>Ga0209402_10005231_pt1 | contig 11629 bp, 11 predicted proteins | sample ArcticOcean_MG_C_3_FD_187437 | JGI IMG/M metagenome (GOLD analysis project Ga0209402, IMG submission 187437) | Marine microbial communities from western Arctic Ocean - ArcticOcean_MG_CB8_126 (SPAdes) (version 2) | ecosystem: Environmental > Aquatic > Marine > Oceanic | place: Arctic Ocean... | reverse complement strand
GTTTTCAGATTACCTCACTTCATAATCTTGCTGTAAAGTACGACTTCCCGTGCCTAGCGTTTGTTCAATTGAACCGTGACGGTATAACTAAAGAGTCTACGGATGCTGTGTCTGGGTCGGATCGATTAATTTGGCTTTGTACATCTTTCAGTATCTTTAAGCTAAAGTCTGTAGAAGAATTAGCCGAAGATGGTCCAAGGACTGGAAATAGAAAGATGGTGACATTAAAGGCGAGGCACGGAGCAGGGTTGATGGATGGTAACTATATAAACATGAAAATGTACGGAGAGTATAGTAAACTGGAAGAATTGAGGACTAGAGATGAATTCATTATACACAGGGAAACCCAAGGAGCAATTGAAGGTTCGGAGCTACCATTTGATGAAGAAGAATCATGATCTCGTCAAAATTAGATCTCTGGTCTATGAAAACCTAGAACAATTGTTAGAAAGTTTTGACATAGAGTATGAGTCGTTTGAGGATGCTATTTTTTGTAAATGCCCAATCCACGAGGGCAGCGACAACCCAAAAGGAGTGTCCTTCTCTAAGGAGAGGTGTCAGTGGAAGTGTTGGACTAGGGGTTGTCACGAAGAAAATTGGGATATATACGGTTTTGTAAAGGCTGTACTTTCCGCGAAGAGTGGCGAGGACAAGGAGTTCAAAGACGCCCTAAGATATATTCTTGATCTTTATTCGATTGGAGACAAGTACAGGACGGAAAAAATTGACGAGCCTGTTGAGGACGACTTTTCGAGAGTCGTCAAGGTGTTTAAAAAAAACCAACAGTTACAAAATGTAGTGACTTGTAGACAAGTGCCGACAATTGGTAACTCTCCATATTTTGAATCACGGGGTTTTCATAGAGATACTCTTAAGTATTTTGAAGTAGAAGATTGTGAAGATAAGAATTCTACAATGTCCAGTAGGGCCGTTATACCAATCTATTCAGATAAAGATGCTCTTGCGGGATATATCGGTAGGGCCGTTAAATCTTATATACAACCAAAGTTTATTTTTACAAAGACTTTCAAAAAGACAGACTATCTATATAACTATTATCGAGCTATTGGGCCTGCCCAAGAAACATCATGTCTATTTATATTAGAAGGGCAGGGCGACGTTTGGAGGATGCACGAGGCTGGAGTAAAAAACTGCGTAAGCATATTCGGCAAGGATATTTCTGAAGTACAGAAGAACAAGATAATGACAAGTGGCGTTACCAGATTAGTAATATTGACAGACAACGATCAGGCTGGGCGAGAGTCTAAGATTAAAATTCAGCGGATGTTTAACAGGCTGTTCACTTTAAAATTTCCAACCTTATCCAGAAAAGACATTGGGGATATGACTGTAGACCAAATACAAAAAACGATACTGTGCAATCTAAAGGGAGACTATTGATGTTAGAGGTTGTATCCTTAATAGGTAAATCTTTTGAGTATGAGTCAAATTTTGATTATTTACTAGCAGGACTTGAACATAAAATTAAAAGCATTGACGACGACCCGAAATCATTTAGCAAGGTCTTGATAATCTATCATGCTATGAATAAGTATATACCACTACAGATAGTAAACTTTGTAAAAAAGCTTGAGTGTCCATATTCTTTGTTTCATCATTCAAATGAGTGGGGTTGGATGCAATATCCACAAATAAGAAACGGTATAGATACAAGGGCAGCTACTAAACATCATTACGGGGGAGCTAGCCGTATTTTTAGAAATTACTGGAATCCGATGTTTGACTACGACTCGGTAACACATCTTCCAGTATTTTGGCAAAATGGATTCTTAGACAATCCAAGGGCTAAAAACGTCGAAAAGTTATACAAGACTGCATTTGTTGGTAGTCTAAAAAACGACAGAAAGAAAGTTATAGAAATCATGCAAACAATGGGCGATTGTTTTGTACATGAATCATCTGGTTGGATGTCAAATGATATAATTTCTGTAGACAGTCAGGTCGAAATATATTCAAAATCGGTATTGTGCCCCTGTCCTATGGGGGGTTGTCATCCAGAAGTTTTTAGAATGTGTGAGATCCTTGAGTCGAAATCGATCCCCGTTATTGTAGAGTATTTTGACTTCGAATACCATAATAGAATATATGGGTATGACTCTCCTATACCAAAAATAAAATACTGGGAAGACCTACCAAAAGTTTATAAAGATATAGAAAAGCAGGGGATTCAAGAGACAACCCAGAGGATACAAAATTGGTATCAAAACTGGAAAGTCAGAACAAAAAATAAGTTTCAATCAACACTTTTGAACATGGAGTAAAAATGACAAGAATTATTGGTATCTCTGGGAAAAAGCAGTCGGGAAAAAGCACGTCTGCAAATTGGCTCCACGGACTCGTCTTAAAGGGTCAGGGTTTGGTGGAAGACTTTAATGTTGACGCTAACGGTAAGCTGGCTATTGAAACGTTTAATCAAGCCCATGAAAAGGGATGGGGAGTGTTCGACGTTGACAGAAAAGATGAAGCTTTTGTGGAGTACGCAGAAGAAGAAATGTGGCCTCACGTAAAGATGTACAGTTTTGCAGATACGTTAAAGAGCTTGGCCGTCCATCTATTTGGCCTACGTCCAGAACAAGTGTACGGATCGGAGGAAGATAAGAACTCACTGACGCAGTTTAGGTGGGAAAACATGCCAGGGATTGTAACCAAGGAAGTTCTTGAAGAAGAATGGGGGAATATGCTGTGCGATTGGTTTCCAGAAGATCACGAGTATGGTACTAAGGAAATGCAAGAAGAACTTGCTAGAATAAATCTAACATATCACGCCGCAGGGCTAATGACTGCCCGCGAGTTTATGCAGTATTTTGGCACAGATGTCATGCGTAAGATGTATTCAAATATCTGGGTTGACAATACTATCAAAAAAATACTTGCCGAAGGTAGTGAGCTTGCCGTCATACCAGACGTTAGATTTCCAAACGAGGTAGAAGCTGTTCTGGCTAATGGGGGCGAGGTAATAAGACTATCACGAGTTTATGAAGAGGACGGACATCAAAGTGAGACCAAGCTAGATCCTGAAAACTTTGACCACTCTAGATTTACACACGTTATAGAAAATGCAGACATAGGCATAGACGGCCTGTTGAATAAACTCACCCAAATATACAGAGGACAAGCCTAATGATAGTTACGTATGTTAGATCTTCAAGCTATAATAATTACGACTATTGCCAGATGCAGTACTTCATGACCTATGTCCTAGGCCATAAGTCTGACAGCGGGCAAAGGGCAGAGATGGGTACAATAGTTCATAAAGTGATGGAAGTGTTAGCTGGACTTAAAAAGTATCAGCAGGATAAACCACGTGTTAAATACTTAAAAGTAAATGACGACGCAGTAGGAGAGGTAAAGGTTTCAAAGGAAGATCTTTACACAGACGAGTTTGTAGAAATGTTGGCAGATTTAAGCTATGAATCGTATCAGAAGACATCCACCCATACGTGGAGACCTGCACATAGAAAAGAAATACTCAAGTCTACCTGGTTGATGTTGCTACATAACGATGGTCAATTCGACCCTCGCAATAGAGACGTGTACGAAACAGAGCCACACTTTGACATTCCAATTGAAGAGGATTGGGCAAAATTTGAATATGAAATGCCAGACGGGAAAACTGTCGAGGGTCAATTAGCTGTAAAGGGCACTATAGACCTTGTAACTAAGGTTTCAGATGATACAATAGAAGTAATTGACTGGAAAACAGGGAGAAGGCTAAATTGGGCCACGGGAGAAGAAAAAACCTTTGATAGCCTCATGAACGACCCTCAGCTACTGCTCTACTATTACGCCATATCCAAGCTGTATCCAGACTTCCCCAATAGAATTATGAGTATTTTCTTTTGTAAAGATCCAGACGGTAAAATAGACCCTCAGCCTTTCAGTATGCCTTTTGAAAAGAAGGACGAGGAGAGGTTTTTGGGGATGTTAAAGAATAGGTTTGAAGAAATCAAAAAAAATCAGGTTCCTAAACCCCTCAACAAGGAAAGAAAAGGGTTTAAGTGTAGGACTTTGTGCCACTTTTATAAGAATAACTGGCCGGGAACGGATCAAAAAATGTGTATGTATATAGAGGACCATCTAAAAAAAGAGGGTATGAAGAAAACAGTAGAAGACTGTACCAACAAGGGTTTCAATATTGGTTATTACGAGGCACCAGGTTAAAAAGGAGACATAAATGTTTGATGTAAGAACAGGCAGAAGAGATTTTATTAGAGTTGGCGGGCTTGGGTTGAGCTACTTGTCTTTATCTGATGCTATATCTGCTGAAGATGTAGCGTCGTCAAATGAAAAATCTGTAGTCTGGGTTTGGCTTGGGGGTGGTCCCACACAGTTTGAAACTTTCCACGCTCCAACAGAGGTCGTTCCCGAACAACACAGATCAGTGAACGGAGTGGTCACTCACGACAACGGCTTAGCGTTTGGTGGACTATTCCAAAACTTGATACAAAGAGGCGATAAGCTAACGTCTATTAACTCTTTTTCTCATGGAGACTCTTCTCATAGGCAGGCTACTCACTGGATGATGACTGGTCAGCATAATCCCAAAAGAGATACTACGGCAGATTCAGAATTTCCAGGTCATGGGGCGATTGTTTCTTCAGTGTTTGGCTCAAACCATCCTGTAAATGGAATGCCAGCGTATGTTAAACAGGGCAAAATAGAAGGGGAGCAGCCTACATTTTTAGGTGGGGTTCACAAACCCTTTGACCCGTCCAATAAAGAGAACCTGTCTCCACGTATAGAGATAGACAGGTTTACATACAGGAGAGGGCTGCTAGAGCAATTTGATAAAAAAAAGAAACTATCAAAGGACGCAGAGTCGTTCTCTACAATAGGAAACCAAGCATACAGTGTAATGCTAGGGGATGCTAAGGACGCTTTTGATATAGAGAAAGAGAAACCAGAAGTAAGAGAGAAATACGGCAAAGGGGGAGTTGGAGATCAGATGCTCCTTGCTAAAAGACTCGCTGAATATGGCACAAAGTTTGTTACTGTCCATTATGGAGGATGGGACATGCACGGTAACATAGAAGCGGCAATGAAGGGTAAGGTTCCGCCTTTAGATAAAGCTTTGTCGGCTTTTGTTGACGACATATACGACTCTGGCCTTAGTAAAAATGTTATGCTTGTCGTTACAGGGGAGTTTGGCAGGACTAGAATAAACGCCAACTCTGGAAGAGACCACTGGCCATCTATTACGCCTATGCTTCTTTCTGGTGGCGATTACGAACATGGCAGAGTAATTGGCAAAGCAGACAAGGGTTACTATCCAACTGATCAAAAGCTTGGCCCTATTGATTTAGCGACTACTCTGCTGGATCACTTTGGTATAGACCCTAAGATACAAAGAATAGACCAGGGTGGAAGACCTAGATACCTATTGGACGGAGAAGGTAAGGTTATTTTGTAGGACGTAAGAGCTTACCGTTGCAATAGTGGAGGGTTTGTTATGAAGAATTTTTGGTTAGGGTTTTTTACCTGTCTTTCTTCGTGTTTAATTGTCTACATAGTATGGGAACACCATAGGTATATTCCTGTGTTAATACGGGAAGTTCCAACCCCAGCCTTTATGGACCGATCACCCATTACCGCTCCTGCTCCACCTGTAGCAGATAATAGGGTTGCAAGAGATTTTTACTTTTAAGGAACGTCAATTAATGAAAGATGAAACATTGAATAGAAGAAACTTTATAGGGCATTCAACGGGGCTTGCCGCCCTGTCTATGGCTTCGCTTACTTTTGGCCAGCAGATTATTAAAAATCATTCTAAACTTCATAAAGACCAAAAGGCTGCGATTCTCATATGGCTGGGCGGCGGCCCTCCTACTATTGATATGTGGGATTTAAAACCGGGGACTAAAGAGGGCGGTCCCTTTAAACCCATCAGTACTACTGGTGATTTTCAAATCTCAGAACATCTACCACTCCTTGCTCAAAGAGGGGATGACTTCTCACTCATTAGAAGTATGAGTACTCGTGAGGCAGATCATGGTCGTGGATCATATATGATGCACACAGGATTCACTCCTAGTCCCACTATGGTACACCCTTCTGTGGGGTCTGTAGTGGCCAGTGAGCTTAGTTCAGTAAATAATGACCTTGAGATACCACCTTTCTTTTCTATCGACTCACGCAGCTTTGGGGGAGGCTTTCTGGGTACTGCTTGGAACCCCTTCTCCGTAAGAAGCAATGGGACAATACAAGATTTAGGAGGGCAAAACCTAAATGTCAATAGACTAAAAATGCTTTCTATGATTGAAGAAAATTTCATAAAAAGTAACAGGGGGGAAATGCCCAACGATCATAAGAAGTTGCTTGAGAGAACCATTAAGTTAAGCACAAGCCCGCAGATGGATGCCCTAAAGATCCAGCAGGAACCCGCGCAGGTTCTTGAGGCGTATGGAAATACGGGCCTGGGTCGTGGAGCACTAATGGCCCGCCGTTTAATTCAGCAAGGCGTGCCTTTTGTAGAAGTTGGCTTCGGAGGTTGGGATTTGCACAATATGACCCACGAAACCCTCCAGACAAAACTACCACAGCTAGATAAAGTTCTAAATTCTCTGATTATTGACTTAAAAAGATTGGACATTTGGGAAAATACTGCTATAATAGTTATGGGGGAATTTGGTCGCACACCTCGCATCAACCAGAATGCTGGTCGTGACCATTGGGCTGCTACGTGGTCCTCGTTTGTTTCCGGGGGTCTGTTCAAAGGAGGACAGGCTATTGGAAAAACCTCACCTGATGGAAAAATGATTGATGGAAAGTCTTATGTGGCTGCTGATTTGGTAGCAACAACCCTTACGGCAATGGGAATTGACATAAATAGGAACCATACCGCCAAGAACGGAAGACCAATAAAAATTGCCAATGGCGGTAGCGTAATAAAAGAATTGATTTCATAACCTCGCAGTTCATACTGGCATTACGGTTAATCCGTAGTTCATCGCCACACTGCGTTGTTATGATTTTTATTGAGAAAGAATATGAAATACCCACTTTGTAATTACACACACTACTCGTTGCTTAAGGGCTTCTCCAAGCCTAAACAGCTATCCAAGAAATGCGTTGAGAACGAATACGTTGCCTGCGGCATCTCTGACTACAAGTCAATATCGGGGGCGGTGTCATTCCATAAGTCCTGTCAAGAAAATGGCATTAAACCCATCATAGGGTGTTCATTTGATCACTACACACTGTTCGCAAGAAATAAGCAGGGCTGGTTTGACTTGATTGAGATTGTGTCCTCGTTAAGCGCAGAGGGTAATGAGTATTTTCACATTACGAAAGAAATCTGCAAGCGTAATAATTTGATCTGTGTGACTAACAGCCAGTCTCCGTGTGATGCATCTCTAACGTTCAAGCCCACTCCTCTCACGTCGCCTTCTCATTACGTTGAACAAGCAGACGCTCATCTTCACAGAATCCTACTGTGTTCAGCTATGAAGACAACCCTGCCAAAAGTCAATACGCTTTTGAGGTCTGGCAACCTGGAACAAAATGAAGAATTCTTTTTAAAGGACACTTTCTATGTAAAGTCAAAAGACGAAATGCCCGACGATGAGTATGGTGAGCGATCCCTAGAGCAGATATACAACCTATGTGAAGACTATGAAATACTCAGTCCTCCAATGCTTCCGAAGTTCCCGACCCCAACGGGAGAGTCCGAAGAAGAATATCTAAAAAGTCTAGCTAGAAAAGGTTGGATAAAATTTCTACACAATACGGGAAAGGTAGAAAAGGAAGAAGACAAGCAAAAATATCTTGACAGATTTACTATGGAGTTTGATGTTATTAAGCAGGCAAACCTTTTTGGTTACTTTCTAATCGTTCAAGACATCATACGTTATGTAAAGAGCCAAGGGTGGCTTTCGGGGCCGGGTAGGGGTTCTGCTGCTGGGTGTTTAATATCCTACATTGTTGAAATCACAGAGATAGACCCTATAGAATTCGACCTACTATTTGAAAGGTTTTTTAATGCCGCAAGAACGGATGCCCTACCAGACATTGATATGGATGTTCCAGCTAACAAGCGTGACGACATCATTGAGTATCTTAAAAATACTTACGGAAAAGATAACGTGAGTCAGATGCTTACATTTGGTAGACTACAGGGAAGGAGCGCCGTAAAGGAGGTTTTGAGGGTTAGCGACGTGTGCGGCTTTGGTGAGATGAATGAGATCACAAGCCACATAGCAGACGAAGCAGCGATCTCCGACCAGCTACAGGAAATGGATGAAGAAGATAGGTCCATTATCAGATGGTCACTAGTTAATAATGCTGACGATCTGCGAGACTTTTGCTTTATCAACGAAGACGGGAAGCTAGACGGTGACTATGCAGAGTTCTTTGACCAGGCTATACAGATTGAGGGTACATTTAAAACACAGGGCAAACACCCAGCCGGGGTTGTTATCTCGGCAGAACCCCTTTACAAAGTTTGCCCAATGGTAAATCAAAAAAGCGGAGGAGAAAAAATTGCAGGACTAGAAATGGCTGATTTGGAAGCACTCGGACATGTTAAGTTTGATGTGCTTGGACTTACGTTACTTGACAAAATTATGAGAATAGAGGAGCTGATAAATGGCTAGCAGAGATATAATTGTATTCGATTTTGAAACAGGCGGTAGAGACCCCAACGTGTGCCAACCTACACAGTTGGCTGCTATAGCCCTAGACGGCAGAAACTTTAGAATGAAAGGGTCTTTCAACAGTGAAATCCGTGCAGAGGTAGACGACGAGAAAGCCGTCAAGAAGGGACTTGGGCCTATTGAAGAAGGTGCGCTCAAGGTTACTGGAAAAACTAGGGCAGAAATTGCCAAAGCCCCACATCTTAAAACGGTATGGAAAAAGTTTACTCAATTTGTAGACAAGTATAACTGGAAGGGTACGCCGTTCTTTGCTCCGATCCCAGCAGGATTTAATATCATTGGGTACGACATGGTCATCATTAATAGACTATGTAAAGAGTTTGGACCATACGACGATAAGAAAGAGAAACAAAAGTTATTTAGTGCAGTATACAAGATTGATGTTATGGATAACGTTTTTATGTGGACAGAGGGCGACCCTAGTGTCAAATCTATCAGTATGGACGCGATGAGAGAAAGGATGGGAATGTCTAGCGAAAACTCTCACGACGCCCTACAGGACGTTAAAGACACTGCGAACATAATGATTAAGTTCATGAAGACCCACCGTGCTGTATACAGAAATCTAAAAGTTGAAAACGCATTTGCTGACGCTGGAGACCTGTATGTCTAAGGTCGATATAACAGACCAGAAAACGTGGGATCTATTCAAGAACGGATACACTAAGGGTGTATTCCAACTTGAAAGTAATCATGGAAGAAATTGGTCTAGAAAATTAGCCCCATCAAACCTTGAAGAGTTGTCGGCCTTGATAGCGATTATCAGGCCGGGAACTCAAAAGGATCAGAGGCAGAAATTTGTTGATAGAAAACATGGGCGCGACGAGGTTACTTACCTAGATAAGTCTCTAGAAGAGATCCTCAAAAAGACGTATGGCATTTTAGTCTATCAAGAACAATCTATGCGTATAGCCCAGAAGCTAGCAGGGTTCGACCTTAAAGAAGCCGATGAGCTACGTAAGGCCATTGGTAAAAAGAAGGCCGACCTCATGGCTAAGATTAAGACTAAGTTTATCAAAGGCTGTATAAAACAAAAGGTCGTAACGAAGGAAGCCGCAGAGGAGATCTTTGGATGGATTGAAAATTCGGCTCGCTATGCGTTTAATAAGTCTCACAGTGTGGCCTATGCCGTAAATGCCTATAATACAGCTTGGTACAAAGCAAACCATACGACAGAGTTTTTCCTGTCTTATCTATACTATGCCGCTGACAAGCAATACCCTCATCAGGAAGTCTACGAGTTGGTGTCGGAGGCTAAGTTATTTTCTATTGAAACAAAAATACCAAATCTGACACAGTTTAGTGAAAAGTTTGTTACGGTTGGTAAAGATATTTATTTTGGGGTTAAGGATGTTAAGTCACTAACAGGCGTTGTTGGAGATAAAGTTATTTCGTCGATAGCAGAGGTGGATGAAGAGACCAAGATAAAGTCTAAGAATTTAACGTGGTTAGATGTGTTGATCTATCTATCTCCTAAAATTAATGCGACGGCTTTTAAAGCTTTATCGTCCATCGGATTCTTTAGTACGAAAGCCACAAAGGTTTCACGCAACAAAGCCCTATACGAGTATGAAATATTCAAAATGCTAACTAAGAAGGAAAAAGAGTGGGTTGCAAACAATTACTCAGATAAGAGATGGGATAACCTGGAAGACTGCCTAACTGATCTGTGTCCGACAAAGAAAAACGGCGGCGGTACACACAACATGGCTCGCAGTCAATTGATTGAAAATGAATTAGAAATGATTCGTAATCCACCCTACAGCCTTGACGATGAACCCTCTTGGATAGTAGCACAAGAAGTTAAGTTTTTAGGCTGTCCAATATCTCTTGCTAAGATAGATGCCTCTGACACTTCGGAGGCTACCACGACCTGCAAAGAAATTGTAAACGGTAAACATGGAAAGAACCTGTGTGTAGCTGGAAACATAGTCAGGGAAGCGTCCTTCAAAACTAAGAACGGAAAGAGTGCTGGGCAGCTAATGTCATTCTTAACAATTGAAGACGACAGTTGTGTTCTTGATGGCGTGGTTGTTTTTCCAGAAACCCGTAAGCTATATGAGTATATGCTGTACGAAGGAAACAACCTACTTTTCTGCGGAGAGGTAAAAAGAGGAGACAATTCCTTTATTATTGAGAAAATTCACGAAATTTAATTGGTTTTTTTGCATTATTAGACTATAATAGAGTGTTGTTAAACATTACGACGGTCTGGGGTTCAGAAAGGTATTACGGTTAATCCGTAGTTCAGTATCATACTTCAAACCGCTTTTCAAATTGCACCCTATTGAGGACTAAGAATGAATGTCTGCACTTTTACTGGATTTGTAGTTGACGCACCAGAGCTTTCGGTAGAGGACGGGGCTAGTGTAGTTGAACTGACCATTGTGTCATACACGTACCGTAGAGCAAAGGCCACAGGCGAAAAAACCAGGATACCAACCTATATTAATCTAGAGGCTTGGGCTTCGGGGGCAGAAACGATAGAAAAGCTAGTAGATAAAGGTACGAAGATCACGGTTTATTGCTCTGCTAGAAACGTAGCCCATGATGACCCCTCTATAGTCTTCAGGGTTAATGAATTTGACATTTGCCAGCCTGACTGTCAGCAAGAATAGCAGTTATAAGGGATTAATATGAGAAAAAAGCGTATACTTTTTTGTAGTGAAGCCACCTTTTTAAATACGGGCTACGCTACTTACACTAGAGAAATTCTCAATTACCTGCACTCTACTGGCAAGTATGAAATTGCAGAGATGGCATCCTACGGGCAGCGTAATGACCCACGGGCAGCAAACATACCGTGGAAGTATTACGGCGTTATGCCCAACGGAGACTGTGAACCAAAAGCCTCGGAAGAAGAACGAAAACAATATGACTCAAAGGGCACTAACCAGTTTGGAGAGTGGATCTTTGAGCATGTTTGCTTAGATTTTTTACCGGATATCGTATGTGAT
>Ga0209402_10005227_pt1 | contig 11634 bp, 10 predicted proteins | sample ArcticOcean_MG_C_3_FD_187437 | JGI IMG/M metagenome (GOLD analysis project Ga0209402, IMG submission 187437) | Marine microbial communities from western Arctic Ocean - ArcticOcean_MG_CB8_126 (SPAdes) (version 2) | ecosystem: Environmental > Aquatic > Marine > Oceanic | place: Arctic Ocean... | reverse complement strand
CTGAGGGGCGTTGCGATTCGGTGCTGGGAGGCTTGCTGACCAGCATCATTGATGCTGAGACCCTCGACGATCTCACGGGGGTGTTACGTCGAGTTGATCTAGGCTGAGTCAGATTTCGAAGGGGGTCACGTGATTAATTTTGGGCTAATGATCTCCTCGGGTGCACCTCGGCGTAGCGGCGGACCCGATCTCCCTGGCGGGTTTGGCTCGGTTATTGGTCAAGCACAATGGGCCGAAGAAAATGGGTTCCAAGGGGTTTGGGTCGGAGAAGGTCGTCTCGCTACTAACGCTGTTGTGGCGATCACTCTCATCGCCGCTAACACACGACGTATCAACGTCGGTAGCGGGATTCTGCCGTATCGGACTCGCAACGCCGCGTTATTGGCGGTGACATGGAAGACACTCGATGACTTAGCCCCGGGTCGGATGAGGCTTGGTCTCGGTGGTTGGTGGGAACCCCTGGCAACTCGGTGCGGATTGCCCAATACCAAGCCATTGAAGGCAATGCGCGAAGTGATCACTGTTGCCAAAGGCATGCTGGCTGGCGAGATGGTTACCCATCATGGTGAATTTGTGGACGTAGACAACGTCAAATTCGATGGCCCTAGCGATGACGACGGGCATGCGTACCCAATCCCGATTTACATCGGAGCAGTGCGAATGGGTATGTGCCGCCTCGCAGGAGAACTTGCCGACGGTGTGTTGCTTGATTTTCTAGTGCCGCCGTCATACAACGACATGGCCATGAAGGCAGTCAGAGAGGGTGCGGTGGCGTCAGGTCGTTCCCTTGAGAACTTCGACGTGCCACAGCTCATTGCAGCGTCCGTCGACAACGACAATCCCCAAAGAGCGATTGACGATTGCAAAGAGTTCCTCACGCAGTACATCGCTCAGCAACCCCATATCGCAGAGTTCTGCGGCGCTGAGCCAGAGTTGGTTGCTCGAATCCAATCAATCCTTGGATGGCCGGCGACGAAGAGTGAGGTTCGTGCGGCAATGGCGCTCGTTTCAAATGAGCTGACCCAGCAGGTGGCGGCGTGTGGGACGACAACCCAGGCACTTGACAAAATCAGCGAGTGGGACGACCACGGCTGTACTGAAGCGGTGATCACCCCGCTTGGCGCTGACGCATTTGGGACCCTTGAACAGCTGGCGGCCAAAGCCAATCTGAAGAAGCTAGGAGCCATGTGAGATGACTGAAACCGTGAGATGTGCCCTAATCCAGACCACAGGCATTACACCACGCGAGAAAATGGTGTCTCAGCAAGTGGGCTTGATCCGAGAAGCAGCTGCCCAAGGCGCACAGATCATCGGCTTGCAGGAACTAGCCACAGGACCCTATTTCTGTCAAGACGAATCTGACGAGTGGTTTGATCTTGCCGAGCGGGTGCCTGACGGGCCGACAACTACCGAGATGATGGCGCTTGCAGCTGAGATCGAAACAGTGCTCGTTGTACCGCTTTTTGAAGAGGACGATAATTTCTTCTACAACACGGCAGTGGTGATTGACGCCGATGGTACGTTCCTTGGCCGCTACCGCAAAGCTCACATCCCGTACGCCAAGACATACCGGGAGAAGTACTACTTCAAGCCGGGAAACACCGGGTTCCCAGTATTCTCAACGAAATTCGCCAAGGTGGGTGTGTATATCTGTTACGACCGGCACTTTCCTGAAGGTGCTCGAGCTCTGGGCAAAAATGGCGCCGAGATCGTGTTTATTCCTTCGGCCACGGGTGGCCGGTCTAAGCAGTATTGGCACATCGAACAGCGAGGGCACGCTGTTGCTAACGGCTATTTTGTCGCGACAAGTAATCGAGTTGGTAAAGAACCCACTGGTCCCAACGAGTTCTACGGGCACAGTTACTTCTGTGATCCATACGGACGGATCCTTTCCGAGGCTGGAGAGGAAGAAGAAGTGTTGATCGCCGATCTTGATCTCTCGTCCCTTCCCGCTACTCGTGTCGATATGCCATTCTGGCGCGATCGCCGCCCCGAGATGTATGACGAGGTCACTGCGTCATGAGGGAACAAAAATGAGGACCGCAATCACAGGAGGGGTGGTCGTCACCGCCCTGGACACCGTTCAAGCCGACGTACTCGTTGATGGGGAGATTGTTGTTGGAGTCGTGCATCCTGACAGCGAATTATCGAGCTCTTTCGCGGACGGAGCTGATCGCGTGATTGACGCGAAAAACAAGTTTGTTGTGCCCGGTGGCATCGATGCCCACACTCATCTGCAGGCGACCGGCCAGATCGCACCCGTTCTTGAAACTTTCGAAACAGGTACCGTCGCGTCAGCGTTCGGCGGCACGACAACCATCATCGACTTCGCGTTCATTAGTGACGATGAACGACTCCCGGATGGTTACGAACGTCATCGCGAAACCGCGGATGGTGAATGCGCAGTGGACTATGGGTTTCACATGATGGTCTCTGGCGTTGATGAACAATCACCCAAGGAGATGGATCTGCTTGTCCAGGAGGGCGTTACCAGTTTCAAAATGTTTATGGCCTACCCCGGGCGGGTGTATTCCGATGACGGTCAGATTCTCCGAATGATGCAACAGGCCGCGAAAAATGGATCCCTGATCCAAATGCATGCAGAGAACGGCATAGCAATCGATGTTCTGAGAGAGCAAGCAGTAGAGCGTGGCGAGGTAGAACCGTTCTTCCACGGCGTCACCCGCACCCCGATTCTTGAAGCTGAGGCAGTGCATCGAGCGATCGCTCTGTCGGAGGTAGCAGGATCGCCGTTGTACATCGTGCATCTTTCCTCTTCGAATGCTCTTGAAGAGGTGGTAGCGGCTCGCGATCGTGGCTTGAACGTTTTTGCGGAGACATGCCCGCAGTACCTGTTTCTGGACCTCAGCGATCTGGATAGGCCGAACTTCGAAGGCGGAAAGTTCGTGTGTTCCCCTCCCCTCCGCCCCCAAGAGCATCAGGATCATTTGTGGCGCGGACTGCGAACAAACGATCTTCAAGTGATCGCCACTGATCATTGCCCGTTTTGCTGGGAGCAAAAGCAACTGGGAAGAGATGATTTCCGTAACATCCCCAACGGACTACCTACCTTGGAGCATCGGATGGAATTGATGTACCAGGGCGCGGTTGCGGAGGGCCGACTATCGCTAAATCGCTGGGTTGACATGTGCTCGCGTGCACCAGCCAAAATGTTTGGCCTTTACCCACGCAAAGGGACTATTGCGCCGGGTTCAGATGCTGACATCGTGATTTTCGACCCTGACAGTCCTCATACTCTTTCAGTGGAAACTCACCACATGAATGTTGACTACTCCTGCTACGAAGGGATGACTATGTCTGGCCAGGTCGAGAAAGTGCTTCTGCGCGGCAAACTCGTTATTGACGGTGCTAACTACCTAGGAACAAAGGGTGACGGCGCGTATCTCCAGCGTGATATCTGTGCCAATTTGATGTGAGGTAAAGGGCAGTCACCCGCTGCTAGGCACCGCGTCGAGAGGTTGCCCGTGAGCGAGAATGCCATTGTTGAAAACTGCTCGGATGTCAGCTGCAGTGGCTCGATTCACCAGAGCAGCGACGGGATCGACTACTGGGGCCAAGTTGTCCGTCGTAGCATCAATTAGTACAAAATCCGCTCGTTTGCCGATCTCGATCGATCCCCGCTCATGGTCAACTCCGAGGATTCTTGCCGGATTAATTGTGATCATCTTGAGCATGTCGGTTGCCGTTGGAAACGACGCATCCTCTCGAAGAGCTCGTATCACCCGTGATGCGAATTGGATTTCCGCAAGCGGATCGGGCGAGGCCAGAATCACGTTGTCGGTAGCGATTGCCACCATCATCCCAGCTTCGAGCATGAGGTCGAAACGAGGTATTCCCAGTCCGATGACGGCGTGATTACGGGGACAGCAGACCGCTGGTATACCAGCCTCGGCTAGGCGGTCCATCTCCTCAGAAGTGGCAAATGTTAAATGCACGGCGAAGTCCGGTTTTAAGTGATCTACAACTCGATGGACGTCACTTTGGCCGGTTCGTTCTATTGAGGTTTCACGGTACGGCGGCGACTCCGCAACATGAAGAGCTAAAATTCCATCAAGTGAGCGAACGTGGGTCGCTACTTGAGCAAGCCCTTGATCGGTGAGGTCGTTGGCGCTCACAAGTGCGAAACCAGCGCCTTTTTCGACGATGCTTGTAATTTCGTCAAGAGCCTCAAGGTCTAACCCACCCTCGTTTCTGGCCAGAGCATCCAGTGGTTGTGGCGGATAGGCAGCAAAGCGTCCAAGCGTGAACGGTTGGATCGGTCGATCCGCAGCTACCCGTTCGAGCATTTCTACCCCAACAAGACCGCCCTCTCGAAAGTCAACGAATAACGATGTACCACAGGCGATCATCTGATCCAGGGTCCGTCCGAGTTGTTCCGTGACCACCTCAGGAGGAGTTACCGAGAGGGCCTGATGACGGAGACCGTCGGGAGGCATAAAGACATTCCAAAATGGTAAACCGAAGCCTATTTCTTTCAAGAAACCGTCAATAACGTGAGTATGGGCGTTGAGAAATGATGGGCAAATAATCATGCCCGAAGCGTCGAATTTGGTGATAGTGGAATCTTCCAACGGGCCAGTGCCAAGCGCAGAAATGCGACCATTTTTGTCCACCATGATCCAGGCGTCATCGCTAGCTACCAGGTCCGAGCCGCTCAGGACTGTGGCGCCGGTCAAGACAAACTCAGTGGGCATTAGCAAGTCCTTTTAAGCACAGATGTGGTGGGGATGGTGTTTTTGTCGTAACTCTTGTAACAGGTGTGAACTACTCGGCGGCTTTGTCTTCTGCTTCTAGTTCGGCACGGATTTCGTTACCGTGTTGGTCGAGCCTGGGCACACCGCGGTAAATACCGGCCGGGTCGTCGCTGAACTTGATAGGGCTGTTCAACACGACGGTGGGGCGGTGGTGGTCGTGGTCAACGCGGACAAGCATTTCGCGAGCCGCAGTATGAGGATCGTTAACCCAGTCGGACGGGTCGTAAACGGGCCCTACCGGTACCTGGTTGCCAAGTGTTTCGACTACTTCGGCAGTGGTGCACGACGCAGCCCATCCGCCGATGGCTTCGTCCACGTACTCTTTGTTGCGCACTCTCCGCCGATTGTTTCGGGTTCGATCATCGGTCATGAGATCTTCACGGCCGATGAGTTGGCACAAGAGTTCGAAGTGTGGCTGGGTTGGAGTGGCGATGACGCAATGCCCGTCTTTGGTGGGGTACACGTCGTATGGGCTGAGCCCATCGACTCCATTACCCATTGGGCGCATTGGACGGCCCATGTATGACCACACCATTTGGCTTGCTTCAGACATCGTCATCATCACGTCAACCATGGCGACATCGATGAACTGACCTTTACCGGTATCGCGAGCGCGCCACAATGCGGCCAGCATGCCAAGTGAGGCCATAGTGCCAGGCACCGTATCGCCGATGGGTGGTCCGACTTTCATGATGTGGTCTTCGTCTTGGCCAGTAGCAGCGATTACACCGCCCATCGCTTGAGCGATGAGATCGTAAGCAGGCCAGTTGGCGTAGGGGCTCGGTGCAATTCGCGTATCACCAAATCCTCGGATTGCTGCATATACGAGCTTTGGGTTGCGTTCATGACAAACCTCCCAACCCACCCCGAGGTGGTCGAGCACCCCGGCCCGCATGTTCTCGATAAGACCATCGGATCTTTCTACAAGACGAAGAAAGACTTCCCGGTCGTCGTCCGTCGTGAGATCGAGGCAAATGGATCGCTTATTGCGATTGCGCATCGAATAGTTGCCAGAATAAAACCGTTCCTCGTCATCTCTAGTCCAGGGCCCCTGATGCCTAGTCATCTCTCCTTGTGGAGGTTCGACTTTGATCACATCTGCCCCCATATCGGCGAGAAGCATCGCTGCGAACGGCCCTGCAAGGGCGTGTGTGACATCAAGGATACGTAGTCCTTGGAGTGGCCCTGTGGGGCCAGACGCCATTGGCGCCGCGGTCAGGTGGGCCTCGAGGTGGTCTGTCATGATCTCATCTTGCCCTGTCACGCACGTCGACGCAGCCCCGAATGACACCTGGATCACCTGTCAGCAGGTTTTGTCAGTCATACGCCAGCGCAGCTGAGCACTAAAGATCTCTGTAGCCGGGGGGAGTAATGTTCGCGTACGGACGCAAGTAGTGGCGAGTTCTTCGGACTCTCGCAGTAGGAGTGATTATGCGATTTTCGGTTCTTACTCTGGGAGACAACTATCCCTCCCTTCGGTCTCACCAGCAGTTTTATCGTGAAGTGATCAACGAAGCTGTCATGGCTGAAGCACTCGGATATTGGGGTTTTTGGGTGGGGGAGCATCACTTCGGTGCCAGTCAGCGGGTTTTTCCGTCACCACAGTTGGTGCTGGCTGCGATTGCTGAGCGTACGGAACGGATTCGTTTAGGGACCGGAGTGAGCATCCTGCCGGTAAATGATCCGATTCGTTTGGCTGAAGACCTGGCCAGCCTTGACCTGTTGAGCCAGGGACGAGTTGACGTTGGAGTAGGGCGCGGATATCAGCCGCATGAGTTTGCTGGGTTCAACGTTGACATAAACACCACGAAGGATCGCTTTTGGGAGGCCCTCGAAGTTATTCACGGTGCCTGGACCCAAGAGCATTTCAGCTATGAGGGCGACTTCTACCAATACAGGGACATTGATCTTTTACCTCGACCGATTCAGCAGCCCCATCCGCCAGTGTGGGTCGCCGCGGCATCGCCGGGCTCAGCAGAAGAAGCGGCTAGCCGCGGGTATGCGTTCAGCGGAGCACCATTTGGGTCCGCCCGCTCTGCCAAAGAGATCCGCACCCAACTCGACGTGTACGACCAGGTCTTTAGAGACGCGGGCCATGGCGAACCACCGAAGGATCTTCCCCACGTCGTTTGGTGTCACGTCGCGGATACGACTGCGCAGGCTTTGGCTAACGCTGAGCGGGGGATGAAACTTAAGCTCGATAGTGCGACAAAGGTGTGGACTCCTCCCGGCACGAAGGGGTATGAAGCCATGGCTGAGATCGGGAAATTTTTGGCAACTGCAACTATCGACCAGTTGGACGAGTTATCGATTTTTGGTGATCCGGATCGGTGTCGAGAACGCGTGGAGGTTTACAAGTCAGCCGGAGTTAAGCACCTGATGTTGTACTTCGACTGGGGCGGTCTTTCGCATGCTGAAACCGTTCACGCTCTGGAGCTGTTTGCCGAGGGAGTTATGCCACATTTCTCTGACGAACTCTTCGAAACACCATAACGTTAGAACATCTTGTGGCAGTCGCTACATGCCGGAGAGCCTAGGATGCGCCCCTGCCCAGGCGAGGCTCGGGCAGCAGGTGCAATGATGGAGTGATGACCGATCGCTCCTACGTCAGTTTGACCTTTGACGTCGACACAATCTCCCTCTGGATGAGTCGGCAAGACCGCACCGCGTTCAGCCGAGGTGAATTTGGGGTTGTGGGTGCCCGTCGCATACTCAAACTTCTTGCCTCACGCTCGATACGCGCAACCTTTTTCGTTCCAGGGATAACAGCTTCGACATACCCAGATCTCCTAGAGGAAATTGTTGACGGTGGCCACGAGGTCGGTCATCACGGCAATCACCATGAAAACCCTGCACGGCTCGAACGCGATGACGAGAAGCGAGTCCTTGAGGAAGGCCTAGCGATCCTTGAGGGTATGACCGGCAGACGACCGGTGGGCTGGCGGTCCCCGGGCGGGTATGTGACTAGTAGTACTTTCGAGCTTCTCATCGAAGCTGGGTTTTCGTATGACTCGTCATTAATGGGCCATGACGTGCGCCCATACTGGTGCCGGCTGAACGACCAATGGGCAAAGGGCGAAGGTGTTGAATGGGGCGAGGAAGTCGACTTAGTTGAGTTGCCCTGGGCCTGGCACCTCGATGACTTCCCCTGGTTCGAGTACATCCCACCTCAAGGAGGCAACCTGACTCCGCCATCCGCGGTTCTCGAAACCTGGCTCGGTGACCTGGACTGGGCACTCGCCCATGAGCCGGGCGGGGTATTGACATACACGATGCATCCCCAAGTCATCGGACGAGGTAATCGGATGCTCATGCTTGAACAACTTCTCGACGAGGTCGACAAGCGCGGTGTGGGTTTCACGACCCTCGAAGACGCAGCTGCCAACTGGCGAGCTGCTCACCCATTTAGCTGAATCCCAGGCCAACTAACATCATCGTCCCGACAAAATGTTGGTTAGACGACGTGCGTCGGGTGAGTTCATTAAAGTTTCCGCTGTGGAGCCGCTGCTTGTTCTAACTATTGGCCAAGCGCCTAGAGACGACATCGTAAAAGAACTGCGCCAAGTTCTGGGAGCGCGACCTATAGAGGTCCGCGGTGCACTCGATGGGTTATCTACCGACGAAGTCACGCAACTCGCCCCTCAGAGTGCAGGTGACACCTTTCACACGCGACTCGCCGACGGCGGCGACGTCATGATCTCTAAGAAGGCCGTCACCATTCGCCTACAGGAGATACTCATCGAGAGGGAGAACCGCCCAGTTTTAGTTGCTTGCACAGGCAAATTCACTGGCCTTCCGAACTACCCGAACGTGCTGTTCCCTTCGACGATTCTTGAAGGTGTTGTGGACGCTGTCGCTCCTGCCGAGTGCACTTTGGGAGTGTTGGTGCCCTTGGCGGAACAGGTTGAGCCGTTGAGTCGACAATGGCATCGATCTGATCGAGAAGTCGTAGTTGCTGCCGTGAAGCCGGGCGAAGATCCCACCGAAGCAGCAGCGGTATTAGCTGGCGCCAAAGTGGACCTTGTCGTTCTGGACTGTTTCGGTTACGAGACTTCACTATTGAACCGAGTTAGAGAAACAACCGGAGTGCCTGTTCTCTCAGCCGTGCGGTGCACTGCGCACATTGCTTCAGAGATGCTTGGATGACCCGTAACCTGGACGCGACAGACGTCAACGATCTCGCCGTTGGGGCCTGGATCATCGGGACTGGAGGGGGAGGAAACCCCTATCTCAACCACCTCAACATGCAACAAATCGCCGCCACAGGCACGCAGTTTGAGTTAATCGACCCTCAAGATTTAGATGACGACGCTCAGGTTGCCGTGGTGTCCACAATGGGCGCGCCACTGGTGATGCAGGAACGCCTCCAAGATGCTCGTGATGTTGCCCGAGTGGTGGAGATGATGGAGGACTACTTAGGGTCACCGTTCGACGCGGTCATGGCGACCGAAATTGGTGGTTCGAATGCCTTTCAGCCCTTAATGGCGGCCGCTCACCTTGGTTTACCAATCGTCGATGCAGACGCGATGGGAAGGGCGTACCCGGAAGCACAAATGACGAGTTTTGCTATCGGCGGTCTTCAACCCTGGCCGTTGGCGCTCGTGGATCCGCGCGGGGTCGAAGCTGTTATTACGAATGTCCCCACCTGGAAGTGGATGGAACGGGCCAGTCGGGCACTCACCATCGAAACGGGTTCGATGGCCGCAACCTGTAAGGCCCCGAGAAGTGGGGCAGAGGTCAAACGTTGGGGCGTAGCGAATTCAATGAGTTTCGCGATCCAACTTGGGGCCAGAGTCCGAGAAGCACGCGCCGCTCACGAGGACCCGGTGGCAGCTATCTGCGCCGCGGCTGAAGGGCAGCTGATTTTCACTGGGAAAATTGTGGATGTTGATCGACGCACAACAGGCGGTTTTCTCCGCGGCACAGCGAAACTTGACGGGTTGGACGAATATTCTGGGCACAACGTCGAACTTGATTTTCAGAACGAATGGCTGGTGGCGCGTCTCGGGGATGAGGTCATAGCGACCGTGCCTCATTTAATTTGCTTGCTCGACGCGACTTCAGGTGAGGCGATTGGGACAGAAACGGCTCGTTACGGCCAACGGGTGGCTCTCATTGGCATTACCGCTCCACCTTTGTTTTCGAGCCCGGAAGGTCTCAAATACGTAGGGCCGCGTGCGATGGGATATGACCTTGAACCTGTGGACCCGTGCCCATGAGACGTATTGGAATTGATGTTGGAGGTACCAACACTGATGGGGCGTTGCTTGACGGTGCCGAAGTAGTCGAGACCATCAAGACACCAACGACTGACGATGTGTTAAGTGGTATCCAAACAGTTCTTGAGGGTGTTTCTCATCATGACATTGGCGCCGTAGTAATTGGCACGACCCAGTTCACCAATGCGGTTGTCCAACGAAGCAAATTAAACCAGGTTGGGTTCCTGCGGATCGGGTTACCAGCGGGTCGTTCACTACCCCCACTCGTTGGCTGGCCCCACGATCTGGCTGAAGTGGTCCGGGGCGAAACATTGATGGTGCGAGGTGGCATCGAATACGACGGACGTCCTTTCGAACAACTAGACGAACAAGCAGTGATTGAGGCCGCCCACCAGTTCGCCGACCAGGGCAACAATTCGGTAGTGGTCGCGGGCAGTTTCTCACCGATCGATACTCGTCAAGAAGATCGAGCTGCTGAAATCATCGCGGAACACCACCCAAAGGCCCAAGTAACGGTTTCTCACCGACTCGGTCAGCTTGGCCTATTGGAACGAGAAAACGCAGCTGGGTTGAACGCTTGCCTCTTGGAACTCGCCGAATCGATCATCTCAGCATTCGCGTCCGCGATCGACACGATCGGTTTTGGATCCCGCACCCGATTATTCTTGACGCAAAACAACGGCACCCTTCTCCAAGTAAAAGAGGCAGCGAAGTACCCGGTCCTGACCTTCGCGTCAGGTCCGACTAACTCCATGAGGGGTGCGGCCGCCCTCGGAGGTGTAAGTGATGGACTTGTTGTCGACGTTGGTGGCACTACAGCGGACTTTGGGGCACTCGTGTCGGGTTACCCCCGACAAGCCAACGCAGCCGTCGAAGTCGGTGGAGTGCGCACTTTATTTCAACTTCCCGATGTTCTTTCTATTGGACTGGGTGGCGGAAGCCGGATCCACCTAAACCCGCTCAGGCTCGGCCCAGACAGCGTCGGGCAGCGGTTATCGACCGAGGCGCTTGCCTTTGGTGGATCGGTCCCGACCCTTACTGACGCCGCGATAGCGGCCGGGGTGTTGAACGTTGATGGGACATCACCCCCGGATTTGCCGAATGCGGATGAAGTTCTCGCATACGCAGCAACGATGATCGCAGGAGGCGCTGACCGGATGAAACTTTCCTCCGGGGAAGTGCCCTTGATTGCAGTTGGTGGTGGGGCTTTTGCTGTGTCGGACTCAATGTCGGGTATAAGCGAAGTTGTCCGACCTGACCATGGCGACACTGCAAACGCTATTGGAGCTGCGCTGGCTGAAGTGAGCGGCGGGGTTGATCGAGTTTTTCAAGGTATGGGGCATGATGAAGCAGTCGCGGAAGCCATTCACATAGCGACTGAAGATGCTGTGGCTTCAGGGGCTGACCCGCAACTGGTTGAGGTCATCGAGGTGGAGGACTTGCCGCTTGCTTATCTACCTGGTGATGCTCGGCGTGTTCGAGCTCGTGTAGTTGGCCCCCTCAAATAAGGTGTCAACAATCAAGAAACGAGACCGGGGCCACCGGGGTATTCATGCATGTTCCGGAGCATGTGAGCGGGACCGTGCGGCCCGTTGATGGCAGCGTTCTCTCCCCAAATTTGTTCTTTCATCCAACCAAAA
>Ga0209402_10005224_pt1 | contig 11637 bp, 10 predicted proteins | sample ArcticOcean_MG_C_3_FD_187437 | JGI IMG/M metagenome (GOLD analysis project Ga0209402, IMG submission 187437) | Marine microbial communities from western Arctic Ocean - ArcticOcean_MG_CB8_126 (SPAdes) (version 2) | ecosystem: Environmental > Aquatic > Marine > Oceanic | place: Arctic Ocean... | reverse complement strand
CAAGTTTATTCAAATATTTTGGAAATTCTCTAAAATTATCAACATCAGGATTAACTGATCTTTTAAAAGTACCCACCTCATATTCAAATGGTTTTCTAGAATCTAAAACTAAAGTTTTTTTATCAGCAATAAGCTTGTTCCATTTTTTTGGATCAACATGATTATCTTTTTTATTTTTTGAGGATAAAGAAAGCTTCATTGGAACAACTTCTTTTTTAATCTTAACTTTTGCCTTATGAAATGGCTGAAATTTACTTTTTGAAATATTTTTGCTATCAAACTTTTTAAAATTTAATATTTTTTTAATCTTAGTAATAGTTGATTTTAGATCATTTGTTTTTCCAGATATTGTGGCATTTATTCCTTCGTTAGCAATAATAATAGTTCCTCTAATATTTTTCTTAATTAGGAAATCTTGAAGTAAGACTTTATTCTTCTTTAATGAGTTAAGTTTTTTAAATTTATAAAAACCAAATACTTCAAACATTATAAAACCCTACAAACAGTCATGCCGTCCCCTAAGGGTACTATAATTTGTTCCACTCTTTTATCTTGTTCGATATGCGCGTTAAATTCTCTGATATTTAAGGTAAATTTATCAACATTAGTTTCATCAGCAACTTCTCCATGCCACAAAACATTATCAATAATAATTAACCCTCCTTTATTAACTAGCTTTAATGATCTTTCGTAATACTTTTTGTAATTCATTTTATCGGCATCAATAAAAACCATATCAAATTTATTATTTTTTAAGTCATCCAAGCTTTCAAGAGCAGGTTTTATTATTGTTTGTATTTTGTGATCTTGATTAGCTTTTTTAAAAAAACTTAACGCTACTTTGTTAGTCTCTTCATTTTTATCTAAAGCAGTAAGTTTACCATCTTCTGGTAAAGCAAGCGCTATTGAGAGTGCACTTAGACCTGTAAAAGTTCCAATCTCTAGAACATTTTTAATATTAGAAATTTTAATAATTAAATGTAGAAAATGACATTGAGATGGAGCAACTTGCATTCTCTTAACGTCACCTAAAGTATTATTGTAATCTATTATTTCTTGCTGAACTGAAGTTAACTTTAAACTAAAATTATCTATGTATTTTTGAAGGCTTTCAGTGATTTCTAGGTTCTTACCCATGACATTAAAGTTTCTTCTTTAAGATATCATTAATTAGTTGAGGGTTTGCTTTTCCACCTGAAATTTTCATGGCTTGACCTACAAAGAAACCGAATAATTTTTCTTTTCCCTGCTTATATTCAATGGCTTTTTCTTTGTTATCGTTGATAATCTTATCAATTAAGGCCTCTAATGCTTTAGGGTCACTTTCTTGTTTTAAGCCTTTTTCTTCAACAATAATTTGAGGATCTTTGTCTCCATCCATCATTAATTCAAATATTGTCTTAGCAATTTTTCCAGAAATTGTTCCGTTCTTAATTAAATTTACTAATTTAGCTAAGTTTTTTGCACTTATTGGGCTTTCAGATATTTCTAAATTTTTATTATTTAAAACTGCAAACAATTCACCTGTAATCCAGTTAACTGCTAACTTAATATCTTGGTTCTTGCCCATCTTTGCAATTACTTCCTCAAAGTACTTTGCTGTATCAATATCAGAGACTAATATTGTTGCTTCATAAGGAGATATCTTAAATTGATCAATAAATCTTTTTTTCTTATCATCTGGCAATTCTGGAATGTCCGCTTTAAGTTTTTCTATAAATTCGTCAGTTACTTCTAATGGTAGTAAATCTGGATCTGGAAAATATCTATAATCATGAGCGTCTTCTTTTGATCTCATAGATCTTGTTTCATTTTTTTTAGTATCAAATAATCTTGTTTCTTGATCAATTGTTTTACCCTCTTCAATTAAATCAACCTGTCTATTAGCTTCATAATTTATAGCCATTTGCATAAATTTAATTGAGTTTACATTTTTAATTTCACAACGAGTTCCAAGTTTATCAGAACCTTTAATACGAACCGAAATATTTACATCCGCTCTTAAAGAACCTTCCTGCATATTTCCATCACAAGTACCTAGGTATCTCATAATAGATCTTAATTTTTTAACATAAGCACTAACTTCATCTGGAGTTCTTAAATCAGGCTTACTAACAATTTCCATTAAAGCTACACCAGATCTATTTAAATCAACTAATGTATTTTGTGGATCCATATCATGAATACTTTTTCCAGCGTCTTGCTCTAAGTGTAATCTTTCAATACCAACTTCTTTTTGACCATTAGGCATATCAAGAACAACAGTTCCTTCACCTACTATTGGATATTTAAATTGTGAAATTTGATAACCTTGTGGAAGGTCTGCGTAGAAATAATTTTTTCTATCAAACACTGATCTTTTATTAATTTGAGCTTTTAAACCAATGCCTGTTTTGATTGCTTGCTTCACACAATACTCATTAATAACAGGAAGCATTCCAGGAAAAGCAGCATCTACTAAACTTACTTGTGTATTTGGTTCTGCACCAAAAGTAGTTGATGATGATGAAAATAATTTTGAATTTGATGTGACTTGTGCATGCACCTCAAGACCAATTACTACTTCGTAAATATTATCATTTCTTTCGATCAAATATTCTGAATTATCTTTAGGCATTTATTTAATCCACCAGTCAGTAATTTTATTTTTAAATTCAATTTTTTCTTCCATTGCATAGGCAATGTTTAAAATATTTTGTTCATCAAATGCTTTACCTATAATTTGCAGTCCTAATGGGTAGCCTTTATCATCTACTCCAGCAGGTATAGAAATGGCTGGCAATCCAGCTAAATTTACTGGAACTGTAAATATATCATTTAAATACATGGAAACTGGATCGTTAGTTTTCTCACCAATCTTGAATGCAGCGCTAGGAGTTGATGGGGTTAAAATTGCATCAACTTTTTTATAAGCTTCGTCAAAATCATTTTTAATTAGTTTTCTAACTTTTTGAGCTTTTAGATAGTAAGCATCATAATAACCAGATGACAAAACATACGTACCAATCATTATTCTTCTTTGAACCTCAGCACCAAAACCTTCCGATCTAGTCTTTTCGTACATGTCAATTAAGTTTTCACCTTTAGATCTAAATCCATACTTAACACCATCGTATCTTGCTAGGTTTGAAGAAGCTTCAGCTGGTGCCACAATATAATAAGTTGGTAAAGCGTAATTAGTGTGAGGCAATGAAATTTCAATAATTTCTGCACCACAATCTTTTGCATACTCAATTCCTTTTGTCCATAAATCTTCAATTTCTTTTGGCATTCCATCAACCCTATATTCTTTAGGAATTCCAATTTTCTTACCTTTAATATTATTCGTTAATTCTTTGCTGTATTCATTTCTTTTAAAATCAATTGAAGTTGAATCTTTTTCATCATAGGTACTGATGATTTCTTGCAGTAGCGCGCAATCTTTTACATCTTTAGACATGGGTCCCGCTTGATCTAATGATGATGCAAAAGCAACAATTCCATATCTTGAACAACTTCCATAAGTTGGCTTTAAACCAACTGTACCTGTAAATGAAGCGGGTTGTCTTATAGATCCACCAGTATCAGTTCCAATTGTAATAGGCGTTAGATTAGCTGCTAGAGCCGATGCAGATCCTCCTGAAGATCCTCCAGGTACCAAGCCTTTATCTATTGGACTTTGAACATTTCCATAAAAACTAGTTTCATTAGAAGAGCCCATTGCAAACTCATCACAGTTTAATTTTCCAAGTAAAATTGCTCCTTCATTCCAAATATTTTGAGTAACAGTAGACTCGTACGGTGGAATAAAATTATTTAAAATTTTGCTACCCGCCGTAGTTTTTACACCATTAGTACAAAATAAATCTTTAACTGCCATTGGAACGCCCGGAAGTTTTAAATCAAAGTTAGGTTTTTGATCAAAGTTTTTTGCTTTCAAAAGTGCGTTAGAAAAATCTTCTGTAATGTAAGCATTTAAGTCTCTAGATTTTTCACCACGTTCAATAAAAGCTTTAGTCGTCTCTTCAGAGGAAATTTTTTTATCTTTAATATTTTTAACTAATTCAGTTAAAGTGAGTGAGGTAATATCAGACATTATTCAACCACCCTTGGAACCACAAAAAAATCTTCATTTTCATTTGGTGAATTTTTTAATATTTTATCTTTAATATTTTTACTTTTAACTTCGTCAGCTCTTAATTTTAGTGTTGTCTCAGCAACAGAAGTTAAAGGCTCAACATTATCAGTATTAAGCTCATTCAATTTTTCAATAAAATCAAATATAGAGTTGAGATCTCCAGCTAATTTATCAGCCTTTGCATCATCAACTGAGATTCTTGATAATTTAGCTATGTGCTTTATTGTTTTAAGATCAATTGTCATGTGGTAATTAAATATGTCGGCAAACTATCACTTAAGCATAAAATATACAATATGATCGCAATTGAAGATTTTAAAATAAAACACCCAAATAAAGTAAGATTTATTGGTTTAGACTTAGGATCAAAAAGAATTGGCGTCTCTATTTGTGATGAAAGACAATCTATAGCTACACCTTTTAAAACCATAAATAAAACAAACACAAATGAACTAATTGATGAGCTTAAAATAATTATTGAGGAAAATAATATTGGTGGGATAATTGTTGGAAACCCAGTAAATATGGATGGAACTATGGGCAGATCAGCTCAATCCGTTAATGATGTCGCATCAAACATTTCTAAAAATATAGATCTACCGGTGATTTTGTGGGATGAGAGACTTTCAACCGTTGCTGCTTTTAATCTCTCTAGTTTATTAGATGTTAATGTATCTAAAAGAGCTAAAACTATTGATCAAAACGCTGCAGCCTTTATTTTGCAAGGTGCAATAGACTTTTTAAACAATTAACTTGCCATAGTGATGATTAATAGTTATAGAGTTAATTTTAATGGCAACCAAAACAAATAAAGCTATTAAAATCTCTCAAAAACACCTCCTAGGTATTCAAGATCTATCCATTAATGATGTTAATCTAATTTTAGATGAATCTAAGACATTTATTAAACTTAACCAAAGTAAAAATAAAAAACTAAATGTCTTGAATGGAAAAACTCAAATTAATTTATTTTTTGAACCCTCAACTAGAACTCAAAGTTCATTTGAACTAGCGGGGAAAAGACTAGGTGCAGATGTAATGTCCATGAATATGTCAAACTCTGCAATTAAAAAGGGTGAAACACTTATTGATACAGCGATGACTTTGAATGCCATGCATCCAGATATTATTGTTATCCGCCATCAAGATTCTGGAGCATGCAATCTTTTATCTCAAAAAGTAAATTGTGCAGTGCTTAATGCGGGTGATGGAAGTCGTGAGCACCCTACTCAAGCTTTATTAGATGCTTTAACAATTATAAATCGTAAAGAAAAGATTGAAGGTTTAAGAATAGCAATTTGTGGAGACATCACACATTCACGTGTAGCAAGATCAAATATTTACCTACTTAATATGTTGGGTGCAGAAGTTAATATCATTGCTCCATCTAACTTAATGCCAAAAGAAATAGAAAAGTTTGGTGTTAATACTTTTACCGACATGAAAAAAGGATTGAAAGACTGTGACATTGTAATGATGCTAAGATTACAAAATGAGAGAATGACTAGCTCATTTTTGTCATCAAATAGAGAGTATTATGAATACTACGGTCTTACACCAGACAAACTTTCTCATGCAAAAGAAGATGCTTTAATCATGCATCCAGGCCCCATGAATAGAGGAATTGAAATAGATACTAAATTAGCAGATGACATTAATAGAAGTGTAATTAAAGAACAGGTGGAGCTGGGTGTTGCAGTAAGAATGGCCTGTTTAAAAATATTTTGTGAATAAATGAAAAAACAATACTTTATAAACGCTAACATAATTGATCCTCATAACTCTATTAATGAAAATGGTGGATTAATTATAGATGAAAATGGTTTAATTGAAGCTATAGGAAAAAAGGTAAATACCAATAATATTCCTTCAAGGGAAAAGGTAATAGATCTAAAGGGCAAGCATATATTTCCGGGCTTAGTAGATATGCGTGTTTTTGCAGGAGAGCCAGGTTATGAATATAAAGAAAACTTTAGAACACTAAGTAATGCAGCTCTTGCAGGTGGAGTTACATCAATTGTGACTATGCCTAATACTGACCCAATAATAGATAACGTTTCAATAGTAGACTTTTTAAAAAGACGTGGAAGAGATAAGTCTAAAATTAATGTTTTTCCAAGTGCAGCACTTACAAAAAATATTGAAGGTTTAAGCATGACTGAATTTGGCTTACTTCAAAGTAGAGGAATAATCGCATTCACAGATGGCGTAAAAACCATTCAAAATACTAGGCTCATGTCTCGTATAATGAATTCAGCAAAAGACTTGGGCACATTAATCATGCAGCACGCTGAAGATTATGATTTATCTAAAAATGGAATGATCAACTCTGGAATTATTGCAACAAAACTTGGTTTATCAGGAATACCAGCTGTTGCAGAGAGAATAATTATTGAAAGAGATTTAACATTACTAGAAAATATTAAATGCAGATATCACATATCACAAATTTCAGCTGCAAAATCAGTTGAAATAATTAATGAAAGAAAGGATAAAGTTAAATTTACAACAGGTGTATCAATTAATAACCTTTCATTAAATGAGAATGATATTGGAGACTTTAGAACGTTCTTAAAGTTGTCCCCACCACTAAGAACTGAAGAAGACAGAATAGCTCTAGTTCAAGGCTTAAAAGATGAAACAATAGATGTTATTGTGTCTGATCACAAACCAGAAGATGAGGAGCAAAAAAGATTAACTTTTGCACAAGCTGCTACAGGTGCTTCTGGTATTGAAACTTTATTATCACTTAGTTTAGAATTGCATCATAATGGTTCTGTAAAATTAGAAACTATCATTAAAGCTTTAACTTCAAATCCTGCTAAAATATTAAAAATAAATAAAGGTAATCTTTCAGTTGGTAATGAAGCTGATTTTTGCATCGTCGACATTGATAAACCATGGGTGGTTAAAAAAGATAAACTTGTCTCAAAATCTAAAAATACTTCAATTGAAGACAAAAAACTCCAAGGTAAGGTCACAAATACATTTGTAAAAGGTGAAGAATTATTTAAGTTATAGCGATGGAATATTTAATCATTGCATTAAGTTCATATTTATTAGGATCAATACCTTTCGGCTTTATACTTACAAGGGTATTTTTAAAAAAAGATATTAGAGATATAGGTTCTGGAAATATTGGGGCTACTAACGCTCTTAGAACAGGAAACAAAACATTAGGCTACGCTACCTTATTATTAGATATAACAAAGGCTATACTACCTGTTTTATATGTTAAATTTAATTACCCTGATTATATTTTTATTGCCTCACTGAGCGCCTTTTTAGGTCACGTGTTTCCTATATGGCTTAAGTTTAAAGGGGGTAAAGGAGTTGCAACATATGTTGGGATACTATTCTCAATAAACCTAATTTTGGGTTTAATATTTATTATTAGCTGGGCCGTTACATTTTTTGTTTCGAAATATTCATCTCTTTCATCACTTGTAGCTAGTTTGATGGTACCAATTTATTTAATAATTTTTGAAAATTATAATTCAATATTTTTTATAATAATGTTTGTACTAATATTCTACACACACAGAGAAAACGTCAAACGCTTGAAAAATAAAGAAGAAACAAGGACTAAAATTTATTGATTTGACTATCAAAGGCTTTTAAGTAATTTGTTTAATAATGAATCTTGTAGTCGTAGAAAGTCCCGCTAAAGCAAAAACTATCAATAAATATTTAGGTGATGATTACATTGTTTTAGCAAGTTACGGCCATATTAGAGATCTTCCCTCAAAAAATGGTTCAGTTGATCCAGACAATAATTTTAAAATGGAATGGGAAGTTGATAGTTTTTCTAAAAAATATCTTAAAGAAATTACAGATGCAGCTAAAATTTCATCTAAAATCATATTAGCCACTGACCCAGACCGTGAAGGAGAAGCAATTGCTTGGCATGTTAAAGAGTACTTAAATGAAAAAAAATTAATTAAAGATAAGCATGTGGAAAGAGTTGTCTTTAATGAAATTACAAAAAAAGCAGTAATGCATGGTATTGAAAACCCAAGACAAATCGAACCTTTATTAGTTGATGCTTATATGGCTAGAAGAGCACTAGACTACCTAGTTGGTTTTAACATCTCACCAATATTATGGACAAAATTACCAGGCTCTAAATCAGCAGGACGTGTTCAATCAGTTGCTTTAAAATTAATTACAGAACGAGAACATGAAATTGAGTTGTTTAACCCAGAAGAATTTTGGACTTTAAGTATTCAATTTAATGATGCTGATAAAAATTCTCTACTAGCAAGCATCACTCAACTAAATAATAAAAAAATTGAAAAATTTTCCTATAGAAATAAAGCTGAAATTGATAAAGCAATAAACGAAGTAAATACTAAAAATTTTTTAATTACTGATATCTCAAGCAAAGTTGTGAACAGAAACCCTTCAGGACCCTTCACCACTTCAACGTTGCAGCAAGTTTCATCAGGAAGATTAGGATTTGGAGCATCACGTACAATGCAAATAGCTCAAAAGCTTTATCAGGGCATAGAAATAGATGGAGAAACTGTCGGTCTTATTACATATATGCGTACAGATGGTACCAACCTATCAACCGACGCCATAGACACCTTTAGAAAATACATTAAAAGTGAGTTTGGTGAAGAATATCTTCCAGATAGTGTGGCTAGTTACTCTGGAAAAAAAGCTAAAAATGCTCAAGAAGCACATGAAGCAATTAGACCAACAGATATTATGCGGTCACCAGATACAGTTAAAAAATATCTAAGTCCAGATCAACATAAATTATATGATTTGATTTGGAGTAGAGCTCTATCGTCTCAAATGAAACCTGCTCAATTTGATAGAAATACTATTACAATAACATCTGATGATAATGGAACAATCTGTAAAGCTAGTGGCTCTGTTATTAAATTTGATGGATTCTTAAAGGTTATGAAGGATAGTAAAAAAGATGATGATGAAAATATTCTTCCAGAAATGAAAAAAGGTCCAATTAATATTGAGGCATTATTAGATGAACAACATTTTACACAACCACCACCGAGATATTCAGAAGCAAGTTTAGTTAAAAAATTAGAAGAATTAGGTATAGGAAGACCCTCAACATATGCAAGTATCATTTCAGTTATATCTACAAGGGGTTATGCAGAGGCCATAAATAAAAGATTCCACCCGACAGATAGAGGTAAATTAATATCTGCATTTCTTGAAAAGCTTTTTTCTAAATATGTAGATTATAATTTTACAGCAGAATTAGAAAATCAATTAGACGACATAACAACAGGCAAAGAAGGATGGATAAAAGTTCTTGAGATGTTTTGGAAGGATTTTAATCAAAATGTGTCTGACGTTAAAGAAAAGAGAACTAGAGAAGTTTTAGATTTACTTAATGATAGTTTGGGTAGTTTAATTTTTGAAAGAGACAAAGATGGAGCCATTAACAGACAATGTAAATTATGTGATAACGGCTCATTAAGTTTAAAAAATAGTTTCAGAGGTGGTGCATTTATAGGTTGCTCTAACTATCCAGATTGTAAATTTACAAGACCATTATCGAAAGCTAAAGCTGCTGCCCAATCTCAACTTGCAGAACCAAAATTAATTGGCCAACATGAAAATGGTAATGATATGTACCTTAAGAATGGGCGGTTTGGCCCTTATATTCAATATGAAAAAATTGAGGAAATTAAAGAAGAGGTGATTATTGAAACTAAAAAAAAAAAGAAAACAAAAAAAAAGAAAGTAGTTAGTGAAGACAATAATTTAAGAAATGTATCAATACCCAAAGGGATAACTTTAGACAGTATTGATCTAAATAGAGCAAAATTTTTATGCTCACTTCCAAAAAGTTTAGGAGTTAATCCTGAAAATCAGAAAGATATAATATTGAATTCAGGAAGATTTGGTCCTTACATAAAGTGTGAAAATAAATCAGCTAGAATTGAGAATGTTGAAGAGATTTTTTCCATTGGTCTAAATAGAGCAATAATCCTAATAGCTGAGGCTAAACCGGGGAGAATGTCTGCATCAATTATTAAAGACCTAGGTGAACATCCTGAGGATAAAAAACCAGTTAGAGTGATGAAGGGTCAGTATGGGCCTTATATCAAGTATAAATCTCTTAATGCAACAATACCTGAAGAAAAAGACCCGTTAGAACTTAATATGGAGGAAGCTTTAATACTAATTGAGAAAAGAAAAGAATACGATAAAAACAAAAAATCTAAGAAAAAGAAAAAAAAAAAGAAAAGAAAAAAAAAAAATCTAAAAAAAAAAAAAAAAAAAAGAAATGAAAAAAATAATATTTACAATATTGATCATGTTAATCTTAAATCCCACGAATACTAAAGCTAAAAAAATAGATTGTGCTCAATTTGATAAAGTTAGTGCAAAATATTTAGAATGCTCTGCAAAAAATCTAAAAGAAAAATCTGGGGTACTTAAATTAAAAGTAACACTTGGAGCAGAAGAACTTAAGACAAAGATAGCCGCAAATACTAAGGATAGTAAAAAAAAATTTAATAAATCAAACTTAAAAGAAAAACTTATTAAATTTAAGAATAGCAAAACATTAACTGAGTTTATGGAGAAATAAATATGACATATGAAAATAAAATTAAAGAATTAAACTTAGAGTTACCAAAAGCAAAAGATCCAGTTGGGTCTTACGTTGCATCAAAGATTATTGGTAAAATGCTTTTTATATCAGGTCAAATCTCAATAGCAGCAAATGGTGAATTGATTAAAGGAAAAGTTGGAAAAGAATTAAAAACTGAAGATGGATATGAGGCTGCTAAAAGATGTGGTTTGAGCATAATCTCCCAAGTTAAAAAAGCTTGTAATGATGATTTATCAAAAGTTAAATCCTGTATAAAGTTAACTGGATTTGTTAATTCAACAGAAGATTTTATAGAGCAACCTAAAGTAATTAATGGAGCATCTGATTTAATAGTGTCAGTATTTGGTGACGCAGGAATGCACACAAGAGCCGCAATAAGTACTAATAGCTTACCCCTAGGTGTATCTGTAGAAGTTGATGCTATTTTTGAATTAAATTAACGGCCAATAGAAAAATATTTAATTTTCTGCTCTTTCATCTTTATTGATGAATAAATATTTCTCATATCAAATATTTTAAACTTTTTATTTTGAACTATTTTTTTAAAATTTATTGATTTAAAATCGTTCCATTCTGTATGGATTATTATTAAATCAGAGTTTTTAATTGCTGAATTAATATCTTTTGAAAAATTAACATTTTTTTTGTTTTTAAATTCTTTTTTTTCGCCAGTCGGATCGAAATAATTAATCAGTGCACCTTTTTTAATTAAAGAAGGTATCATAGTTAAGCAGGATGAATCTCTCATGTCATCTGTATTAGCTTTAAATGTTACACCTAAAAAACATATTTTCTTATTTTTAATCTTCCCTTTTAATATATCAAAAACTCGTTTTAATAGTAATGATGATCTGTTTTCATTGGACTTAATAACACTTTTAATAATAGATAAATTTATTTTAAATTTATCAGCTGTGTT
>Ga0209402_10005223_pt1 | contig 11643 bp, 14 predicted proteins | sample ArcticOcean_MG_C_3_FD_187437 | JGI IMG/M metagenome (GOLD analysis project Ga0209402, IMG submission 187437) | Marine microbial communities from western Arctic Ocean - ArcticOcean_MG_CB8_126 (SPAdes) (version 2) | ecosystem: Environmental > Aquatic > Marine > Oceanic | place: Arctic Ocean... | reverse complement strand
TAGAGGTGAATGATTGTTTGGTCTGTAGTGGTTGAGTGGTTGAGTGGTTGAGTGGTTGAGTGGTTGAGTGGTTGAGTGGTTGAGTAGTGTAATGGTTAGCACTTTGGACTTTGAATCCAACGATCCGGGTTCAAATCCCGGCCCAACCTAATCCTGGTTAAACCTAATTTTATGTATTCTCTTTTTTTTTATTATCTATTTATATTAATAATATAAATGGGTGAAAAATTTAATAAATATATCTGGGGTCCTTTGAAAACAAATATATTTGTAGTATTTGTTTTAATAGCAATACTTTACAGTGATAGTACTATACAAAAAGATACATTAGACAATCCAATCACGTTGTTATCGGTCGCTATGGTTTCTTTACTTTTTTGTTTTAAAGGATCATTCAAAAAATTAGGAGATATACCATTCTTAACGGTATATGGAATATATATTGTAACTATTTATGGTTATACATTTTATCAATGGCAGGTATCATCTAAAAAAACCGATACAGATTGTAGTTTAACTATCCCGAGAACTAAAAATTTCAGTAAATCACAATATTATCTTTATCGTATTATGTATTTAACCACGATTATCGTGATCGTTGTTTTAATACAACATTTATTAGATAAAGGAGGTGATATTTCTACGTGGAGAATAAATCCACAAAATTTTGTAGTGATGTTACCTTTCTTATTGCCTATGATGACCGAAATAATTAATGGAATTGTGGGATTATTCTCGGCACCTGAATATAGTATTAATCCTGAATCATTATTAGTAAATTTTATGTTGGGGGATTCCAAAAATGATATCCTGAGTAGCAGAATTTACATGACAACCCTATTTTATTTATTAATTATAGGATATGCTTATTATTCTTCCTATTATGAAGAATCATCAACACCGATATATATCTTATTACTCTTTGTAATAGGATTTTCAGTGTGGATGAGAACGATCTTTGTCCAAGATTGTAGCTTAAAAGAAACTAAAGATATATCAAAAGTGAAAGATGATGATGTAGAGGGTATCGTCTGTAAATTTGAAAAATATGGTGGGTTACAAGCGATAATTGCTACCTGCTTCATGATAAACATGCTATCATATATTAAAAATCCAACTTATAAATTATTTATATTCATCATCATAGGGTTAGGGAGCGGTCTCATGTCAAGTTTATTTATCATAAACTTAAAATAATTATAAATAACGCTTATAAATGAATTGCTTTATATAATAATTCCTCCATTAATGATTTAGCTATCACTTTTTTTTCGGTTAAATGATATTGATTTATTAAATCATCAATATGTTTCTCATGTGTATCTTTGAGTCTCGTGGTCAGTATTTTCTTTATTTTATCTATATCTACACTTATCTTATCTTCGCTCACCCTATCTATATCTACACTTATCTTATCTTCGCTTCTCTTGCTCATTTTGTCATCTCCCTTACTTAATAATTCACTCTCTAGAGTAATCATTTTAGTTTGCATAGTATTTATTTCATCTTTTAATCTGAGTTGTTCTTTTCTCAGATAATTGTTCTCACCCTTGCATTTTTCATAGTCTTCTAAAGATCTCTTTAGTTCCAAGCACTCGGTTTTTAATGATTGGATTATCTCATCCTTCTCATATATGACCCTACATTTCATTTTTAATTCTCTAATTTCTTCATTTAAATCGTTTATCCTTGAATTATTACTCTCAAAACTCTCCTTATTATTTATAAATGTATCCGACTCAAATCTATCTGTCATTGAAGAATTTCGTAAAGGAATATCACTTGATTTATTACTATAAGCCATCCTCGTTAAATCACCTGTATCATTTAACGAAGTTAATGGGTCGTTAACCGTAAATGAATCTAAAAAGATATTAGACATAATTAAAACTAATCATAAAAAATTTATGAATTCTAAACAATTTATTCATTATCATATTATGGAAGCACCAAACTGATTAGATGTTGTGTTGACGTGACTTCCCTGACTGTACATCCTTGGATAAGAATAATTTTTGATAATTCATTAATCTTATCCTGCTGTTGAGCAAGTACTTCATCCGCGAAACTTATCCTCTCTATGGGTATTATATTAATTACTTTGTTACTAAGTTAAAGTAATTCTCAAATCAAATCAAATTTATATATTAATAATTATTCTACTAAATTTGATTTTATTGACTGATATCCAAGTAATGTGACCCAAAATTAAATGAAATTTAAGAAGTGTTCTATTGGGTTAGATGCTCGTGTCAAAGATAGAAGAAATCTCATCGCCAACTATTCTCACTATTTAGACTCAACTTTAAATATTGAATATACAGGTGACGATGATAAAATTAAATGTGATATTTTTGAGATTGATAATAGCAGCATTGATTTCATTACAAAGGATAAAATGTCAGGCATTGGGGATCACTATTATCCATTAAGTAAAGACTATAAAACTGAAAATAGAATTGGAAGTGATAGCGGATGGAACCGAATACCCGTATCGGGTAATAATTCTAAATATAAAGATAACGCTGAAAATATGGAGAAAATCAAACGCTGGATATATCATTGTGAAACAAGAGAAGCCAGATTATTTTATATTTTAAATCCAGAACAGGTTAATATAATTAATAAAGGGATTGACAAACTTATTGAGGTTAATAATAGCATGTTTGAAGATTTAAAAACCCATCCGGTTTAGGTTAAACTAACTAATTTATTCATTATCATATTAAATAGTTACTATTTGTAACCGATTACAATAAGAAAATATATATTTTACAAAGATAAATCCTAGAACCACAGATAATAACGTTTTGAGTGAACCGTTCATTTATTTATCTGTATATTTTTTTTCAATAATAATATCTGAATGATTCATTATGTATTCATAGAATATTAATATACATATCGTCATAAATAGAGTATCAAAATCTATGTAATCGTCGATCTGAAAATCTTTAAAAGTCATATTATAATATTAGATATGTTTAAAAAAATCTGGATCGGTCGGCAACGGAACGTCGGTTTTTATAAAACGAGTCGCATGAAATAATTCATTCTTTGTATATCCGAACGGTTGGATCATCTGTCTACTATTCTTAATCTTCTGATAATTATCAGCATGTATCTGAGGACAATTATTTTCTTGAGATAACTCTTGATAATTTAAATAACCTTCTTTCAATTGAGTAAAGATACATAATAATATTAGTAATCCTACGATCCAAAACATATTTATAATATCTTATAAATTAGTTTAAAGAATATCATATTTAATTTAGTATTAAAATGAATTTTTCTTCATTGAATTACGATGATGAACCACTAGATATGTTTGGTAATATGGTTAATCAAGATCCTATAGGTACCATGAATAATATAACAGATACGTCTATCCAAATTAGAGATAATTTATTAAATATTATAAGTAAGCGAGACGTTTTACCTATTGATGATCCGGAATTTGTAGACGAAGAAATAGATAATATTATATTGAAGTTAAAAGGATTCTCTGAAAACTTTGATGATTTACAAAAGGATTTAGATGAATCCCTCGCCATTTACAATGAATGTCTCAAAGAAACCAACAATGATATTAATAAAATCAATAGTAGTATTAATTTTATAAAAACCTGTAATAAAGATTATGATACAGATGAAAAAGTAAAACAAATTATTGAAGCGTTAAAAGATTATATCAAGTCAATTGACGAAAACAATCAATTAAAGTTAGTAAAAGAAGATTATATACAAAAAAGAAAACTTCTAAATAGACATATCTATTTAATAAATAATATTAATAAATGGAATCATAGTGCTATTTGTCCTATCTGTATTACAGATAGTATTGATAGTTATTGTAATCCTTGTGGTCATACGGCGTGTAAAACATGCTTAGATAAAAATTCTAATATAATTAATAATGTGAATCATAATAAATGTCCTATTTGTAGAGAATATGTAATGGATATTCGAAAATTATATTTTATTTGATTTTATCTATTTAAATTTGATATTAAACATTAAACATTAATAATAATAATTAGTGTAATGGTTCAAACTACTCTTTCTCGTAATGGATATAAAATTAAGAAAAGCGATCTAAGTTCTAATCAGCTGAAGAGCATTAAGTCCGATTTAACTGTAAATCCCTATGTTGTCGGGGATTTCGGAAATGGTAATGAGAAAAGATTCAGTTTATATATGGAGTCACCAAATAGTATTTATATACCAAGATTCTATGCTTATCAAGAATTCGGGAAACCAGATAACTATAAAATGGACGAAGGACACGATATCAAGATCAGGTTCAATGGTTCTCTGAGACCCGAACAACTCCCTATTATTGATTTATATCGGGTAGCGTGTGAAGAAAAAGGAGGCGGCCTAATTTCGCTGAAATGTGGTGGTGGTAAGACTGTCCTCGCTTTATATATTATTTCCTTGCTAAAAAAGAAAACAATCGTAATTGTTCATAAAGATTTCTTGATGACGCAATGGCGAGATCGTATCCAACAATTCTTACCTGAAGCGAGAATTGGCAAAATCCAGCAAAATACAATTGATATTGAGAATAAAGATATCGTATTGGCTATGGTTCAGAGTTTATCACAGAAAGAATATGATCAGAGTGTATTTTCATCCTTTGGCTTAGCTATCTTCGATGAATGTCATCACTTAGGTGCCGAAGTGTTTAGTAAGTCAATGGCAAAAGTTGCCTCAAAATATATGTTAGGTTTATCGGCGACACCGGATAGAAAAGATGGCCTAAGAAAAGTATTTGAATGGTATATCGGTCCCATGGTCTATTCGTCAAAGAAGGATAAACAAGAAGATTATATTGAAACTCGTATTTATGAATATACAAATGACGATTATCAATATTCAAAAATAGATAAAGTCTATACTAAAAACGGACCGAAACCCTGTATGCCCAAAATGATTAATAATATTTCGGATTGTATTCATAGAAATATATTCATTAATGATCTTATTAAAATAGAATACGAAAAAGGTCGTAAAATATTAGTATTAGGAGATCGCAGAGAATATTTAAATAGGACCGAAAAATGGGTAAAGGATAATATCGATCCTCTTATCGTAGGTCAATATGTAGGAGGCATGAAACCGTCCGAATTAAGGGATTCACAGGAAAAAGATATTATTTTAGGAACATTTTCTATGGCGAGCGAGGGCATGGATATTCCGAAACTAAATACAATTATTCTGGCCTCGCCTAAATCTGATGTTGTTCAGAGTGTCGGTAGGATCTTGAGAGAAAAGGCTTCAAAGAGACAGTTTCATCCTTTAGTGATTGATATCTTAGATACTCATCCAAATCTAACTCTTTTCTCAAAACAATGCGATAAACGTATTACATATTATAAAAAAAGTAATCACGATATTCATATGTATTATATGGATGGTTCTAAAGAAAAGATTGAAAAAAGAAAAAGAAAATCTCCTCCAGCAAAAGAAATTTATGAAATGTCGGAATGTCTCATTTTAGATTAAAAAAATATTATCTATATTATAAATGGCAAAGGCAAAGGTAAAGACAAAGGCAAAAACACTCGGACGAAAGAGGAGTAAAATAAAGAGGCACAAGCAAAGTCATAGGAAAACTCATAAGAGGAAACCCCGTGGTACCAGACAGAGAACTCATAGGCGTAGGACCGGTAGGAAAAGCCATGTGAGGCGTAATAAGACTCATAGACGGACAAGTAAGAAACTGAAGGGTGGATCCGATCTGAATGTAAACTTATTAACCGGGGAACCGAATAAACCGGAGAAAAGCGCATTCGGTGGCTTAACTAGCACACTCGGTCGCCGATCACCCAATAAATATAAGGAGACTGGGGAAACAGGGGCGGCGGAACCCCAGTACCAGTCGGCACCTGATGGGTTACCAGCACCAGCAGCAGCACCAGCACCGCTTCCGGCTGCGCCCCTGAAGCCAGCCGCAGAGGATGTGAAGCGAATAGACCCCTCTGATGGTCTGTTGTACTCCAAGGAAGAATTCATTGCTGAGTACGGCGGAACCGCCGAGTGGGATGCTGTGTCCGAAGCACCACAAGCGAGTATTGGGGGGGTTGATCAAAACCCTGGCTTGGAGTCTATAGCCAAGCATTTACCACCAGTAGCTACTCCTGTTCCTGCACTAGCACAACCCGTTACCCCTCCTCCCGCTGCTACCGCTGGAACACCTGCTGCCCCCCCTCCTCCCGCTGCTACCGCTGGAACACCTGCTCCCGCTCCTTCTCCTGTTCCTGCTCCCGGTGCTGGTACCGTTCCAACATACGGCAGTATCGCAAGTGATTTTGGAACGGGGTTCCAATCATTGGTCGCAGCGGATTTGAATAAGGCCAAAGAAGCTGCTATAGAAAAAGCGGCCGCGACCAAAGCATCTGCTAAAAAACGAGCAGACGCAGTAGCAATAGCGACAATGGAAGGAGCAAAAGCGGCGAAGGATGGGGCAATATGGGCTGGTAAGCGCGTTGCTGTCGGTACATCTGCCGCGACCCTAGCGCCAGTGGTTGTCCCTGGTGTGTTGGTCGGTGCAGCTGCATATACAGCGGCGAAGTTAGCAGGGTCCGCAAAAAGCAAGACCGAAAAAATCACAATGAAGAAGGCTTTGAAATACATGATAAAGTGGGGGATTATAGACGAGAGTTATGAGACAATGATGCTAAACTATATAAATATCATGGAAAGAAAACTAGGTGAAAGATTCGGTATGGCGGTCAAGCCCACAACACTCGAGGATCGGACAGAGTTTAATCGCCTGTCAACCGCTCAGGTACCCCCTTCATCGGTAACTCAGGTACCCCCTTCATCGGTAACTCAGGTATCCCCTTCGCTTGACCTACTAAACTTGCCTGGTCAAGGTCACAATTAAATTGAGACGAGACCCGGGCTTGCATTTTTATATTTGAACATCCCATTACCTAGTGAAATCTTATTTTTTCTCCACATTTTTGATGCATGATCAAAATCAATATTTACTTTATAAACCTTCTGTTCTTTTAAAAGAATTAAATTAATCGGTTGCTGGTGTGGCAAAAACAATTGCTTTAAAAACTCTTTTTTAGAGTTATTATGAGTCTCTATCTTTTGATACTCTCTACCACTTCTTAGTGGCATGATAGTATTATGAAATATTTTAAATTAAAAAAAAGAATGAATAGTGATATCAAATTTATAGGTTTTCATCTATTGACTCCGACGCTTAAGCTTCTTTTTCTACTTCTTTTTCTCCAACAACATTATCCCTATTATCCCTATTATCCCCATTATCCCTATTATCCCTATTATCCCCATTATCCCTATTATCCCTATTATCCCTATTATCCCCATTATCCCTATTATCATGGCTGCGATTTTTTGGCGAATACTTAAACATGAAATCTGGATGCTCAACGAGTAGAGATCCACCCATAACACCCGATACATTCACCCCTACAGGTTTCCCTTCATTATTCGTATCTAAATCAAATGAAACATATTCACCAGGATAGAGACATTTATATCCATCATTCTTTACATTAATACCCGATAGATGAACAAAGATATCCTGTCCAACATGTTCACTATCAGAGTTCATTACATTGATGAATCCATAACCCTTACGATTAAACCAACGACTTACAGATCCAGTGAGTGCCATTACGTTAATATAATTCTATTATTATAACAATTCTTTATATACTTTTATGATAATCTATCTGATATTCCTAACAATTTTAATCCTTACTTTCAAGCATATTTATGAAATACATAATGTTAATACGAGCGCTACATTAGAACAATTACAGAGTGCTAATTTGGAAGAGATTAATGAACATCTAAAAGAACGAAAACCATTATTGATTCATAATCTCGTAAATAAATATGAAAAATTTAATAATTTATCGTTTCAGAAATTATCCGATGACAATCCAGGTTTAATTATTCATGACGAGAATCGTTATTTAGCATTGAAATCATTTAGCGAAGAAAACAATATGTATCTTTATCAAAATAAAAATTTATATGAATCACTGCATTTAAAAGAACTATTTGATACTCTCTATGAACCATTTTCAAGTCAATTACACACATATAAGAGATATTTATTAAGTTTCTATAAAGGATTAAATAGTATCCAACTTCAAAAGAATAAACATAATTTATGTCTAATCAGTCAAATCTATGGTAAATCGAATGTCTATCTCTTTAATCCTAAACATAAAAATGATATCATTTCTACTAATGGCATAACTAATGGCACAACTAATGGCACAACTGATAGAACAAATGATAGTATCAAGAAATATGGACAGAAAATAAATCTTACGCAAGGCTTATTATTATATATCCCTGTAGAATGGTATTATTTCTATGAATGTGATACAGAATCTATTATCGGCGAAATAGTATCCGATAATTATTTCACTGTCATCTATAATAATTTAAGATAAAATAATTATCTATATATATATATATGGCGAAAAAGACAAAGAGAACAAATAATAGATATTCTAAGAGATCATCTAAGAGATCATCTAAGAGAAATAATAGATCATCCAAGAGATACTCTAAGAAATCTAAGAGAAATAATAGATCATCTAAGAAGAAGGGACTCTCTAAAAGAAAGATGATGAGAGGGGGGATGGAAGCTGTTGATATTAATTTACGTGATGCGCGCGCGTTGGCAATAAGTATGAATCCCGATAATAGAGAAAAACTTACGAGGATGAATGGAACGGAATTATTAGAATGGGCCACGACTAAGAAGGCGGGCGCCGCGGGCGCTTCATTCGCCACGGGCGGGAATGCCGCGGAGTTTCAAGGGATCATAAATATATTGTCCCCAGCAGCAGTAGCAGCAGCAAGACCAGCAGCAGCAGCACCAGCACCAGCACCAGCATATCGTGAGGATTATGATGATGCGGGGAAGGGGGGAATGAGCAGACTTCAGAGAAGATTAGATGATATGAAACTAACCCGTAATTTATTAAGGGAAGAAGGATTGTCGGTACGCGAAATTCAAAATCAAATAGATGAACTGACTGAGAAACTATTACACATGAGAATGAGAATTGATATACAGGAAGGAGTTCCACCAGCACCAGCACCAGCACCAGCACCAGCACCAGCACCAGCACCAGCACCAGCACCATCTTATGCTGCCAGCACCCGTAAGATGGTGGAACCACCAGCAGCAAGCGCATACGTTGACGATGGAATTGCACGCGCCATTACCGAAAGTAACATCAGTGAACAAACTAGACGCGATAGAGTAAGCGAAGAAGCCATGTTACAGCGAGCCCTGGTAGAAAGTCAAAGGGAAGAACCAGCACCAGCACCGGCAGCAGCAAGATCACCCCTGGACCAGGTGGTTGATATGGGCTTCGCACATGGGGATGCGCGCGCTGCGCTGGACGCCAACCAGGGGAACGTGGATAGGGCCGTTAACTGGCTCTTGGGAGGAAACACAGTGTCATCAGCACCGGCAGCACCAGCACCAGAACCAGCACCAGCACCAGCACCAGCACCAGAACCAGCACCAGCACCAGCACCGGTTACCCCTATTAATGTATTCTTTTTTGATTTAGATAATACATTAACAGCAAACGAACTAGAAGAAAAAGGTAATTTAATATCATTATATCATCCCACACCTTACTCGTGGAGATATACTTCACAACAAGTTATAGATATATTAACAAGGATTAACAGAGATCCAAATAGTATGTGGTATGTTATTTCTGCTGGTGGGAATACCCCCGTTTTAGATATGTTGGAGGGGCGGTTAGGTTTTAACGCCAATGGGCGAAGATTCGGATTAGGCACAAACCCCAAAAGTATTCCTATAATAGAAATCTTAGTCGGATTAAAAGCAGAGGGACATACTTTTAAATCTATTGCATTTATTGATGATAGTCCGGATAAAATAACCGAAGTTTCTGGTAGTATCCCAAATATAACTGCTATCGAAGTTAATTCTCATTTTTCTCCGGAGCCCGAGCTTGACATGCTCCCTTTTTGGAGAAATATAATTTTAGATGAAGAACAAAGAAAGATATATCATATTTTGGATAGTTAATAAAAATCTGTTTCCTCTTTTAAACCAAAATGAATAAATCTTAACCATATAAATCAGTTAATCTGAATGGGTGACTAATCGTGATATATTCTAATTTATCTATTAAATTCTTCTGTAAACCGATTAATGCTATAGATGAGATAACGTTTATGGCTGTTTTTGTTGCGACTTTTATTTTAATATCAAATAAATTTTCTAAATATTTACTCACATACAAATTTATAGTATACCAAACAATTGCGATAGTTATCACCTGACCAATGATTTCACCTAATATTTGTAAATTATTCTCTTTCCCAATTATATCTTCATCTAATGATGTAAATATATGATCTATCAATGGTGAAACAATTATCAGAATCAATAAATAAATTATACTAAACAAAGATATCTTAAATAATATATTATCAAATATACTCATATTATTATAATAAAATATATTATTTAAAGATTTTAATGTAAATATACATTAGGATAATGACTAATTATCAACTAAACACCAATTGGTGCTTATGGTATCATACTATCAATGATACCAATTGGAAAAATAATAGTTATAAAAATATATATGATATCCGAAATGTTTTTGATATAAAATTCTTAAATGATACCATTCATAAAATTCATTTACAAAATAGTATGCTCTTTATTATGAGGGAAGATATCTTCCCTACTTGGGAAGACCCTGATAATAGACAGGGTTGTTGTATTTCATTTAAGATACCGAATAATATCTTAAAAGAACAATTTGATCATATTCTAAATCATGTTTTATCAGAAGATATCTTAATAGATAAAGATAATAAAGATTATCTAAATGGATTTTCAATTATCCCGAAAAAAGAATTTAATATCGTGAAATTATGGTTGAGAAACAATGATGAAGATTACACCGAATCATTAAAGAATACGAACCTTTTTTTATGAAAGACAAAGCCTTAATTAAGAAGCACGAATTAGCAGATTAATTAGCAGATTAATTAGCAGATTAATAGGTTAAGTTTATTTTTTTTTCACGTTTTATTTTGATAGTTTTTTCATGAATACATTAATAATGAAGGATCTTTATAAAATTCTAAATATCGATAAATCGGTAACTGATAATGAAATAAAAAAAGCATATAAAAAACTTGCTTTTCAGTATCATCCCGATAAAAATAAAGCCGATGATGCCGAATCTAAATTTAGAGAAATATCGGAAGCCTACGATATTCTAATGAATACCGATAAACGCAGGATGTATGATAACTTCGGTTATGATAGTATCTCGGGTGATGTTCCGCATATAAATCCTTTGGATTTATTTCAGAGTCTATTCAATGTAGATTTTTCAGGATTAGGTGAGAATATGAATAGTAATATCTTTGTCTTTTCGGATTTATCATCCAATCCTTTTCACCAACTCAAACCTAGCATGAAATATAATCTGGAGTGTAGTTTAGAAGAACTCTATCACGGGACACAAAAAGAATTTAATATTTCACATACATATAGACAAGATCAAGGTAGAGATGAAGTCGGTAAAAAATCAACTAAATATGTTATTAATGTGAAAAAAG
>Ga0209402_10005207_pt1 | contig 11651 bp, 18 predicted proteins | sample ArcticOcean_MG_C_3_FD_187437 | JGI IMG/M metagenome (GOLD analysis project Ga0209402, IMG submission 187437) | Marine microbial communities from western Arctic Ocean - ArcticOcean_MG_CB8_126 (SPAdes) (version 2) | ecosystem: Environmental > Aquatic > Marine > Oceanic | place: Arctic Ocean... | reverse complement strand
GTTGGGGCCTATACATAGCTTCCATAGGTCATTAAACAATTGGTATCGTTGTATACCTTTTCTAGATGGCTTAAAACACTGTTCGCTGACAACCAATCATCGCCATCTAAAAGTATGATAATGTCGTTATCATTAATATCATTTATTGAAGCAATGGTTTCAGCTATATTTCCAAGAGCATATTTCTTATCTTCGTTTTGAATTAACTCAAACCGAGGGTCGTTCTCTGTGTATAAAGCAGCTATCTGTCCTGATTTATCGTCGGATATATCATCAATTAAATAACATTTAAAGTTCTTGTTTTGCTGTCTTTTAAGACTATAAATACATCTGCTAATAAACCCTTCGGCATTATAAAATGGAACAATAATTCTAAATGTTTGAGTTGCTTCTTGTACTGGTGTTGAAGGAACCTCAACATTCCACACATTTTCAATATGTTCCCAGAATACATCCGTTCTAGAATACATGTGTTCTTTCGTACTCTCAATGGTCTCAAACCACTTTTCATCGCGGTGTTGTACATTGTCATTCATAATCAACTCGCATGCTAGCAACTTGGCTTCTATCGTAAAGCGTGGGCATGTATCGCCGCCCTTTGGAAAGAATATGATCCCTTTAGACAAAGCCAATTTTTGCAGTACTTCTTTATAGTCTAATCCCCAAACCAACTCGTATTCAAGATTATTTTCTTCAGCATATATAATTGCGTCATTTGTGCCCTTGATCCACGAAGTAGAATTTAGTATTAAGTACTTATTAGTCTTTTTAGTTATTTCTAGACTCGTGATATAGTTTAAGGTCTGCTCCGAAAACATCGAGTTTAATACTATATTATTAGCTTTTTTCAAAAAATCAAATTTTTCTAAATAACGATCTTGTTGTTTTTTGCTCATCCAGAACATTGCTTTGGAATGGGACATGAACATTGTAACTGCTTTAGCTAACTGTTCTTTTTCACAGTCACAGGCGTTTTCCTCTTCTTCATGCTTTTCAGGAGAGCGATATCTACAATATTTGTAATCATACTCTAATATTGCATAGTTTAAATTCTTTATCGCGTAGACCATACAAGCTATATTAAGTTCACTAAAATTTCCAAAGATCCAAAAGGAGTCCCTCTGCTGCTCCATCATCTCGATTGTTAAAAATCTAGAATTAATTTGGGCCGGTGGTAACAAGCACGTTTCAATTAAGCTTTGTGTGGAAAGCTCTCCGCCGCCCACATAATCTTTAACAAATAAATCAGATACAAATACTATCATTAAAGTGACTCTGCAAAAAGCCTTTCAATTTCGTCCATATCATTCACAATCGTTTCTTCCGGTGCTGATTCAACCATTAATCCTACGAACCGAGCATACATTTTTTCTTTACTGAATCTTTCTTTTAGTTCCGATGCATATTCTGAACTGTCTTTCTTATCTTCATAACACTTGCGCATTTGTTCTTTTGCTGAGCCTTCTCTCGGGAATGCCCATCGTGATTCTTTGATTAAGACGTTTTCCCAGACGACTTCTGCTTGTACTTGATTTATATCAAACGCAACATTATAAAATTGGTCTTTTCCTGATGCATCCACCAAGAAGTCTAAGTGGCCCGACCAACCGGTCGCTACGACGGGTATACCACTATAAGCTGCTTCAAAGATAGGTAGCCCGAATCCTTCACCATGAGGTAACGCAACCATGGCACTTACCTTCGGGTGTTTATATAGCGAGTGAATTTCTGTCTCTGTCATATCACCATGCAACAAATATAGCTTGCACACTTTATCAGGAAACATCGTGTTAAATTGATCCTTGAGTCTAGAATGAACTAACTCGCGGTCGATCAAACAATTTTTAGTTATGTTTGTCTTTAATATCAGTCCAACTTCTTCATCATGAAATTCTTCTATAAACCATTTTACAGTATTGGGAAGATTTTTCCTAGGGCCCCATTGAGCCATGGCTAGAAAGTTAAAATCATAATCTAGATCCAGCTTCAATTCTGGAAGATCATCAAATTCTTTAACAGCGTAATTAACATGTTCTATTGGCTTATCAAGTTTTAATGTCATTGGCTGTCCATCGACTTCACCAGTATATGACGAGTTTACGAAGGCGCCCTTAGAAAAGCTTGATACAACAATAACGCGATCAATTATAGAATTAATCTTTTGCAGCCATTCGGCTGAACAGGCTGTTGTTTCAATCCCCGCTGTATAACCAATATTGACAGATGCCATCTTTTCAAATTCGTTGGGGATCGTGATTTGTAAAGACATATCAAACTTTCCACCTTGCTGTAGAAAACCAATTGTTTTTTTAATTAAAGAATCAATGGATGCTCTTTCTTCCGTCTGCTCACTAATCCAAGTTGTGGCACCCCATGATAGGGGTTGGATGTAGATGTCAAATAGATCCTCTCGTGATTGCAGGGCTCTTAGAGCGAATCTCGCCTGCTCTCCATAACCACTACGGGTGAGCACGGGGCCCTTTAAAATAACTTTTTGCTTCATGTTACCTCCGAAAGGTTCCATGGAATATAATTTTTTCTGTTTTTCCATGAACCGTTCTTTTCTATAAATTTATCCATTACTTCAACCCATCCGCTTTCATAACTTTCAAAATTATAATTCTTAAGAACGTGGTCGCGACCTTGTACCGACATATCTTTATACCTCTTCTTTGTAAGTTTAAGTGCTTTAGTCAATGTTTTTTCGAAGTCTTGTTGATTTATTCTATCTTCATAAATGTATGGTACTTGTAACGAACCAATGACTGATTTACTAGCAGGTTGAATTCCCCAACCAAACCACTTCTCACCGTCCGTCACTTGTTCTTGTAATCCACCAGTCATGTTAACGATTATTGGTGTTCCGCAAGATAACGATTCCAGAGTTGCTAAACCAAAACCCTCGGCATCTGATATATTTAATGTGTAATCAGCAACCTTATAGAAATTTGACATGTCTTCTTGAGATAACTTATTAGTTGATATCAAAACTTGTCCGTTGTTAAGTCCGAGTCTTTCGATAATAGCCGGAAGGTCTTGTCCATGAGGGTCGCGGGCATCAGTATGCATTAGTAAACAAGCTTTTTCATGACCGACTTTATCTAACCATTCTTTGAACCACCAAATGAGAGTTCCACTTTGCTTTCTGCGTGCATTCCGATTATTCCAAAAGAAAATCTTTTTGTTCTTGTTCTTAAAAGTTGATTTTGAATTAATTGTGTCGCGGATCTCAGTGACTCTGGCTATCTCTTCTACTGACGACGGTGGTTTAAAAATTTCTGAATGTACTGCATGTGGCAGGTAGCAGGATTCCACATCGGGAGCTACATTTTGTAGGATCTCGTGTGTTACTTTTGATATACATACCACCTTATCATTCGAACGATAGAATTTTGCATTGAATTCTGGATATGGGAAATTATCCCACACATGATAATACATCATCGGAACGTTAGCACGGACTTCGTTTTCTATTTCCCATAACCATTCATAAAAACGGGGGTCGGTCATAAACCACATGGCATCAGGCCGGTCATTTTGTAATAGAGAACGAATGATCTCCGGAGTTCCATAGCCATCTACAGGAAATATTTTCCAATCTTGCCCGTATGGCTCTACTAAAACCGGATCATAGTTATGATGCTTAATAGCGCCGCCTAAACACAAGAATTGGTATCTTCCTGTTTTAAGCAGCGCTTCAATCATATATTTTGTTTGTGTGCCAACCCCTGAAGGAGAAAGCGGATGGTCGCTTAAGACCAGAATCTTCTTTTTTTGCATTTATTCCTCATGGACAGTGTTCTGTCCGGTAAAATTTACACCCATACCCATCGGTGCAGGACAAGCGATTTTTTATATGGCGCTCGTTTTTAATATTGTACAACGCGGTTCTTAAAAGTTTAAGAGCATTTTCAGTTTTTTTTGTGCCGCTGGTTACTCTAAAAAACTCAACTCTATTTTTCTTTGCTGTTCTTTTAAGTAGTGCAAAATGGGTTTCAACGTCCTTTGGATCCACTCCCATCTTCTGACAAAAGAAGTGCTTGTATAATGTAAGCTGATACGTCACAAGCTTGTCACTCTTTTTCTTTGAATCCCAGCCCCAAGAGCATGTCTTCCAATCAAAGATATGGACCTTCCCATCAGGGGTGGCTACCACAGCATCAATATAGCCCTTAAAGAGTTTGTCATCGTTTTCAATGGCTTCCATAAGGGGCATTTCAACTGCCATCACTTCAAACTCGTCAAAATAGTCAGCGAGGGCATCTTCAATCTCGGGGAGAATTTCTTTTCCTTGGCCCACCATATCACTTACTAACTTTTCATTAATTTCAATATCATCATCAAGAGATTTTATGTTCTTTTCAAATTCTTGTACGAAGAAGTCATCGTCAACTTCTTCATGTAAAAGCTTTTTTTCACAGACAGAGTGGATGGCGCTTCCAAAGGCCGTATATGCGTTACCTTTGAAACCATCGATTTTATCGACGCGCGTTAGTTTGTGGTAAAACGGGCAAAAAGCCCAGTCTTTAAGTTCCGAGTAGGATATGTGTGACATTATCCCTCCAATTATATTGTTATATTATAACTGGTTTAGTATTGGTTGTCAAGTATTTCTTCTTTTTGAAGCAAAACAAGTTTTTCATACAAAGCAGGACTTACTTTCTGGAGGTATTTATGATCTGAATTTGTATAATATTCTGTAAACCCTGTGGCTGCGTATTCTGACAATGAAGTAACCGAGTACGGATCAATAAATACTCCCATTACCAATGATGATAATTTATCATATCCTACTTGCTCATATAAAAATAAATCTAGATCTTCATTGTACTCAACATCCATGAAAACCGTTAGCGGTATCTTAAACCCTTTTTGCCACATAATATCATGTAGATATTTTCTCTTTCTCAAGAACTCTTCTTTTAGCTTTTCGTCGCTGTAAAGTATCATCCCATTTGGTGATTCCAAAGAGTGAAATGTCTCATGGATAAGATCTTCATATAATTCTTGATTATCATCTTGAAAACTAGAAATATAGATGGCGCCGTCTTTATAAAGCGCGCTAAGAGAACGTTCATCAAATTCTTTAAACCAACCTACAATTATCATCTCTATTTCAGATAATAGGTGGGTAGGCATTATTGATTCATATTTCGCGACGGCGCGTTCTAGCTCAATATCATCACAATGAAATTGTTCTTTATGATATACGTGTATACCAGAAGATGTGTAAAAGTCACCCTTCTGATTTTTGTCTTGTTGTTTCTTTATGTATTCCTGTAGCATCATCTAATCCTAATTGATATCCTCTTAAAAAGTTTTCTTCTGCGAACGCAAACACGAATTCTGGAAAGTCTAACGCTAATACTTCTGATATCATGTCAACTGTCACATCTTCCTGGTCAAGTTTCTTTCCTACATATTCTACAAGATATGTTTTAAGCTCGGAATCCTTTTCTACGACCATGGCCAGAAAAGGGTTTGTGTGTATTTCTTCCTCAGTAATTATTTTCTCAGACATATGTTTCTCCCTTGTTTTATATAATAACACATCTTGGTGTTAATGTCTATAATATTTTTGATGCTAGTGTAGCTAACTCGGAGCGCTCGCCCTTTCGGAACGTCATATGGCCGGCTATCGTATATTCTTTGAATTTTTCAACTGCGTGAACAAGACCATTGGATGTTTCATTTACATATACATTATCTATTTGTTCTACATCACCTGTTAGGATTATTTTTGTTCCTTCACCGATGCGTGTGATAATAGTTTTTATTTCATGCTTTGTAAGATTTTGGGCTTCGTCAATAATGATGAAGGCGTTGGCTATTGAGCGGCCGCGGATGTATGTTAGCGCCTCGATCTCAATTTTGCCCTTCTCTATATACATCTCTAAAGATGTTTTATCACCCATCAAAAATTTAAGGTTGTCTTGAATCGGCATTAACCATGGAAGCATTTTCTCTTCCATAGTACCCGGCAGGAAACCGATGTCCTTACCAAGTGGTTGGATAGGTCTTGATACAATAAGACGGTCGTAGTGGTTGTTCTCTGCTCTTAAACCTATTGTCTGTTGTAGACCACTAGCAATGGACATAAGTGTCTTCCCGCTACCAGCACGGCCGATTAAAGACACAATCTTTATATTGGGGTCCATTAACATGTCAATGGCAAATATTTGTTCCTTATTCCTGGCAGATATCTTCCAATCTGGAATATCCTTATGAATAATCTTTCTTAGTGGCAAATGGTAACCATCGAAACGTGCAAGAGCAGACTTTTTTTCGTTTGTATCAGATACCATCAAAACATATTGGTTTGGTTGCCATGGTGTGTCATCGGCATCCAGATCAATTATAATGTCTTCTCCATCATAAAAACGATCTATTATTTCTTCATCCACGATTTGTGTAACGAAACCAGTATATAAATCATCTGATGAATTCACAACTTCTTCAGAAATGTAATCTTGTGCTTCTAAGCCAATAGAATCACAGATGACACGCATATTAATGTCGCGACTAACGATAATTGTTTTATTATTATCCATAGTACGAACAGCCAACGCTGTGGCTATAATAATGTGATCTGGGATCCGAATATCCAAGTCAGGCGGAAATATTATGTCTTTCAAACAAGAGTATGATATTACTCTTAGGATGCCGCTGTTTTCACTTTCGTTTAAAGGAACACCAGTTTCTAACGAGCCGGCGGCCCTTAGAGTGTCTAACGTCCTAATAAAATGTCTGGCGTTGGCGCCGACTGAATCTTGTCGAGTTTTGTGTTTATCAACCTCTTCCAATACTTTAAGAGGAATATAAATATCGTTTTCACCAAATTTAAATATTGAGTTCGCATCTGTTAAATAAACACTAGTGTCTAAAACATAATTTTTCTTATCTGACATGTTCCGCCTGTGTGACTGTAATTAAATAGTCATAATATGAAAGTTTGTTCTCTAAATGATTTGCCAGTCAAAAACCCAAACTGACGGTAATCCACCCTTTTCGTAGGGCACTCCTGCTTTACGGAGTCTCTCAACCTCTTTATCATCTTTTATCTGTGCTTCCCACCCGTCAACACCTAATTTATGTTTTGACTCAGATACGATATACCGTTTCTTTAGTATAACATACACATCCGGACCAGCAAAGGATTTTACTAATATTTTATTGCCCGGTTTGAGTGGTTTCTTGGACTTCATGAACCCTTTGCATCGACTCTATCGACAATTCTGCCGGGATTAATAACAACTTCATCACAAAAAATGCTAACAAAAACATTGCCATGGCCAAAACTACTAATTCTGCGAAGTTCTCCACATGAATATATATACACCATATAAAAAATGGCTGGGGCGGTTGGACTTGAACCAACAACCTCCTGGTTAACAGCCAGGCGTTCTGCCAATTGAACTACACCCCAAGATATAACTTTCAATATGTAGGTAAGAATTAAGCTTTAAGAGTCAAATCACCATTATCTGTTTTTACAGAGATTTCCCAGCCACTCAGATATGGTGAGTGTTCAATAATATCTGAAAGTGGTACTTTTACATTAGCGCTTAGAGTGCAGAAACCGCGCTTATAATCATATTTTTCAATTGAAGATTCAATAAAATCATACTCATAGAAGTTCTCGCTAATTACATCTGTCAGGAAGGAGGCGAAGTCTCCATCGCGTTGGTAGTCGTTAAGAAGCTCGTCTTCGCGGAGCCGTTCTAAAACGTTACCTCCAAATTGGGTTGTAACACGAAGGCCTCGCGTGGCGATCAGTTCTGCAAAGGTAGAAACCACATCTGTTTCGGACAGGGCATCTTCTATTTCCGTTTCATTGTGAACAAAAACTTCTGTGCCATCACTATACTTCAGTGTAACCATCTCACTGTCAGGGATATTAAGATTCTTAAGTTTGTCGATTAATGTCATTTATGTTAACTTATTATAAAGAAACTTGATGTCTTCTGCCACATTTTCTTTAAATTTTGTTAGTTGTGACTTAAGATCGTTATTTTCATCAGCTAAAGAGCTAATTCTCATCTGCATAGATGTGATCCTATTATCTTGGTTTTTGATTACTGTGTTCTGCAGGGCTATATTACCCTCCAGTAGTTCAACTGCTTTGGTGGTTGTTGTGTCGTTCATTTTTTTCTCCTTTTTGCTAAAAAAATATTTCCACATTTTATTTGTCAATCCACACGATTATCTTCTCGTGTTCTTTGGATAATAATATCTTAACCTTATCTCCGTTGATTGTCAAGGGTAAAATATTCTTTTTTTGTACTTTTATTGCTATTAACCCGTCATTTGTTCCGGATATCCATGGCATTCTCTCATATTCAGAATTCTGTTTAACTATACCCTTTATTTTTGAAGGATAATAAAAGCCGCGATAGCCGTAGTCGGAGTAATAACATGGGATGGCTTCTTTAAGAAACATTAAAATCCCACAAATAGTTCTTCCATTTTGGACTGATTTGACTTTTGTTCACTGATCTTAAAACATTTGTATTTGGACGTTTTGGTTTTTTTATTGGGTGCATCCCTGATTCCTTTGCCGTTTTATTACCTTTTCTTTGATTACACTTTTTGCAAGCTGCTACCAAATTCGCCCAGGAGTTCCTGCCGCCGCGGCTCTTTGGCAGAATGTGGTCAAGAGTTAATTTTTCAACAGTAAAATGGTTAGCACAGTATTGACATTGATTATCATCTCGCCACAAAACATTTGAACGATTGCAGGCCATGGTCGTAAAACGGAACTTAACATATCGTTTAAGTACTATCACTGCTGGTAGCCTAAAAGTCTCAGACACAGAATTAATCTCTTTGGTATAGTTCTCTACTACAAATGCTTTTCCAATCACGCATAACACTAATGCTTCAATAGCATCTATAACATCTATTGGACGAAATGATGAATCCAACTTTAATGTTTTCATTGTTTCTACCATATTATAAATATAAGCTAAATGCACAACATACTCTATCTGCCCGAATGTTTAGGTGTGCCTCTTTTCGGTGGGACCTCAAAATCACGGGTTTTTTTAACTAGATCAGAAGAACTATCAATTTTTTCTTCTCCGCCAATACCCCATAAAAGCTTGATCCCAAGTTCCTGGCAAAGTAATACTTCGGGTGTATTATTTTCTCCTCGATCTCCACCGTTTGCAAAATATGTGGGTTTGTGCCGGCGGATGGCTTTACACACCGTTCCATCATCATCGTTAACAGAGTCAACTAAAATGACCCCCTTGATAGCGTCAAGAATCTCATATCTAGATTTAAATTCCATGAAACTAAAACCTTTTTTGCGGAATAACCATTTATCCGAGTTGGCAATAACGATAACATCGCCATGTGCTGCCGCTTCTCTAATCATACGAATATGTCCGACATGTACCGGGTCAAATTCAGAACCCCCCACTGACCATTACAGTGGCCGTGGGGGAACTCTCCTTATTTTTATCATTTTCAGACATCAAAAACTCCTTTTGTTTTTATAGATGTATTGTTAGTGACTCTCTCACAAAGATTAATAAACTTTTTTTGTTCAAACACATTCTTCATTATATTAACATCTTTATGAAGCCATTGTATATTTTCTTTTGTATATCCTATCGAAGAATCAATTCGATCGATAGACGCAGTTGGTTTTTTCTTCTTTGAATTTCTAGATAATTCTATTTTTATACCACTAAGGGCACAGAAACCAGATTGAAACTTAAATAATTCCCACATCTCTTCCATAGTTATATCAAAATTTATATCCCTCTTTATAGCATTGCGGCGGATCTGAGAGTAATAATCTTTGCTCACCTGGCCGCGGCCGGCCCAAGTTTTTGTAGAACTTACATCGCGGCGCAGACACCCACAACTTCTTGTATCGCCATCACATAGGTTTTTTGACGAGATTATTTTTCTTTGTCCGCAATCACATTGACATAACCAACTCACTCGGCTTGCTTTACGCTCTTTTGATTCTGTCATTACAATCAGTCTTCCAAATCGTTGATTTAATAAATCTCTTTTTCTAGTCATTCTATTATAACTAGTTTGAAAAGATATAAACACCCTATTCACTTCTTGTTATTTTTAATATCAAACAAATTCTTTTCTTTAACTTTGGTAATTTTTGCTGAGCCATCATTCAAACATATTCGGTAATCATATAATAGATCGTTATCTAGCACTTCTAATATAACAGATTCTATTCTCTCTTCGCTTAATATTGAAAATTCTGAATCTGGGAAAGTACAATACATAACCCATTCATCAACTCTGTATCTCATTTTCACTATCCGTTAATAACTGGTGTAAGACTGCCGGCGATAAATCTTTTCGTTCATATATCCTTATTTTGCGCCAGTCTATTATACAAGCTATACGTAGTGCGTAGGATATCCATTCGCTACAGTACCAGCGCTTTTTATGCTTGATTTTGCATGGTAGAAACTGAGACAGTAACATCCCAATCCAATCATATCCTTGTCCCTTTGTATCTTCATAGAATTCCATTATTATATTATATTGGTCTTCAGTGATTTTGATATCAATGAAATCCCAGTCTTTATATTCAAAGGATATCTTTTTTCTTTCATCAACTTTAGATTTCAAATATGGACTTATTCCTATCCATGTATATCCGTCAGGTAGTACTATTTCGGCGTGGCTGTATATACTGTTTGTCCACCAGCGAACAATTGAGTTCACATAGCTGCCTTTACCTTTAAAAAATGCTATTTGTATCTTCACCGTTTTATTGTCGGCAGGCGCTGCAAATAAAGCCTTGTTTTTGGGTCAACACAGATTATTGTTGAATGGGCTGGCTCGGGCTTTCGCGGGTCGATGAGAGCAATAATATTGTATTTGCTCCAGTCAATCGACTTATCTTTTACCTCTGTACAGCCAACCAAAACATACGTATCTGTTTGTTCTATTGTCATCTCTGTAATACATGCTTGGTCAATGGTTACTACAATACCGTTGATACACATACTATCAGTTGATATAAAGTTTTCACCTGAAAAACCAGCAATCCCAGCGTTTGAAGGCTTTACTGTGTGTTTCATGCACCCAAAACTCAATATAGATAACATCAAAAATATCTTTTTTAACATAAAAACCTCCCTTCCTTTAGTTTTTATCTCTATTAGTATCTATTTTGATTTATCTCTTTTATCCATTGCTTCGTGTAAAAAGTCAAAGTTTTTTCTTTTTGATTGAACAATAATGTCTATTTCTTCTGTTGGAAGATCATATTCTTCTTTTATATCCCATAGTGCTCGTTCAATTTGATCTATATACTCGTGGCCAATCGCTTCCTCTTCTGGAGGCGCTTTTTTAAACCAATTGAAATTAAAATTAAACATGATAAATGGTGGAGACGGCGGGAATTGAACCCGCGTCCAGAATAAGTCTAATTGTAGTCATTCACAAGTTTGGGCAGTTTATACTCCACATACTGCCAAGTGTAGGTAGTTTGTTCCACATCGCTCACTACCATATTACGATGGGTGGTTTGATTTTTACAACTTATCTGTTGTTTTGGTTAGATTGGAAAGAAGGCTCTAACCAGCCTCCCGATTAAGCCGCTAAGCGGACAGATTCGAAGTTGTTATTGTTATTAGCAATTATTTTTTGTATCTGCATTT
>Ga0209402_10005192_pt1 | contig 11667 bp, 17 predicted proteins | sample ArcticOcean_MG_C_3_FD_187437 | JGI IMG/M metagenome (GOLD analysis project Ga0209402, IMG submission 187437) | Marine microbial communities from western Arctic Ocean - ArcticOcean_MG_CB8_126 (SPAdes) (version 2) | ecosystem: Environmental > Aquatic > Marine > Oceanic | place: Arctic Ocean... | reverse complement strand
TATACCCCGCCTCTACCAGCAATTTTTGAAATGCGATGGCCGCGTTTGGATTGTCTAAGTGTATCCTCACTTCTTCTTCGGCACACGGTTGCGTCGCGGTTGTGTCTTTTCTCATATAAACAAAAACACAACAGTACCCCTTCGCGTGTTCGTCTAGCGTCCAACCATACTGTTTAGACTTTAACATTTTTTTTTCTCCCTTTAAAATAGTGTCACGCCCAATCCAGAGTCGGTGGTCGTGGTGTTTGCGGGCCTGCAGACCCTCCCACTTGTGCCACCGGACTGCTGCCCATGCGCTATGAACAGCCTGGATTGAACGACATGTATCCTTAGAATAACCCCAACGGGACTCGAACCCGTGTTGCTGGCGTGAAAGGCCAGTGTCCTAGACCACTAGACGATGGGGTCTTAACTGCATACTGCAGTTTGAAACAATTATCAGCCACTACGTGTCGCACAATACGTAGACGACCCGTTTCGATAAGTATTGTAATACTGGGAACGCATCTGCGCTATGTATTGCTTTTTGTATTGTTTAACAATTTCTAGCCCATGCAGTCGCACCCTGTATAATTGACGGCGCTCAACTTTCGTTAAGTCAAGCGTGTTCACATGTGCTTTGTACACACTGTATTTAACACACCCGATTTCCACGGCGGTCATGCCTACCGGGTTGTCTCGGTCAATAAAACTCCATCGCGGTCTTAACAGATCTTCCACATCAGCGCTGACCCCAATATCCGATCCCGGCCAACATGGCATACCAGGGCGGCATACATCTTGTGAGTATACCTTCTGGTTCAGAAAAAACACCGCAATAACTGCCCCATAAATTATGATGCTCCACATTAACCAGAGCAAAACTAATTTTTTCTTTTTCACGGCGTAATTCCTTTCTCGATTTCGGAAAGCGGCAGACTAATAATGCGCCCTTTCTTATCAACAAGCTCAACCGCTTCGCGAGTAATTTTTGTAACGGTAAATTCTTGCTCGCCAATACTCAATTTTGAGCCAAGTGCTAACAGCTGCATTTCCTACTCCTTGTTAAAGTTTAACGGCGAGGGGACCCGCGTCAGGGAACCCCTCGCCGCTGTAAGTTGAAGGTACACTGGGTGGGGGACGCTTCACTATACGCCACCCCGGCACGGTCTCGTCTGTTCTAAATTACTCGGGCTTATTTTCTTTGTCCTTCCACGTGATAACGTCGAAGGTATTGTCGGCACGTTTGCGGACTTTTACCCACAAACCGCCTGTCTTTTTTAAGTCCTCGCTGACACGATCCGCTTCTGAAAAACTATCAAATTTTTTGTGGTGTTTCCATGTTTTGGTCATGCAACACCTCGGCTTTCGTTTAGCTCTTCCAGTTCTCGCGTAATGTGATCTAGCAATTCCAAATAATCGCTAACCGTATGCGTCCAAACTTGATCTTTGGTGACCGTTCGTTGGAGATCGTAGAGGACCTCCGTCAAGAGTTCTTGGATTACCTGAAACCGTTCTCGCACAATTGGAAATTCTTCTACCGGTTGAAACCGGTCTTCAATCAATTGTAAATCATCCGTGTGGTTGCGTGATTCTATTAGTTCATTTAGCAACTCGCGGAGTTGTTGATTTCTCGCCATTTTTATCCCTTTCTGCCAATTCTGCTCTTAAAATGTTGATAGATCTGGGAGCGGTAATCGCTAATTTGCACGAAGTCTCGTTGGTTTCAATTACTTGAATTTCGATAGTCGAACCAATGTTTATTACCTCTCCCAGCTTGCGTCTTAGGACTAAGGCCATCCGTGGTGTCCTCCTGAGATTCCATTCAACTGCCATAGTCCGGGGCTGTTAACACGTCTAAGACAAGCAACAGTGCACCACAGAGTAATACAGTATTCATGGTTCTCCTAATATTTTGCTGGTTCTGCAACGTGACGCAGAACCAGCATAGCCATAAAAATAGCCAGCCCATACAGCGGACTGGCCGTTAAAAATCCAAAGACGCCAGCAAAGCCAGCGCCTAAGGATAGGAATAGCATGTCTTTTAACATCACCAATTCCTTTCTATGCGGACTTCTCCGCATGTGTCTGCTTGGTGCTCCGGCCAATTCTTATTGACCGAAAATACAAACACAGTTTTACAACCGCTAAGAAATAGACTTGCGATTATTAGCAAGAAACAACTCATCTTCGTCTTCGAAAACACTTTCGTCATCCGTGGCTCCCATGTCGCGGTACATCTCTAAATCTCGGCTGATTTCCGTATCAACCGTATCTTTTTCGCTTTGCCGCAGCCAGAGATACGGCGCGCCGAACAACTGTTCAGCAACGTCATCGCGCCAGTCGTCGCGATCGGGGGAATACTCTGTGCACTTCGAGTATTGATCTTCCATACCTTCTTCTATGAAGGTTGGCCGTTGGGCTTTCTTAGCCCACTTCTTTGGCGTAGTTGTATAAGTTGTACCGCGATAGTAGTACGGCAAAAACTCTACTTCCTCGTGTGGGAAGTGGTGGTCTTTGTAATCCCGATAAAAGGTCTGGAACTTGCGAAACGAGTCGAAAGTTTCAGACAGGTTGGCGTAACAATGTTCCGTATGTTGTTGGTGATACCCGACACCAAAGTTGAACCCTTTGGCATTGAGTTTTTCGAGTTCACAGATGTCTGTGAACGCCCCGTTGCCGACAACATAAGCGTAACTTTCCATGATCGTCTCAAGTTCCATGTCTTCATAGTTGTACATAACCATGTCGGAACCTGCTCGATCGAATTCGCAGATCCAGTTGTACTGCTTGGGCGACTCGAAGTACTTGGAAGTTGAATTTCCAGTCTCTTCGGAATCACACAGCAGCACGTCGCACTTGATCCCTGCTCTTGGCAGTACGTCAATACACATCCAAGCACCCAGCCTGTCATCAAGCTGCGGGCAACTGTTAATGCGATAATTATTATACTGCTTCGTATACACAGGCTTGGGATTAAACTGCACCCAGTCGAGGTGAGCGACCGCTAGTACATCTCCACCTCTGTCGATGTAAGTCAGGGGACCATGTGCTGTATCTATGGTATCCCCTAACTTCCGAAAACTCTCAATTGGCGACGTTAGCCGCCTGTGAAGATTTTTTATATTCATATGTGAACTTCCTCTTCGTCGTCATACGAGAACAGCCAAGTTCCATCCTCGCAGATGGTGGTGTTTCTTGGAATTTCTCCGGCGTGGTTGAGCCGGAAGCCGTAATATTCCAGCTTGTCAGCCCAACAGAACCAACACATGTTGGTAAAGTTGTGAGCCCATGTAAGGTCCGCTGAACCCAGCTCTCGTATGCGCTCCGGAGTGAAAGTGTCCGCCACCCACGCCCGCTGGACAAATTTACGGATGTCGAATTGAGATTTCAGCGATCGAGTGACTGGATTGGTGGAGAACTCTACAAAAGTACGACCCGGTGCTTCCTGGTCTACATCAAAGTGTTTACCGCAACAATCGCACGGTCTTGCGTTAATGACAGACTCATAACATGACGCACAGACTTCACTGCCCATGTGCATGCGGCGAACAAGGTTGGTTGGAACCCGAGGCGCATTGCTACTGAGTCCATCAGGTCGCCAGCGGATTCGGTAAACAGTTAAATCGTTTTGCTCTCTGAGCATACACTCCGATTCACAACAAACACACGTGAACTCCCCGTGCTCAGCGTTACACGAATGACAGTACCCATTAGAGTGGTCTGCCGACGACTCTGTAATTGGGGTACCACAACAGTCACACGACCATCGTGGAAATTCATTTGTCCCGCCGCCTGTGCAGCTGAACACGCGATTGCACGAATCATCCGATCGCGTAAAACAGTGCACGAGGTCGTTGTTAAAGTAACCGTAGTGGAAACTATCCATATACGGCATTGATCCTGTCTGGATCAATGTTACAGAAAAGTCTTTATCCCCGTCGGCACCCACTGGGACATACGGATACGTGTCGTCCTCCTCTGGGGCTTCGTCAGGGTATCCGTGCCAGCCGCGGATTTCTATACCTTTCTTTGCGGCATACACATAAAATTTTTCTATGTGCGACCCGTCATTAGGATAGACGCGGTCCATAAACCGCTTCCCATCCCCCAGGGTCCATAGCAACGCTCGCCCTTGTGCAGGACAACCGTCTGGATCATGGTAAACGAGCAAGCTCACTATATCCTTATTTTTTGCGTAAATTTGTATATGGTCCTGACTATCTTCCCCCGTCATGCAGGAGCTACCGCCCCAATGACGCTCGAAATATCGTAGGAGTTCTTGCCCTGTGACTTCTTTGAAAAAGTCGAGTTCTGTCAAAACTTCACTTTGAAATTTTGACACAAAAAGATCTAGGGCTTTTGCATGGAACTCCCTGTCAGGAAAGTGCCTAATTATGTATTTTTGCCACGTCGTCTTTACTCGGCGTTTTGAGCTAAACTTGTGGTCAGTGTCTCGTGCATACGAGATCCGTGTTGGATCATCACACGAGATGGCGAGGAAGTGCTGATTAGTATTCCGGTTGAATACTAATCTTTTTATTTCCTCCAGATTTTCAAGCGTCTCATCAATCGACTCCTCTCTTTGATCGCGTTCACCGCCACGATTGTAGACGGTGATCGTTTCCGGCATGGCGTTAATAGCCGTGTCGAACACGTGTCTCGCTTGCCATCGCTTTTCAACGATGCTCTTTCGTTCGGCAGTTTTCATACTGCAGGCTCCTGATATGTAAAAAATGGTTTATGATTATGATTAAAAACCCGGCGCATCAAATATTGGTTTGATGCGCCGGGATAATTTACAGTTTTGCAACGCGGGTCATTCGTAACACAGGATATTGTTACGAATGATCTCCGCGAGTTCGATTGTTGTTCGCGCGCCAGTCTTGCAAGAACGCCAACTTTTCGACGTTCCCGATCGACTCTGTCCAAAACCGCCATTTGCGGTTGAACGGGTCAGCGATGAACTTATACTCAAATTCACCGATTGTGGCTGTCGCGACTTTAGTGATACCCCAATCGTCTTCCTGCCACTTCGAAATTTTGAAAGCGGCGTCTAACCGCATTCTCAGCGGGATTGTGTCCCGCTGCTCGCCAAAGTGGACGTTTGAAGATGTGGGAAGCGTTTGCGGGAGCCGAGCCCGCAATAAAAGCACAACGGCAATGACAAATAACACGAAAGTGATTTTTTCAAATTGTTTCAATACACGTTTCATTGAGATGTGCTCCTCGTAAAAGATAAAGAAAAGACGTGCCAAGCTGTGAAGCCTGACACGTCGTAAATTTGAAATAAACCCTACTCGACCAGAAAGGTGTTGGCGGCCTCAATGGCCCCCTTGGCGTCGTCTTCCAGCGACTCCGGCTTTTGGCAGCCGGAAACGACGTTCCGGCAGACAGCGAGAGGAGACCGGTTTTCACCAATCACCGCTACGACAACGGTATCAACACCGTCGTCGGCAGCAGCCTGAGCCTTCGCTCTCTCATTTGCTTTACGACTTGCCAACTCGTCGGTGTCGTCGGCGTTCGCCTTAACGTCGCCGTCCTTGAGGTAGTCTGCCATGCTGTAACATAGCAACGACTGCTCGCAGGATTCCGCATCACCGCGGGCAACCAACTCCGCCGCCACCTCGCGTTCGATGGTGGGGATGAATGCATCCCGGTGCCACGACATCGAGGCCGGGAAGGTTATTTTTTTGTTGGTGACTTTGATCTCCCGCAACGGAAGAACATCGACGGGGATCGGTGTGATCCCTGGCTTGGCCAATTGGGCCAACTCGGGCGTTACTTCAATTCGGCAAACGTTCGACACAAACACCGCCACTTTTGCAATAATGTTTTGAATCGTCATAACTACTCGTCTCCTTGTAGAAAAGAAAAAAACCCACACAGAACATACTGTGCGGAAAGTGGAGTTAGAGAGAATCAAACTCTCTTAAAGGCCCAGCCAACTCCTGCGTGTTTAGCGTCCCGCCGGACAGTTCTTATCTGGCAGGGAATCACTTAACGCCTGCTGTACAGGCTTAACAATTCTCATGCGAGACTCACCTCTTTCAAGACCAACGAGGTCAGTGCGATGCACCCATGTACCATTGAAGTGGTACGCTCGAAGGTGGTCTTGTCCTGTAGTGTCTTCGACGAACAACGCCTTTGTGTGCCTGATACGGGACGGTTCACCCAGGGCTTCTGTCACTCTGCCGTATGGATCACACTCCAACACTGGCACCATGAATACGAGGTCCCTGTCTTTCTGCATGATGTGAGTGGTACACCATTTCATCCTGGGGTACGTGGTGTCTGCGTCTGTGAGTACATCATAGATGCAGTCGCCAAGACCCAAAGCCCATGCGTCAATCATGGATAACCCATCCGCATCCGCATTTCTTGACCATCCCTGCTTTACGCACGCCTCGAACCAGTGCCACGGTGCTTTCTCGACAGGCCAATAGCCTGCGTTCTTTGTCTTTACCGAATCACCGGGCTGTCCAGTGTAGGTGTAGCTTCTCTCTGGCTTGCCGCCCTCAAGAGCAAGCCCTTCCATGTGGGCGATGGTTCCGTGGTACCATACGCCCGGATCATTTTGGTCGATAAACAGAAACTCTTGTGCTTGTTCATTCATACCGCAACTCTCCTTGTAAAGCTGTGATAAAAACCCACACAGAACATACTGTGCGGAAAGAGTGAGAACTTGGTTACATATCCAGCACCGCCGCGTGGAGGCGTTCTCATGGTGCCATCAGCAGTTTTCATACTGCAGGCTCCTGATATGTAAAAAATGGTTTATTGTTTATGATTAAAAACCCGGCGCATCCAATATTGGTTTGATGCGCCGGGATAATTTACATTTTGCAACTCGGGTCATTCGTAACACAGGATATTGTTACGAATGACACGCGACTCACCCGAACAAGGCGAGCCACGAATCCAAGGCATCCTTGCCAAGGAAAATCCGCCCATTTGGTTTTTCACACACAACGTCTCCATTGTTTGTGAAAAACTTATATCCCGCAGCTTTTAGCTGCGAGAGTTCCTCCCCCTCAGGGGAGTCGGCCTCAGGCTTCCCATCTCTGGCACAACGTGCCACGAAATAGAAAGCCGCCTTATCCAAGTTGCCAGCCTGGATATGTTTGGTGACCTTCATGGCCAATCCAATGGCAGCATACATGGTCATTTTTGTCTCCTTAGACAAAAGAAGAAAGCCACAACGATGAAAGACGTTGTGGCTTTGTGGAAGATTGCATAACCACAATGGCTATGCATATCACATTAATATGACACGTTTTTACGTGTTATTTAGCTGGTAAAAACGCGATATTTGACGATAAATCGAGCTGTTTATTTATCGGTGTTTTGACGGGGAAAAATGGCATTCATATCCGCATAACCGCCATCTCCAAACACGGCATCCCCATAGCCATGTCTTATCGCTTCTTTAGGGCTCATATACCATTCCTGCTTAAAACGAAGGCCCTTATCTATAAGAACTTTAACTTGCTTACGACTTTTACCTTTATACGCAACACTATCGTAAGCTGAGTTCACATAGATATCCAACATACGATCATGATCTAATTTTGCTTCATCGGCTTCCGCTTCAAATGACTGGGCATCACCATCAAACGCTTGCGCACCCATATGCATTAACCAGATAGTATTTGGCATAAAAATGCGCGTGTCACCTGCTTGGAATATAATACTGCTCATTGATCGTGCGTGGGCGTATGACAGTATCGTGATATGCGTTTCTGTGCAACTTTTAATGGTATCATAGATTGCTAGGCCATCTTCCCAATTGCCGCCTATAGTATGCATATGAATAAGAATCGGATCTGTAGCGCGGCTGCCCGACGTTAAAAGACTGAGGTTTTTCTGCAGTTTTGTCGCCATGCGCCAATCAACGCCCGGCTCTTCTTCCGCGTCAGACATGTAACTATGTAGAAATAGCTCGCGCGTCTCAGGATTTATACCGAAATTGTGTACGGCATAAATCAAATCGCAAATCGAACTTGCTTGTGCAGGCATTGTACATCTGCTATCAAATTGTTGTGTTTTGTTGCCTGCCACTTGCATCGCGATAATAAATAATTAACGCGGGGGCACCAATTAATTCTTTTAACCTGTTACGACTCGTATCAGGCATTCCTAGTATATTTCTTTTAACTTGATTCCAATCAACTTGCGCTGTGTTAACGACACCGCAGCCGCCACAGCCACGTGCTTTAGCGACCTTTGGCGGGTTACATAAAAACTTAAATTCAGCGCAAAATCGCGAATCATTAATCATTGATTGAATGACTTCGGGCGAAAGAAGCATAGACATAATCCATCCATTAACTTGGTGAAGTGTTACTCCAATAAGAGGTCTCTTCCTCTAATGTTTCCCCTTCTATTAGCGTTTGAACAAGATGATCAACATCTTTTTTTACCAACGCCCACGTCTCATATGCAAGCGCTTCTGTTCTAACGACTACATCAAAATAAGACAATCTAAATGCTGCAGGAGACGTACCCGGAATTGGGGCGTCTTTCGGTAACTCAACTAGGTCTGCCCAAGAACAGATGCCCGTAAATTCATCCAGAATTTTTCCGCCGTATATCTGTGCTGCGGGATACCGATAATACCGAAATATTTCCGCTTCCATCAAACACGGATTTTTAGCCTCAACCTTTAGACGAAAACCGTCTGTAGCGTTAATAATAAAACGCTTTTGAAAGGTGGGCACTAGCTGTATTCGTTTTTTACCGTCAGCGCAATCTGTAGTGCTCGTCGTAGTAGTTGTTGTTGTTGCACTTGCTGAACTTTGGCTGCTAGAACTGCTAGAGCTAGAAGACATCCATATCTCCCTAAAAAGTTAACAATTCTGGCGTCCCATCAAATTTATGTTTAATATTAATGACGGAAGGCCGTTGTGGTCTACACGTACCGATGTAATCCTTTATGCATTCTAGCGAACTAGGGTCTTGTGATCGCAGCCTTTTACAATGGCGCACAAACTCTGCGATCGCAGGCGTAATTGGCGACATATTTCCACAACCTTCACACGAAGAATCACGGTTTTTGATGTACTCATTATAGCAGGCCGTAGCCTGTTCTTGCATGTGCAAAAAATGCGTACATTGCTGAAAAAACGAGGGATCGCCTAATAGCTGTACTAACATATCTCTATTAAGATTTAAAACACTCATGCAGGAACGCCCCCAGGCTTCCATCCTTTCTGCCCTGTATGTATTTCAGTCAATCCTCGTCGCTTAACCGAAGATGTGTGCACGAATGACTTATTCCGATTCCAGTCTTTTAAATCACAGCCATTTTGCCATAACTGCGCCCCCACCATATAATCTCCGCCGTTATGCCCTATTTCTTCGTCAGGCACATCTGCTCTACGTACCACGTCCATTTCAACCGCAAAAAAACCACCAGGAGCGAAGATAACTTTATTACCATTAGGCGATTCTAAACCGTTTTTCATTTGAAGATTTCTATGCCGATACCAAGATCTGGTTTTCAACCATTCTATTTGCGATGCACTAAAATTCCATATTGTTCTAGAGCCATAATAACGATAATTGTTTGCATGATTTGCATTTATTGTTGCACATAATTTTACAAACCATTGAGCATCTCTATCTGCAATTGTGTCATCATCAAACCAAATAAGATAGTTATCTTTTATTGGATTATCTTTATCATGAAACATCATTCGCATTGCTGGGTATTTTTTAATGTTTTCTTCGTTTACATATACCTTGAATATTTTGCCTTCTGCGTGAAGACGCCTGACATATTCTTTTGTTTCAACACATGGCGCATTAACAGCAACACGCAGTTCCATCCTATTAGCGGGTACAGAACTTAAAATTGCGTTTATGCAGCTGCGATGTAAATCGTAATATTCGCCGTATAATAAAACGCAAATAGTAACACGCCCACCAATTATGGGATTATCAAATATATCGTTATGGACTAAGTTTTCTTGGTCTTTGCCCGTTCTTTCTTTTTCAAATTGGTGGATCTGTTCAAGATCATCTACTTTATCTGTTCGCGTAAATGTCGCGGGGGCGGCGAATAGATCAACAAAACCGGGTTTCTTCGGCGTTTTGTCTGACAATGTACCGGCCACAATTTTTTTCCCCGTGGGCAATACAAGTTTTTTTGGTTTGCCAATCGGTGGTAATGTCCCGTCCTCGTAATAACTCATTACAGCCTCCGCAACGTGCTCTGGTTTAATCATCAATAAGCATTCAGGTAGATCTTGGCCATAATCGTCTTTAACAGGTCTTTTGCAATAAGTATCATTGCTATCACTACCATTATTTATAACTTTATTTTTCCAACAACCACGATCACTGCAGCAATCTAAAAGTGTTTGTGTATGTAAAAATCTATGCGGTATTTTTATGGGTTCACAATCTGAGCCAAATTGTTCCTCGATCGCAACATTACAATACGCCTCCCACCACCAATGCTCCCGGCCACCGGCAATAACTACACATGGCGTATCTAACACAGCAGCCATGTGCATCGCCGCTGTTACGTGGCAAATTACACCATCTGCGTGATGTATTAGCCACAGCATATCCCGAAGATTTGTACGATTAATCGTATTTAATACATTTTGTAATGGTGGTTGCATATGGCCGGTATGCAGTGCGCCGTCTTGAACAAATTGTATCCCGTATTGTCTAAGGATATCTACTGTTTGTTGCCAATATAGCGAGGACCATATTTTGGTCGGGAAATCACTTTTACCACCAGATATGACATACCAATATCTTCCCGTTATCGGGGGATTTTCTTTATGCCAATCATCTAAATGCAGATCACCGTGCTGTTTTAATACAGGACACGGAACATCTAATTGATCGGATAAATTCCTATGAAACGATTGCGCAAAATGTAACTTTTCTTGGTTAGCTTTACGAATGTAATGCCCATATGTTGCGAGTAATCTTTTTTGTCCGTCAGTAGCGGCGAATGTTAATCCAGCAATATGTGGATTGTCCTTCCACAGCGATCCGCAGCTTGTATTTACATATACTTCAAATCTACCAGGGTTCGATACAACCAGATCCCGGATTGCCCCGGTCAGTACAATGATATCGCCTGCAGCTCGCCTATGTTCAACAAGAATTTTCTGCGCCATCGAATCCATTCTAATTGAGTTGTTAACAACTCAAACTTCCTTAGCAACCAACTGTTACTGTCAAATTTCTGATTGTCGTATCTGGTTTTAGCACACACAAATTAAGCCCAACTTGATGTGCAACAAAAATACCTAGTTGTATAGGCAATATCGTCCCCGTAAACTGCGGGTGAGAATCTGGTTTCATAAGCGGGCGCCCAAAGTGCGTAAAGCGTACATCGTCAACATCACCGCCCGTATAATTCCACGCACCCTTTGTTAACGGGTCGGTTACATCTACATCGACATAAAATTGCGGGTAATCGGAGGAGCCTGGTCTGAGTACCTGCATACGCCCTTCAAACGCCCCCGACACACTGTAACTACAGGGGTCCGTGGGAGCGGGAGCACTGGCAGGCGGGATATCTATCTCACAAAATGATTCTTCCGTAAGGCCTTTTAAAATAAACAAACTGTAGTTACTATCCACAGCACAGCCTATTTTGCACCCATAATATTTATCGCCTTGTTTTAGTAATAAACCAAGATTTTGCCCATGAGCCCCGCC
>Ga0209402_10005188_pt1 | contig 11669 bp, 9 predicted proteins | sample ArcticOcean_MG_C_3_FD_187437 | JGI IMG/M metagenome (GOLD analysis project Ga0209402, IMG submission 187437) | Marine microbial communities from western Arctic Ocean - ArcticOcean_MG_CB8_126 (SPAdes) (version 2) | ecosystem: Environmental > Aquatic > Marine > Oceanic | place: Arctic Ocean... | reverse complement strand
ACTTTGACATGAGGTACTATGAATTCAGGTAAGTATATTTTTTCTCAGATTCTTGATTTTCTACCAATGTATGATTTTAAAATGTGCATTGATCGGTACAAAGGTAATTTTAATGTCAGAACTTTTACTTGTTTTGACTAGTTTATCTGTATGGCATTCGCCCAGTTGACATATTGAGACAGTCTCAGAGACATTGAAGTCTGTTTGAGATCTATGGAAAAGAAACTTGATCACATTGGAATCAGAGGTAAAGTCTCTCGAAGCACTTTGGCTGAAGCAAATGAAAATAGAGATTGGCGTATTTACAGCGATTTCGCCCATATTCTAATTAATCATGCAAGAAAACTATATGCCAACGACAGCTTTGGTATTGACATTGAGGAAACCGTTTATGCATTAGATGCTTCTACCATTGACCTTTGTTTATCGGTTTCTCCTGGGGCTACTTTCAGAAAGAATAAAGCAGCAGTTAAATTACACACACTTCTTTATCTTAGAGGGAATATTCCTACTTTTATCTCAATTACTGATGGTAAAACACGATGTCAAAATTCCTGATGAACTGATCCCAGAAGTTGGTGCTTTTTATGTGATGGATCGAGGATATTTAGATTTTCACCGACTTTTCACCATGAGCCAAAACTTAGCTTTTTTCATGATACGCTTTAAAAAGAACACAAAATATAGAAGGGTTTACTCATCTCCAGTCGATAAATCTACAGGGTTGATATGTGACCAAATTGTTGTTCTGACTGGAAGTAAGTCTAAAGTTGGCTATCCAGACAAACTACGGAGAATTCATTAATTCGACTCAGTTACAAACAAGCACTTTAATTTTGCCTCCAACAATTTTAATCTGCCTGCTTTGACAATCACGCAGTTATACAAATCGCGATGGCAAGTGGAATTGTTTTTTAAATGGATAAGACAACACTTAAAAATTAAAATATTTTACGGAACCACTGAAAATGCTGTTAAAACTCAAATATGGATTGCAGTTTCTACTTATGTCTTGGTCGCGATTATCAAAAAAGAACTGAATCTTGGGCATAGCCTTTACACAATTTTACAAATTTTGAGCCTGTCGCTATTTGAAAAACATCGATTATATCAGTTGCTAAAAGATAATGATTACAACCTTAATTATAGCACACAGTCTAACCAGTTGAATTTATTCGACTATTAACCAGACACTAGTGATATGAAATAATAGTTTGAAATAGAAACCGCCCATTTACATAGGGCGGCTATTAAATATTAAATACTATTAGTTGTCGTATTTTTCTTTAAGTTGTTTGGTAACATCTTTATCCATACGTACCCAAGCTTCTTCTAGGCTCATTTCACCTGCAATTGCCTGCCCTAGTCTAGAAATAGTAGCATTAAACAAAATACGGTTATCTACATGAGCTTGAAGATCAAAAGCAATAGAGTCAATTGTCGGAACAGCTCCAGCAAAAGTTTCTAATGCATGTTTTGCAAGTGGATTATCTGTTTTGTAATCAACTTGTAAATCTAAGTGCCCAGGTATAGCCAAAACAGCACCAATAAACTCACTTAATGATTCTTTGCTTGCAAGAAAATCCATTACTTTCCCAACAGCTTCATTAGCAGTAAATGCAACAAGGGCGTTTCCTCCTGGCATTCCTGTGCATGCAGATGGACCACATGGAGCAGGTACTGCCCACCAATCAAAGTCATCACCAACTTCTTTAGAAAATCTGTTAATTTGCCAAGATCCACTCATCATCATTACCATTCCAGCATTATTCCACCATTCATTTGGCGCGTGATAAGTTGTACCAGATACTGACCCCCAAAGGTCTTTGGACATTGTACCGTTTTGATGCCAATCATATAACATTCTGGTCATTGTCTTTAGACCACCATCTACTAATTTTGGTTTACCATCTGCACCAAAATATTTTGCGCCCATAGAAATTGCTGGACCTGCTACACGATGTCCTGAACGATCCCATCCCATAGGAATTGCAATATTTAGTTTAGTAGCCACTTTATTTACAGCATCTGCCCATTCATCCCAAGTAGCTCCAGCGCCTAAAAGATTAACTCCTGCTTGCTCGAATAATGTTCTATTAACATATGGGCCTGTAACAGTCATAGTTGATTGAAAGCCATTTATTGAAGTTTTGTCACCTGGTAAACGGTACCACTTCAAAAAAGGTCCATAAGAAGATTCCCAATAAGATGGGTCTTTAAGGAAAGGTGTAAGGTCTTTATAATATTTAGCAAGACCACCGAGATCTGTAACACGTGCTATATCAGGACCTTCGCCAGCTGCTAACTGCACAGGCAACGTGTCTTGAATTGCTTTATAAGGTACCTCATCAACTATAACATTTATATTAGGATTTGAAGCGTGAAATTTAGCAATCTGTTTCTTAAAAGCAACTCCTTCAGTTTCACCATCTCCATACCACATTATTCTTACATCGGTTTTAGCAAAAGAAACTGATGAGATTAAGCTAACAGTAATTGCTAAGAAAACAACAATGGTAGCCTTAATTATTAATTTTAGATTAAACATATAATCCTCTTTCATTATTTAGTTAACTTTAATATTGAAATTATATTTTTTATTTAACTGAAATACAATTAAGATGATTGATATTTCAATTTTAAAAATGACACACATTTGTATCATGAACGAACCCATCAATATAATTCAATATAATACATAAAACTTTAGGGTATTTTTCGTTTATTAGGTTAATATATTGATAATTTATGTCTAGATCATGTCATCCTCCTTTTGCTGGACGTTGTAAATGATTAATTGAAAATTCTTCTAAATAAAGAACTTCCATGAATTAAAGCTAAAACATTAGAATAATCATAATGTGTCATGAAAATAATTAATTTACAATGCTTTTAATTTTATAAAGTTTAAAATAAATAATTTATTGAAGTTTGAACTCATTTAGTTTTTCGTTTTCTATTTATGCCTATGGTCTCCATATTGGTTGGTTTAGGGGGACCCAATTCTTAACATCATTTGTTTGATTTAACAAGGGAAGGCTTGCTAAGATTTGATAAAATCAGCTAGCACTGGGTTTTAAAATACTGTTCCCTTATTCAAGTCCCAGAATTATTTTTGGTACTCTTGTAAATAATGATTGGCATGTCTCCCCGTTGGGATACTCTAAAATTGTTGAAGTTCTGCTTTTCAATTTGTCAACATCAGGTGGCCAACAAGTTTGGTTTATGCAATCCAGATCTCCATTTAATTCCGAAAGTTATCCACGGCATGTTTCAAAGTCCTATGCAAAATCCTAGATATACCGACACTAAAATTTATTAATTAACTAACTTTTCAATAGATCGAGCAGATCTATTTTTCAGTAGTCTTGTAAATGTTTTTTGTATTTGCGTGCAAAATAATGAATTCTGCGATAGATCTTCACCAAATATTTCTGTTATATCCAATATTGCCCGTGTGTATGATTCAGAATTTTCAAAGACAATTTTCTTTGATACTAATAAACCTGTTTCTAAAGCTATTTTGTTAAACCGTTCACTCATTGGATCACAGATTTCAATTGCTTTGCCAAATTCGTCAACTCCCAAAATAAACCGCATCCATGCAGCTAAAGCTAAGGATATTTTTGAGAAAGGACGTTTGTGGAGAACTTGTTCACGGACGGTATTCAATAGACGTTGAGGTATTTTTTGTGAACCATCCATAGCAATCTGCCAAGTTCGATGACGCAAACCTGGATTTTTAAAACGGTCTAAAAGTGCGACTTTATACTCAGCTAAATCTATGGAAGGGTGTGTTTTCAAAGTAGGTGATATTTCTTCGTCCATCATTTCACGAATAAATTTCAAAAAAGTAGAATCAAGCATTGCATCGGAAACATACTCATAACCCGCGAGAAAACCAAGATATGAGATCGTCGAGTGTGTGCCATTAAGCAGACGGAGTTTCATCTCTTCATAAGGCCTAATGTCATCAGTAAGTTGTACTCCTACGCTTTGAAAATCCGGTAGACCACATGCAAAATTATTTTCAATTACCCATTGTCGAAAAGGTTCACAAATCACAGCAGCTTCATCTCTACACTTTAATTGTTCCGTAATGGACAATTTGTCATTTTCTGTTACTGCAGGCACAATACGATCTACCATACTAGAAGGGAAACATCCTTGATCTGCTATCCATTGATTTAATCCAGGATTGACTATCTTGGAAAACTCAAGCACTAAATTTCTTAGCATTTCCCCGTTTTCTGGGAGGTTATCACAGCTCAAAACAGTATAAGGAGGAAGTCCGGCCTTGTACCTTAAATACAATCCGGCAACCAAATATCCAATGGCGCTCATCGGAAACTGGTAGTTGGCAAGGTCATGTAAGATGTCAGGATGTTTTTTCAGTAACTTGCCGGAAGACGGATCATGGCAATATCCTTTCTCTGAAATGGTCAGAGTTACCAGTTTTGTCTGAAAATCAGCAAGTCGTTTTAAGACTTCTAATTGCTCTTTCGGTGCAAACAATACTTCTTTCACAGAACCAATTACTTTAAGACTGTCGCCTCTTTCAGAGCGTTCCGTAACTGTGTAAAGCGAATTTTGAGGCAACATTTGGTCACGTGTGGTGGAATGGAGAAGGCTCACCCCGCAAATCATCCAATCACTGGGATCATGCCCTAAGATTTCTTCCAAATATACTGCTTGATGCGCACGATGAAAGGCTCCAATTCCGAAATGTACAATACCTACTTTCAGTGAATTTCGATCATAACTCGGCCTAGGTATTTCTTCAGCCAAAAGTTGGACAGATGTCAAACGGGGAACTCTCTCAGTTTTTTCCGGTTTCATTGAATTAATATCAATTTTATAATTTTAACCTGATTATTCTTCAAAGTATTCTTTGTTTTTTCCCAGTAATTGTTCCAAAGAGGCGAAGACTGTGTTTAGGTGGAAAGACATGGCATCTACTGCTTGTCTCTCATTCCCGGAACATAGTGCATCATAAATTTTTGAATGCTCTTCTACAATTTCGGTAGCCCTTCTTGGCAAAGGTAGAGCCAAAACTCGTACTCGATCCATTTGTGCTTTGGCATTATTTATGATTTTCCAAACTCGACTTGAAAACTGAAATTCAACAATTGTTCTATGAAACAAATCATCTAACTCAGACAGTCTTAATCGGTTATCATCCTTGACACACTGTTTTTGTTGTTCAATCAACATTGATAATTTTTCAGCCAGATCTGTATTACAATTCTTTACAGCGTAACGAACCGTAGCGGTTTCCAGAGATTCCCGTATAAATTGGCTTTCCTGAACATCTTTAATGTTAATTCTAGATACATAGGTGCCAGATCGATCAAGTATGGATATCAGTCTTTCATCAGCTAATTTCAACAATGCTTCTCGAACCGGGGTACGTGAAATTTGTAATTGATTACAAATTTCTTTTTCTCTCAATCGTTGTCCAGGTTTCAACCAGAGTGTAATTATTGACTTATATAAAATTTGATATACCTGTGGAACAATATTTTCCCCACTAACAATTACAGAAGATTCTGGAAGGGGAGATCTATTAGAATTATAATACATGAAGTTCTATCGGTATTTATTAATATTTTATTTATTATTAAGTGTAATTTGATGTTTCTTACAGCCTGCAAACCTTTTTACGGGACTCTTGTCGCCTTGTATCATTTACTTCGGAGCATATTATTACGATTTAAGTCACTCTCTAAAACATGTAAAACGTGACTTTCTCTGCATTTGCTAATTCTTCGGTCTCAATTTTATACCCCTAATGGAGAAAAATATGAAAGCGATCATGTATTCGTATCAATAAAAAGTCCCTGATAAAGGTTAAGCTCTTTATATGTATTACTATTGACTAAGGTATTCTGGATGACAATCAGTAAAAAAAGAAAATTTAAAATATCCTTGAAATTTTCAGTAATTGATATATCATCTTGATATATCAATTACGTGTTGTCAAACCTTTCGTTTATAAGATCCCATTTTTTAGGTAATGATGGAAACAAAATTTAATCAATTAATTCTTCATCCAGATCGATTGTTCTCGACTGACACTACAGTTCGTTCTGTAGCTAGGCGATTATTTAAAGAAGTTGAAGATCTCCCCATCGTCAGTCCGCATGGACACACAAACCCAGCATGGTTCGCCAATAACAAACCGTTTGGAAACCCATCAGAACTTTTTATAACCCCAGATCATTACCTTTTCAGGATGCTTTACAGCCAAGGGATTCCATTAGAAGAACTTGGAATTAATTCTTCAGAAGGTGCGTGCATTGAAAACGATCCACTAAAAATATGGAATAAATTTTCTGAATTTCAATATTTATTTAGAGGTACACCGTCACGTATCTGGTTAGATCATGCATTGTACTTCGTATTTGGTGTAAGGGAGTCTCTTTCGCCTGAAACTTCTGAAATAATATACAATCAAATTCAGGACAAAATAAAACAGCCTGAATTTCTGCCTAGAGCATTGTTTGATCGCTTTCAAATTGAAACTCTCACAACTACTGAGTCACCGTTAGAAGACTTGCGTCATCATAAAAATATTCAAAATTCGGGTTGGAAAGGCAATATCATTACCTCATTCCGTCCAGACCAGGTAGTTGATCCGAGTTCACAAAATTTTGCAGAGAATGTAGAAGAACTAGGGCTGTTGACACATGAAAACTGTAAAACATGGCATGGATACTTGAACGCGTTATCTTCACGCAGAGAGTTCTTCAAATCTTTGGGAGCCACTTCAACAGATCATGGACATCCAAGTGCGTTTACTGCGGATATAGAAAAAAAAGAATGTGAGAAATTGTTTTCAAAAGCACTCAAAGGAAATTTGAATGATTCTGAAGCAGAATTGTTTCGAGGACAAATGCTAACCGAAATGGCCAAAATGAGTTTAGATGACGGTTTGGTCATGCAGTTACATCCTGGTTCATTTCGGAACCATAATAGTGAAATGTTTCTGAAATTTAACAGTGATAAAGGTGCGGACATTCCTCAGCCAACTAATTATGTTAATGGATTACGCCCTTTACTGAACCGTTTTGGCAATGAAAAAAAATTGACATTGATTTTATTTACCTTGGATGAGTCTACATACAGCAGAGAACTAGCTCCTTTGGCTGGTCACTATCCATGTCTCAAACTTGGGCCTGCCTGGTGGTTTTTTGACAGTCCAGATGGAATGCTACGCTATCGTCGTATGACAACGGAAACAGCTGGATTCTACAATACAGTTGGGTTTAATGACGACACACGTGCTTTCCTTTCTATTCCTGCGCGCCATGATATGGCTCGGCGGGTGGATTGTCGCTATCTTGCAGAATTGGTGTGTGAACATCGAATCAATGAAAATGAGGCTAGAGAAGTTGCTGTTGACCTTGCATATCGACTCGTAAAAAAAGCCTATCGACTTATGTCATAGTAAAAAATGTATGATAGACGTCTTGGTGATTTTATAGTCAGGCAGTTATGTATTTTAAAAAATTAAATACGTAAACAATTAAATCAGGTTAAGTTAGTATAACGGCCACATAAACCAAGTCCCATGCGAAGCATTATGTAACGCAAATGGCGGAGCTATTCCTTTTCCCTGACCTCCGTATGAAAAAGATCTGAGCAAATCATATAAGTGTACATATTATGGATAATAAAAATAATTCAATGCCTCTTTCAGTTATCCGAAAAAACCTCAAAGTAAAATGGTATAGGTGTCCAATTGACAAAAGAATACTTAAGGAATTAAGCTCTCCAAGTGATTTCAAGGGATTTATTTACGCATTGGGACACTTAGGGCTATGGTTTGGTACAGGAACTTTAACTTATGTAAATTTTATTGAAAGTAATTGGTTAGGTTTTACTATTGCTATTTTCTTACATGGAACAGTAGGTTCTTTTTTTAGTGCACCTCAACACGAACTTAATCATGGAACTGTTTTCAAAACTAAAAAACTTAATAAAATTTTTTTATTTATTTATTCATTACTCGGCTGGCTGGATTTCAAAACATATGCATTGAGTCATACATATCATCATCGATACACACTTCATAATGAAGGTGATTATGAAGAAGTCCATCCCAAAATACCATCTTTGCAAATTTTTTATTTAATACAATTATTCTCATTAAATATTTTTGGTGGTGAAAAATCATATGGTTTTCTACCAACAGTTAACAATTTTTTAAAGATAGCATTCAATAACTTAAAGAACCCTTTTAATGATTGGGATTTTAGGTTGTATGCCGAGTTGAAGAATGAAGGAAAAAAGGCTGTGATTTGGGCCAGGACTGTACTAATCTTTCATATTTTTGTAATAATCTTTTCTTTTTCAATAAATCAGCCCATTTTAGCACTAATAATTTCTGGACACCGATTTATTGCAAATTGGCTTAATTATTTTGTTGGTACACCTATGCACTGTGGTCTTCGAACTAATGTGACGGACTTCAGAAAATGTGTAAGAAGTATAACATTAGATCCAATTAGTGAATTTCTTTATTGGAATATGAACTGGCACCTCGAACACCACATGTATGCATCAATACCATGTTACAATTTAAAAAAAATACATCGATTGATATCCAATGATTGTACAAAACCAAAAAACATATTTGGAGCTTGGAAGGAAATGCGAGAAATATATAGCGAACAACAAAAAGATTCAAAATATGAATTTGACACACACGTTCCTTCTACCACTAATTTAAGTAATTCAAAACAAGAAAATATTGACATTGAAGAATCATTAGGAGATCTTGCCCCAAAAGCACTTAATTAAAATATTAATGGATAAAAAACCTTGTTACAATAAAGAAAACCTGGTCAATTACACCTGTTACATTAGTTTTTTAAGTAACTAATAAAAAATAATATTATCATATCATTGTAGATATTTTAGTGAACTTTGTGTGATTCAACACACCTCCAAAAGACTAATTTTTGCCTCATAAAATATATTCCGAACTTAGAAATATCTATCTGAATCTATCGGTATTAAAAATCTTTCAAAATCTTTCTACCATTTTTTTATGATATTAAATAATAAACAAATCAAAGCGTACCAGAGAGATGGGTACCTTATCATTAAGAAGCTGTTTGATGAGGAGGAGATTAGCCTTCTCAGTAGTTCAGCCAAGCAGGATCGCGAACTTGATCGAAGGAGTCAAGAGAGAAAGGACGGGCAGGGTGGCGCCGTTCGTATGTCACTTTGGAATCATCCGGGAGATACAATTTATGGAATGTTTGCCAGATGCCATCGCATTGTGAACAGCATGGAAGTGTTGCTTGATGGCGAGGTCTATCACTACCACTCCAAAATGATTCTTAAGGAACCAAAAATCGGTGGAGCATGGGAGTGGCATCAGGACTATGGCTACTGGTATCAAAACGGATGTCTGCAGCCACTTTTAGCCAGCGTAATGATCGCTGTGGATCCGGCAAACACGGGAAACGGATGTTTACAGGTCTTACGGCAATCACATCATCTGGGGCGTATAGATCATCAACAAACAGGAGATCAAGTAGGAGCAGAAATGGAGCGTGTAGCGGAATCCATGAAAATTTTTGATCTTGTCTATGTTGAAATGGAACCCGGTGATGCTTTATTCTTTCATTGCAATCTGCTCCATCGCTCCGATCAAAATCGTTCTCCAAATCCGCGTTGGTCACTGATTTGCTGCTATAACGCTGCACGTAACAATCCTTACAAGGAATCTCATCACCCGCGCTATACCCCGATTAAGAAGGTTCCAGACACGGCGATTAGAACAGTAGGCATCAAGAGTTTTGAAGAGCATTCCGATTTGGGATCGAGGATTAAAGCTGAGACATATACAGAGAAAAGTCACATTGCAAATGATCTGGGAAAGAAATAATTTATATGAGGGCACAGTATGGTCACAGTTCATATAGTATGAAAAATTTAAACTCTCATACAACTGCATGAATTCCAAGACAACTGAACGACTGGAATTTCATGAACTGTTGCAGTTTTTTGAAAACCACCTGAAGCAGCAAATTCTGCCTTTCTGGTTGGAACATTGCGTAGATCATGAGGGAGGGGCTTTCAACAACTGTGTGAATGATGATGGAAACCAGGTTTCCACGGAAAAATTCTTATGGTCGCAAGGCAGGGCGCTCTGGGTGTTCAGTTCGCTATACAACGATTTCGATGGCGATCCGAAGTGGCTAGAAATAGCTACGCCGATCGCCAGATTACTTATTGATAAAGGGCGCACTCCTGACGGAGACTGGTTCTTCAGTTTGAATGCGGATGGCTCTCCAAAAAAGGCGCCACAGAGCATTTATGTCAATGCTTTCTGTACTTATGGTTTAACTGAATTTGCAAGGGCAACTGGAGATTCAGAGTCTTTGGATGTTTCCTTGGACTCATTCAAGTATGTTAGTCCTCAACTCGACGATCATTCAAGTTTCCAAACTCAACCGCATCCTATCCCAACTGGGTTCCAAGCGCATGGTCCTCTGATGATTTTTGCACTTGTTTTCCATGATCTTGGCTGTTTGTCAGGAAATAATGATATTAAAAACCGTGCTTTAGTATTAGCAGAACGAATAATGACGCAACATCTCAAACCAGGGAAAAAACTACTCTACGAATTCGTGCGTCCAGGAGGGGAACTCGTAGACAGTGATATCGGCAAAACGATTGTTCCCGGTCATGTCATTGAAAGCATGTGGTTCATGGCACGCATCTACAGCAATCACGGTCTTTCGGATCGGCTCAAGATTGTTTTGGAAACAATACGTTGGCATCTGGAATTAGGTTGGGATTCGGACTTTGGTGGAATTAGTCTTGCGTGCCACGCTGACAATGGAAACGCAGCCTGGCACATGCCTGATGCTAAAATCTGGTGGCCGCACACAGAAAGCCTCCTTGCGCTGTTGCAAGCTTATGAAATCAATCATGCTGAATGGGCAATAGAATGGTACTGGAAAGTACACGAATACACTTTTTCCCACTTCCCAAACCAACAGCATGGAGAATGGTTTCACAATTTGAACCGTGATGGGATACCAATGAGACCGTATTTGAAGAATCTTCCAGTAAAGGATCCCTTTCACTTACCTAGAGCGTTGATTTACTCCATGCTCATTCTTAAAAGACTTGCTGGGGAGTCAAATAAAGTTCAGGATTAAGACGTGATATTTCAGGATCAAAACATTGAAAGGTAAAGACATCGTATGAATTACCGTTATTTGGGAAGATCAGGGTTGCTAGTCTCTAGGATATGCCTTGGCACGATGAACTTTGGGATGAAGAATTGGGGATGCGACAAGCAGGTCTCCAACAAAATTCTTGGAGAATTCATTGAATCAGGGGGGAATTTTATAGACACAGCAGATGTCTACAGTGATGGAATTTCAGAAGAGATGCTTGGACTAGCTTTGCAAGATCACCAGCGTGAAGACTTGGTCATCGCTACTAAGTCTTGGTTCCGTATGGGTGATAGTCCCAACTCCAAAGGACTCTCACGAAAATATATTCTTGAGGCCGTTGAAAACAGCATGAGACGATTGAAAACGGATTACATCGACCTTTACCAAGTTCACGGTCCTGATTGGTTTACACCGATGGAGGAAACGATGAGAGCACTTGACGATCTCGTTCGACAAGGTAAAGTG
>Ga0209402_10005186_pt1 | contig 11670 bp, 14 predicted proteins | sample ArcticOcean_MG_C_3_FD_187437 | JGI IMG/M metagenome (GOLD analysis project Ga0209402, IMG submission 187437) | Marine microbial communities from western Arctic Ocean - ArcticOcean_MG_CB8_126 (SPAdes) (version 2) | ecosystem: Environmental > Aquatic > Marine > Oceanic | place: Arctic Ocean... | reverse complement strand
CCTATCGCGCCAACTTCTGGGTCCAGACTTTGGAATCCTTGATCAACGCCGCTATGGTACTCGGTGCCGTAGGCGTGGTCTTTTCTCAGACGGATTCCCTGGGCGACTGGATGGTATGGGAGCTAATCGCCTTATGCGGCGTCTATTTTATCATGTTGGGGGGGATCAATATGATTCTGTCTCCCAGTTTAAGCCAATTTGTGGATGATGTACGTGAAGGAACGCTGGATTTTACACTGACCAAACCCGAAGACGCACAACTGCTGGTCAGCATCTCTCGTGTACAGATGTGGAAATTTCTGGATGTCCTACTGGGGGCCGGTGTGCTGGGATATGCCATCTTGCGTATGGGTGAGCAGATCGGATGGGGCGATGTCGCCGTGTTCTGCCTGTCGCTCACACTGGGGGCGGCCATCGTATACAGCTTCTGGATGATCCTCGCTACGCTGGCATTCTGGTTTATCCGTGTCGAAAATATATTTTTCATTTTCTGGAGCATGTACAACGCGGGACGATGGCCTGTAACCATCTATCCAGGCTGGCTTAGATGGATACTGACTGCGGTCGTGCCGATCGCCTTTGCCGTCACCGTACCAGCCGAGGCTATCGCCGGACGGTTAAGCATCAATACCCTGTGGCTGGCAGTCGGGTTAGCGGTTGGGCTACTCGTGATATCACGTCAATTCTGGAAATTCGGGGTAAAGCATTATGCCGGCGCAAGCGCGTAGTTCATTTTTGAATTATGATTTTTGAGTTATGATTTATTCTTTCTATTTTCAATTTATTATAGTGTAGATCTGTCTTTTTCATGACAACCGGCAACCCGCCCCTTCAATCCCAATTCAAAAATCATAATTGAAAAATAACGGAGGGCTTTTGCCCCATGTACGATTAACGAGGCATCTGCTACGATTTTTTCCGGGGCTGGAAACCCGGCTTTCAGTCGATGGCCAAACCGTGGCCGAAGTGCTGGCGGCACTGGATACCCAATACCCGGGATTGGCCGGCTATATTATAGATGAACGCGGTACCTTGCGTAAGCATGCGAATATATTTGTCGACAAAGAGCGGGTAACGGCTGGCAAACCTGGATACCGGAAATGCCTTCCATAATGAGCTGGTTCGGCCCGCCATAAAGCAGTTGCTAAATATTCAAACGGGGGATCGGATACTAGTAAATTGGTTGTGGAAACGGCACTTTTGCTCGACATCTTGCCGAGCAGGGCGCCCGCGTGACCGCGACCGATGGAAGTCATGAAATGATTGCCCATGCACGGGTACGATCAGATAATCATGCTGATGCGGTTATCTATAAAGTGCTCGATGCGGCAGATCCGGACCAGATTATGGCCCTCGGCAAGGAGACTTTCGAAACAGCCATTTCGAACATGACCGTGATGGATATGGCCGTCATTACGCCGATGTTTAAAGCCGTTTACCAGGTACTCAAGCCGGGAGAGTGTTTTGTCTTTTCACAAACCCATCCATGCTTTCAGGCTCCCTATGCTGTAAAATATGCCGAGCAGGCAGACCTATATGGTGAGATTATCAAAAAATACGGCATTAAGATTGATCAATACCTGACGCCGACGCCTTTTGAGGGGCTTGGTATCGTCGGCCAGCCGGTAGCGCAATATTATTTCCATCGACCGATTTCGACATTATTGTCGGCTTGTGTTCAAGCCGGTTTTGTTTTGGACGGCATGGAAGAACGGGCATTTGATGACGAGGCCGAAGGCCGCCATCCTTTTTCGTGGAGAAATTTCAAGGAAAGACCACCGGTACTGGCTGTTCGTTTGAGGCGGGTGGCCTGAAAGGATTTTAATCGCCCAAGCCACAGCGTTGCCGCAAGCGACGCACGGAGGCCACGGGTTATTAAAAAACGCCCGTAATCTCCGTAATCCCCGTGATTAAACCTCTATGGCTTATTTCTTATTCATCCTGAACATCTGAATGCGGTGGTTACCCGTATCCGCGACATAGATAACGCCTTCGCTATCGACTGCAATATCACGGGGTTCTGAAAATGACCCTATACCTGAACCCTGTACGCCAAAGCTGATAAGAAGATTACCTTCTTTTGAAAAAACAGTGAACCTATGGTTACCCGTATCCGCGACATAGATTTTCCCTTCTACATCAACCGCGACACCTTCGGGCGCATTCAGGGTATCGCCTGATATCTCAGTAAGATATCCCCCAAAAGCGTCAAATATCGCAATCCGATGGTTACCCGTATCCGCGACATGGATTTTCCCTGCCGGCCCGACGGCGATATTGGCCGGGCGTTGTAATCGGCCCTGGTCATGGCTGAAACCGCCAAAACGTACATCCAACTGGCCGGAGGTGTTCAGTTTGACAATCTCTTCATTCTCTATGTCCGAGACATAGATCTCTCCAATTTTTGAGACGGCGATGCCCCGAGGAAAACCAAAAAGGGCCTCGTCTGGATCTTCCGGTAAGAGGCCTAAAAAGTTAAGCCGCCGATCCAGACGTTGAATACGTCTGTTCTGCATGTCCGCGACGTAGACGTCCAGCCCCGTTGCAACCACCGCCATCGGTTGATTTAACTGCTGTCGGTCAAAACCAAATCCCCCGAAGATCGTTACATATTCGCCCTGCTGAGTCAGACGCTGAATACGATGATTACCAGAATCCGCCACGTACAGGTTACCAGCCGGATCAAGAGAAATACCTGTAGGATTCAGAAATTCTCCGAATCCTACGCCTTCATTACCCAAGACACCGTGAAACGTTGTAGTATAATCCTGGCCAGCGGATGGATTTACGACCAGAGTTAAATAGCATATCGCAAATAGAAAATTATAGAAAAGCACCCTCTGTAAGTTCATCATTGTGATACCCTATCAAATGACACACCAGGCGTAACATGAGGTCATTTGCTATTTGTTATTTGCCCATTTAACTGATTTCATACGTATCGCCCGGTTTCAACACCGCGCATCGCGCCAATTTACCTACCTTTTTGGCAAACACATACGGGTCCTGCATGATTACCGGGAAGGTATTATAATGGACCGGAATAACAACTTTAGGCTTAATCATTTTAACCGCTTCAACGGCATCATCTATGCCCATGGTATAATTATCGCCAATAGGCAGAATAACAATATCCGGTTTGTACAGTTTGCCGATCAGAGCCATATCGCCGAACAATCCGGTATCGCCGGTATTGTAATAGGTGTGGCCATCAAAACGCACAAGAAAGCCGCATGGATTGCCCAAATATTCAATGCCATCATCAGTAATCATAGCCGAGCCATGGGTCGCCTGGGTCAGCTTTACACGTCCAAACGGGAACTTATAAGCACCACCAATACCCATATCATGGACTTTGGCCCCCTGGCGTTCACAGTATTTGGCGAGTTCGAACGGGGCAATAATCGTCGAACGCTGTCGTTTAGCCATAGGCACGGCATCGCCGATATGATCCGAATGACCATGGGTAAGCAAAATATAGTCGGCATGGATGTCGCTGGCGGGCAGCGTGGCTTGTGGATTACCGGTGATAAACGGATCGAACAGCAGGGTATGCGTACCGTCGGACAACGAAAAACAGGCATGTCCATAGAACGTGACTGTGGCCATCTGGATCTCCTTTCAACGACAAACGCCGCCCAGCTGGTTCGGGGCGGCGTTTGTACAGGCTTATCCTAATCTACACGGACTTATACAGCGGCCTTGGCAGCTATAAGAGCAGCATCATAATTCGGCTCACCGGAAATTTCCGTCACATATTCGGCGTGACGTATCGTATTATCCGCATCCACAACGAAAACCGCACGCGTCAACAGCCGCAGTTCTTTAATCAAGGCGCCGTAGGCCTCTCCGAAAGATGTGTCGCGATGGTCGGACAACGCCGTCACATGCTCCACACCGGCAGCACCACACCAGCGCCCCTGTGCAAACGGCAGATCCACGCTCACGGTCAATACGGCGATATTATCGTTTAGCCCGGTAGCCTCCTGATTAAATCGACGAATTTCCGTGTCACATGTAGGTGTATCGAGTGAAGGCACGGCGCAGATCACTTTTACCTTACCTGCATAGGAATCAAGGGTTACGGCGGACAAATCGCCACCCAGGACGGAGAAATCTGGTGCCGTATCTCCTGCTTTCAATTCATCTCCGATCAACGTAAATGCATTGCCGTTTAACGTGGCGCCTCCGGAACGTTCGGTTGCCATGGAAAATCTCCTTGGATATGTTTATCTGATCTTATTTAAAATTTGCAACTTACCCTATGTAAGCTGCCTTAGGTCACTTATTTCTTTGCGGCCAACATAATTGAGCTCGTTCGTACTGTCAAGCGATAATACCATCCTGCCGTAGCAGGGTCAGGGTCGCGGTAAATGCGGCTGTAGTGTGCTCCAGATCTTCCATCGTGTGCACGGCGGAAGTCAGGCCATCCACCCCCATAAAATCAACCCCGTTCAACAACATACCCTGGCGAATCGCGTGGAGGAGATCGAGGTTGCCCCGACGGGCCATTCCAGGTTTCTGAGCCGGGCTGACTTTGATGCCGGAAAAAGACCCGTAAACACGCCACCCTTCCATCTGTTGGGCTTCGAGTACCTTTGCAAACTTGCCACGCAGCAGGGCAGCACGGTCATTGGCGATCGCAATATCCCGTCCGTCCGCAATGCGCTTGAGCATCGCAATGCCCGCAGCGGCAGAGAGCGGATTCGCGTTGAATGTGCCGTAATGCAGCATTTTTTTTGTCGTCTGCCACTGGGTATCGGTACGGATCTCCAATAGGTCCATGATATCCGATCGGCCAACCACTGCCCCACCGTTCAGGCCAGCAGCCAGGATCTTAGCGAGCGTGCATAAATCCGGTTTGACACCGTAATATTCTTGGGCACCCCCGGGGGCACACCGGAAGCCGGTCACCACCTCATCCATAATGAAAACAACCCCATATTGCTCCGTTAACCGACGTAAGCCGACCACGAAATCCTCTTCATGCTCCGTGCCGCCGAATAGGGCACCGGTGGGTTCCAAAATCAGACAGGCGATATCTTCATCCTGTTTCAGCGTGTCTTCCACCAGATTAAGATCGGCAACTGGCAGACTGATCAATGCATCAAATACTTCAGGTAAAATCCCCGGCATTGGCTGGTCATGATTCGGGCCTACCCCGTCCATCACCTGATCATGCCAACCGTGGTAGTGGCCGTAAAACTTAACCACTTTACGTTTTCCGGTGAACGTCCGCGCTAGCCTGATGGCCATAAGCGTTGCCTCGGTACCTGAAGATACAAACCGAACCGTCTCAGCAGATGGCACAAGGCGCATGACCCAATCCGCCCATTCTATTTCCAGCTCATGGCAGGCCCCATAGTGTGTCCCCCGGCCGGCTTGTTCCGTAATGGCATCCACAATCACCGGATGGCTGTGGCCCAGCAGCAACGAACCATGGCCCATCCAGTAGTCAATAATATCGTGGCCGTCCACGGTCCATTTGTGTGAACCCGAAGCCCGGTCAATGTACACTGGAAAAGGCTTCATGAATCGACCATCATGCGTTACACCGTTGGGAAATTTTGTCAGGGCCCGTTCATAAAGGGTTTTTGATTTCGGGAACGCCTGCTGATAGGATGCTTCAAGCGTCGCAGTTGGCACCATTGCGGTCATTGACATCGTCTGGTATCCTTCGCATCTGGAATAATAAAAGGAGAGGGATCTTTTTAAGGAATATAACCGTTATAATATGAAGATAAAGCAGATGCATCAAGGGCAAACTAAATGGACGCAACTATGGAAGGCTCAAAGTATCGCCGGGGACACGTGCTGTACGATGAATGAAACCGCTTGACATCTGTATAGGTGACTCATATATCAGAAGCATTCAATATAGGTGTGATTTGAAATTCGAAACAAAAGACGGGATGATGAGGTGAAAGGTCTTCGTAGATATATCCCCTGGAAGACAGAACCCTATGCAGAGGGACGCGAGCATCAGGTGGTCATGTATACAAAAGACGGCTGTCACCTCTGTGGAGAGGCCTATGACGTCTTGATGGCCGTACGTGAGGATCGTTCATTTGTCTTTGAGATGGTGGACATTACGACGGACAAGGCCCTGATGGATGCCTACGGAGAACTGATACCGGTCATCCTGATTAATGGCGAAGAACGATTCAGATACCGTATTAATGAAAAACGGTTACGACAAGAATTAAAGAAATAACACGGTTCGACAATATCCAAGGCAACCGTAGAGACGCCAGACCGTGCGTTACTACAACGTCCAATGGAGGAGCATATGAAACAATATATAATCATAGGCTGCATGGTCGTCGGCCTGGCTTTATTAATCGGCACGGGGCACTGGCAGACGGTACAGGCAGATGCCGGCAAGACCGCGGCCCAGGAGGCGCTGAACTGGAATCGGTTCGATAAGGCGCTAGCCCTCGCCAAACAAACGAATAAACCTATAGTCGTGGATGTTTATACAGATTGGTGCCACTGGTGTACGGTCATGGATGAGAAGACCTATGGCGATAAAGGCATACAGGCGCAACTCAACAAGTCATTCATTCTCGTAAAATTGGATGCGGAGTCTCCTAAACCTATGATCGTTCAGGGTCGTTCCGTGAGTGAGGCGCAGGTTGCGGCCATGCTTAAAGTCACCAGCTATCCAACCACCTGGTTCCTGACGTCCGAGGGACAGCCTATCGCCCCTCTGAAAGGGTATGTCCCTCCTGAAAAATTCGCCCCCGTCTTGAGATATATTGAAGGCGGATTTTATACCGAAATGGACTTCGATATGTATATGGAACGGGAGAAACCGAAGAAAAAATAAACCTGAGCCCCATGTAATTTACGAAGTCAGTTCGCCGGATAAATAGTCGAACGCTTCATCGGGGGTATTGACAAAATGGATCAGGTCCAGGTCTTCTGGATTGATGGTCCCCCATTCAATCATAGCCTTCAGATTCAAGACCTCATCCCAGTAGTCGGTACCATACACAACGATAGGTAATTTTTTTAACACCTTTCTCGTCTGAACCAGAGTGAGCAGTTCGAAAAATTCGTCACAGGTACCAAAGCCGCCGGGAAATATGACCAGGGCTTTCGCGAGATAGACGAACCAGAATTTACGCATGAAAAAGTAATGGAATTCGAAGTTTAACGCATCGGTAATATACGGGTTGGCATCTTGTTCCATCGGCAGGCTGATATTCAGCCCGACAGAACGGCCGCCTGCTTCTGAAGCGCCTCGATTGGCCGCCTCCATAATACCGGGGCCACCGCCTGAGCAGATCAAATACTGACGTCCTGTCTCCAATTCTTTCGACCAGGTTGTCAAACGTTTGGCAAGTGCTCGCGCATCGTCGTAATAACGGGCAAGGACACAGCCTTTTTCAGCCCGTTTAAGATCCAGCTCCGTGGCCTGTCCGATGGCCATTTGTTGTTTGGTCGCTTCATAATTGCGGTCAGCCGCCGCTTGGTCGCATGCCCTGGCAGATCCATAGAAGACAATAGTATCTTTAACATTTTGATGGCGAAAACGGCGACGGGGCTCGAGATATTCGCTCATGATACGAACCAACCGGGCTTCGGGGCTATTCAGGAATTCCAGATTTTTATATGCTTTTTCAGAACGCGCCCTATCGTCTGGTATTGTTGGCATAATATCCTTGTGTTTAACCACGTAGCGCACGGAGGCTGGCCCAAGAGCATTATATAAAACCCCGTGCCCGTCGTGCTCTTTATGGATCGCTTTATCCTTCTCAGGAAATATCTTCGGTGAATACGCAGTTATCTCGATCGTCTACTACCCCGAAAAAACTTCAATTAGATCCTCACGCACAATTTATATATGAACTGGCATTAGCGCGACTTGAATTACGCAGATTCGGTGTAGAGTTCGATATAAATCCGACCCTTAATGTATTTCGGGCGACGCGCCTGCCTGATCCGAAGCAGCTTTTCGAAAGATCGGCCTACATTACCGCCATGGATCAGGTGCCGACCCAGTATGCCCTCTTAAGAAAATATAATAAAACCCGTTCCGTTAATCAGTACCTTACGCATTGGTTTTACCCGTATAAAGGTAAATTCCACCCCCAAATGGTCCGTGCATTGCTGAACATTATGCAACTCAATCCCGGTAGTACGGTGCTTGATCCATTCATCGGCAGCGGGACCACCGCCGTAGAAGCGCAGTTACTCGGGTTACGTTGCATCGGGGTGGACATCTCGCCCGTGTGCACCCTGGTTTCTCGGGTCAAAACAGAATCCACACGCATTTTGGACCGGGTAGTCGAATACAAGCGTCAATACGAAGTCATCGCCCGTACAGCGGCCAAATCCAAAGCGCAGCCGCCGTCCTCACACCTGGAAGAATCAGACGACGAGCGGGTTCGAAATTTTTTTAAAGTGGCAGAGTTGATTGCCCATAGTGATCAAAACAGACGGTCCCGTCCTTTTATAGAATCCTTCGTAAGTAATATTACCGGCATGTCCACCTCCGTACAAGATGTACGGGATGCCTGTCAACAACTCAATATAACCCTTGGCCCTGTGGATATCCGGGCTGGAGATGCTCGAAATCTGCCTCTTGAAAATGCCAGTGTCGATGCTATTTTGACCTCGCCGCCCTATGCGATGACGCTTGACTATATCGAAAATGATCGCCACGCGTTTCAAGCGTTAGGCTACAACCCCCTCATGATTCGGGATAATTTTATCGGGGTACGGGGGAATAAAAAAAATCAGATAGATCTTTTCATGGAAGATATCAAACGGGCCTACGAAGAAATGTATCGGGTGCTACGCCCTGGATGCTGGTGTGTGATTATCGTCGGTAACCGTAGTTTTGGCCCAGAGGTATTGGATCTTCCAGCACTCACAATCGATCTATGCAGCAATGCTGGCTTCGAATTTGTACGCGTAGTGGAGAAACCGCTTGGTGGACGGCGTATGGACAGAGGGACGGAGTCTATTTTAATGTTTATTAAATAGGGCAACAGGTAAACGGAACGAGCTTATAGGCGCACCTGTTGCTCTATCTTTCCTGCCAATGCGGTATCTTTCTCTGTAATCCCACCGGCGTCATGTGTCGCCAACGTGATGGTTACTTTATTGTAGACATTATAGATCTCCGGATGATGGTCAGCAGCCTCCGCTAAAGGGGCGATGGCCTTAATGAAATCGATCGCCTCTAAAAATGAAGTAAAGGTAAATTGTTTTTGAATTGTTTCTCCCTTCCGATGCCAAGCCGGTAGACGACTGAGTCCTTCTTCTATCTGGTTTTCTGATAAAATCGGCATATTCATCTCCTGAATAAATGAGCCGTAAATTTGCCCAGTAATTTCCTGGCAAATTTTACGGCTTATTAAAAACCCTCTACGGCGTCCTCAGTCTGCGAAAGCAGCCAGACGGTGACCACGCGTAGTATGACGTAGTTTGTTAATCGCCTTTTGCTTGATCTGTCGGACCCGCTCGCGGGTCAGTCCAAATTGCCCTCCTATTTCCTCGAGCGTATACGACCGATCCGAGTTAAGACCGAAATAAAGATTTAAAACCTCACTCTCACGGGGCGCCAGGCTGGCTACCGCCTGTTTGATCTCCTGACGCAGCGCGTCGTCCTGGAATATTTCATCCGGCAAAGGGTTGTCATGATCTTTTAGCCGATCCATTAAGCTGAAAGTCTCCTGGTCACCTATGGGGGCGTCCAGTGACAGGGGTTTTCTGGCCCAATCCGGTATTTCCGGTGGATCAATCGCTTCAAGACTCTGACTGCCCTGCGTCTCACGCTGTTTCAGGATACGTTCGATCTTCCGTAGCTCTTCAACCTTGTTGAGCGGCAAACGGATCAGCCGGGACTGCTCTGCCATGGCATGTAATATGGCCTGACGAATCCACCAGACTGCATACGAAATGAATTTAAAACCCTTCGTTTCGTCAAAACGACGGGCCGCTTTGATCAGACCGATATTCCCCTCACTAATCAGATCAGATAGAGAAAGTCCCTGATTTTGATACTGCTTGGCTACAGACACGACGAACCGCAGATTCGCTTGTACCAATTCCTCCAATGCCCGCTCATCTCCCTCTCGAATGCTTCGCGCCAGGGCCTCTTCTTCTTTCGCATTAAGTAATTCCGTCTCACCTATCTCCTGCAGATATATATCCAGCGACTGATCGTCCCGAGCATGTGACCGATTCACATTCATTTTCATGGTATATGCACCTCCACAACGTCCCCATGGTTATGTTGTTATGACATCTGCCTCTGCCATAATTGTATCTTCTGCCGATATGGCAGAAAGTTGTTTATCCCGTTTGACTCATGCTTTCTTTCGATAGTTGCGCTTAACTCTCTCACTATCAACGTATTATACATTTTTTTGGATGCACCCCTTCAATTGGCACGGTGTTTGCAATCCTTAAGTGGCGGATGCCGGTGTGATCGGCATCACACGATGTATCATCCTTATAACGCAAACACGGGGCCTCTGGTTCCGTCTGGTCGAATAGAAAGTTTGTTACACGTTAACCTAAAGGAGGCACATTATGAGACTCGTCACCTACCAACCGTACCGGTCTTTGCAGCATGAAATCAATCGTATGTTCGATGACGTGTTCGGCCAGCACGAATCCGGACAAACAAGCGATTGGGCGCCCAGCGTCGATATAGGAGAAGAAAAAGACGCCTATGTAATTCATGCTGAACTGCCTGGCGTCTCCTCGGAAGATGTGAAGCTTCAGATGGAGAACAACGTGTTGACGCTCTCTGGTGAAAAGACACGGGAAGAGAAAACAGAAGACAAAACGTATCACCGCTTCGAGCGAACCTATGGATCATTCCAGAGAGTCTTCTCATTCCCTGCACCCGTAAATGCCGAGGCCATCGAAGCCTCATACAGAGACGGCGTATTGACCATCCGGGTGCCCAAGGTACCAAAAGCTGAAACCAAAGAAATTCCGATTTCATTAAACTAACCTGGTAACACGGGGCGGGAACGCTTCCGCCCCCTATATATTCGACGGTTTTATGACCTAACCTAAATAAATTAATAAGAAAGGATGAATCATTATGACACGCATGGCCTTACATCCCACTTTCACGTTCAGCCGTGATCTCGACCGCTATTTCGACGAGACCCCGACCCGGAAAAACAATTGGTCCCCTAGTGTGGATACCCACGAAACGAAAGAGGCGTTTATCGTCACGATGGAATTGCCGGGGGTCGCACCGGAAGATGTCAGTATCCGCCTGGATGATGGGACATTGAGCATTACGGGCGAGAAAAAAGAGGTCTTCGATAAGAGTGAAGGTGAAGGACGCTACCATCTCGAAAGGGCTTTCGGTAGCTTTGCCAGATCTTTCAGTGTCCCCAAAATGGTAGATGCCGAAGCGATTAACGCGGCGTACAAAGATGGGATCCTGACCGTTACCCTACCGAAATCTGAAACCTCACTACCGAGAGAGATTCCGGTCAACATCGGTTAAGAGAAATAGTGGATTAAAAGATATAGCCTACAATCGTCAATGTGGGGCAGGCCCTCATGTCTGGCCCGCATTGAAAACAAAGGAGCAAATTACATGGGCAAGATCATTGGGATAGACTTGGGCACAACGAACTCATGCGTGGCAGTGGTAGAAGGGGGCGAGCCGGCGGTGATCCCGAATGC
>Ga0209402_10005181_pt1 | contig 11682 bp, 9 predicted proteins | sample ArcticOcean_MG_C_3_FD_187437 | JGI IMG/M metagenome (GOLD analysis project Ga0209402, IMG submission 187437) | Marine microbial communities from western Arctic Ocean - ArcticOcean_MG_CB8_126 (SPAdes) (version 2) | ecosystem: Environmental > Aquatic > Marine > Oceanic | place: Arctic Ocean... | reverse complement strand
CGACATGCCTTGCAGGCCGATAAAGGTAGCCAGTGTCACCACAATCGCCGGGATGTTGAGCCAAGTGATCATCCAGCCCTGCAACAGCCCGAACCCGGCAGCGATGGTGAGAACCAGTAACGCGCCCGATAACGCCTCCCCCGGCCCGGCGCCGTCGGGCGTCAGGAACGACGCGAGCACCACAACAAACCCGGCCAGCGCACCGACCGACCGAAAGATCGATTCGGCCGACCAGGATCGTTGCCAGCTGACCGATCGAGATGAAGGCCAAAATGGCGAGGAAGGTCAGCATGGTCTCGATATTGAAGGCCGTAAGGAAGAATTCGTTTATCGCCCCGGTACCGAACAAGACAGTGCTCGCCAAGACGGTGAGGACCACCGCCGGGAAATGATCAGCCGCCATAATGCGCCGCCAGCGCGGTACGGTATCTTGGCGGGTCGTGTCGCCTGAGCGCGCCACCGTCGCCGTCATGTTGGCCGCGGTTATCGCTTCGTCGGTCAGTTCTTCGTCGGAAAGCTCGCATACAATCTGACCGCGCGCGAATACCGCGACGCGATCGCACAGGCCTTCGAGTTCAATGCCGTCGGAGGACGATACAACAACGGCATAGCCGCTCTCCGCGAGTTCACGCAGGCGTTGATAGATTTCGCTGCGCGCTCCGACATCGACGCCCTTGGTCGGCTCGTCGATCAACAGCACCTCGGGTTCACCCGCGAGTTCGCGCCCGATCAACGTCTTTTGCTGGTTGCCGCCGGAGAGGTCCGAAGCCAACGTATCGTCGTCTTCGGTGATCATTCCGGTAACCACGCCGAGCCGAGCGATGACCTCCTCGCTCAGCATTATGTCCCGCCTTTTATCAATGATACCGCGGGATGAAATTTGGTGAAGCGCGCCGATACCGATGTTTTCGCGTAGCTTCAAAGAGAGGAACAGACCTTCTTCGTGACGATCCTCAGTGACGAACCCGATCCCTGCGCGTCGCGCGGCAGCCACACTGTCGCCGGACACGGTGGCGCCGTTGATCTCCACCGATCCCGCCGCGCGCCGTTCCAACCCCGCAATGGTGCGAAGGAACTCCCGCTGCCCTTCACCTTCAATACCGGTGATGCCGACAATTTCGCATGCACGCGCAGCGAAATTGACGTTTTCAAATCCGGGACCCGCGAGCCCTTTGACTTCCAGCACGGCGTCGCCGACATTCCTAGACTTGGCGGGAAATTTCTGGCGTAGCGGCTGCCCCGCGATCATGGTCACGATCTGGTCCGGGGTGATTTGATGCGCCGGGTCGGTGCTGATAATCCTACCGTCGCGCAGCACCGTAATGCGGTCGGCTAGTTTCTCGATTTCGTGCAAACGGTGCGAAACGTAGACGATGCCGACGCCTTCTTCGCGAAGCCGTTTAATGAGGTCGAACAGCTTATCGATATCCGCCTGCTGAAACGGTTCGGTCAGTTCGTCAAGTAACAGCGCTTCAGGCTTGGTCGCGAGCGCCCGGGCAAGTTCGATAACGTGATGCTGCGCGAGCGTCAGGTCGCGGACGCGCGCTTTGAGCGACATGGCATGCTGTTCCGATGCCACTTCAGCCAACAGCCGTTCCGCCTCCGCCCGTCCTTCTGGCCCTTTCAGATTGGGCGCAGCAAGCTGCATATTCTCCATTACCGTAAGATCTTCTGCCAGCTCGGGATGCTGGAATGTGACTGCCATGCCGACCCTGCGCAGCCGTTTCGCTCGGCGACAAGGAACGCGTAATCGCCGGCGTCGATTGCGGCTTCGGCACCTTCGTCGGCTGGGAATGGGTCGCCGAGGACGTGGTCTGGGCGAAACTCAAGTCGCTCCGTGAAGGCGCAGACTTGGCAACTTCGCGACTCTGGGGATAATTTAAAACAGCTGAATAAAGTGACGCAACTTTCTGTTTTATACCCCTGCTATTGGTTTACGACTGGATTTCTTCTTCGCAAGCATTGTCGCAGCTTCCTGATCCAACTTTGCGAGTTGTATTTATGTGACCTCACCAGAACTGGCAGAAGTCTTTTCATACTATGATGATGGCATAGATGATGGCATAAAGTAGAGAAGAATTGAAGTTTAGTTGGTGGGTGAGAGTTCTTTGCCGTTATATAATTTGGTGTGAGTGCCTCTCCGGTAGACAATGTCGGGTGACTTTCAACCACCAATGGATAAGCGTAAAAGAAACCGCCCCAAAATTTGGAGCGGTTTCATCAAATGAACAATCTTTAGTTATGGTTTTTGTTATATTACCAGGTTCCGAGGTAAGCGACCGCCAAATCTCTAAGTCCTATCTCTACGGTGTAGTTCTTAATTTCATCGCCGTATGTAATTAAGCAGATAACCGCGGACACCCCTAACAAAAACCTGAACATGTTATTTCGACCTCAAAGTAATCTTTTCCACTTTGAATTCGTTCCCGCCAAATGTCACACGTCCCTTAACATCGAGGTGATCGAGCATCTTTCTTAGATTACGATTTAAACGTGCACTCCTTGAGTCGGTTTCATACCAATATTCGGCCGTTCTCATCGACGATTTTACAGGGCGGTGTTTTTTGTAACCGCTGAATGTAGTCAAATACTCTTCTATTGCGTTGATTTCCTGTACTTTGAAGTTGCTGAAAACGAGAGCATATCCCGTTGGGAGCTTACTCTCTGAGTAGCCACCCTTATCAACGATGTGAGCAAGTTTAGTCGCTAAGACTGCCCCTAAGTCTTGCGCCAGTTCTTTTGACTGCTTTCCGACTTCCTCTAGGAGACAATCGCGGTTGCAGTCGCGTGGGACGTTTTCAGCTTCCGGCATGTCGACTTCAAAATTTCCCAATCGTTGCCCCGTCTTGACATTGAGAAGGCGACCTTCAATACGCGTTTTTACTTTAGCCGTATAGGTCAGCTTCTTATGGGTGCCGTAGATGGAGAATATAACACCTACATCGATCGGGGGGCGTTTGATAGAACGGGCAATGTCAATAATTTCCGCATCCGTTCGTCGAGAGCGTCCCTGAACGAAATCATCGAGGGTCACGGCCGTTTCATCATAAACGTTGAAGCCTTCGTCGCTGAGCTGGTTACTGACGGCATTTAAAACTCTTTTAAAAATCCTGTTGTTCCTGGGGACACTATCGGGATCGGAATCTTCACCAAGGATCAGAATGTTCGGATCCTCAGCGCTTATTGCCGGATGGGGGGTGCCTGTGCAGGCTGCAAGGGCAAAGCTTGCAAAGAAAATAGTGGATAGCTTGTTCATTTTAACCTCCTTTGTACCGTTACCAGAAACTATGGAGAGGGTAGACACTATTTTTAGATGTTTGAACAAAAATTTTCACAAATATCATTTTCCAATATGGGGTTTCCTTAAAAAACACACCCCATAAATCGGTCCACTACAACGGTAGTTAAGCTTTTTCAGTCGATTATGTGGCCCTCTCTCGGTATTTAACGTGAAGTTCGGAATTTTCTCACGTCGCGGATATACAAGACAAAAATCAGTATAACCCAGAAAACCGCCTCTAGCCTATTCATAAGAAGAATATACGCAAAAGCCTCACTGACACATATGACGGTACAGCTTTTTAAAAAAGGCGGCAAATTAATGGCCTCACAAAATAACGCTCTCGTTGAAATCGCCCTGGCCCTGGCCATGGTTTTCTTCACGATTATGGTTCTGGCGATGGTTTCTATGAGTGTATCCAGCGAACATGTAAATATAGACAACAGGACGCACGGGAAGAATACCGCAGGTATGGACGTCCACCCCTCGTCGCCTTCGAGTGGCGTCCCGTCAGATGCAGATGGAGTTAACCACATTTCTGCCGACGAGATAATAATATACTTCGCGGGAAAGTTCTTTGACGCCGATCTTAGGCAAATTCCCGAGACAGAAATCCACCGGAAGTCGCCTAAATTTCTGGCGGTTGATCCAAAAATTCCAACCGAAGAAGCCGTAAACATACGGAAAAAATTTATATCCAAATCGCTCGCCGTGACACTTTTAAACGGAGAGTGGCTTAAAATTCTGAAGGAGAAATCAAGATGATATCGGAAAAGTCTAAGATCGTAATTTCATGTGCAGTCCTTGTATTAAGCGCCGTGACTTCTTTACCATCCCATGCCACGTCATTTTCACGTAGTGAAGTTCAGAAAATTGTACTTCAAGAGGCAATGAACAGCATCGTACCGCCGGCTTTAGCCCTGGCCGTTGCAAAGGTAGAATCTAATTTTAACGCCAAGGCCCTGAGTTCGGCGGGAGCACGCGGCGTGATGCAAATCATGCCACGTACGGCGCGGGATGAATTTGGTGTATATGAGGATGAATTATGGGAAGCCCGCCTCAATATCCAGCTCGGAATAGATTACCTCAGTCAATTATATAGGCAATACGGTGACCGCTGGGATTTGGCGCTCTCCCACTATAACGGCGGCACGCTCCGGGGAAGCGGACGGCATGCCAAGCCTCACGGCTATACACGAAAATATGTCCAGTCAGTTCAGCGATGGCGTCGCCGTTATCAAGGTCAAGCTGACGTTTGGGCAAGCGCCCAATTAGACAATCAACCCCATCACCGCGACGGATGGGAACCCGCCAGAACAAAAGTCAAAGCCCTTCTCCGTGAGAGTGTAAAACGCTATCGCAGAACAGTGGCTTCAAGGAAGGGGTATTCAAAATCCCAATTCGGCAATAATATCAGAGTTAAGTTCGAAACGCCGGCTTCCCTGATGGCAACTGACGCGCGAAGGGAGAGAACCTGGATGCCTATCGGGGATGACCTCTTTCTTGCTGATAGATTTGATGAAAATTTCATTCGACGTCTGGAGCGCGCCAAAAGGGACCTCGACGACTTTGGTCCTTCGTCACGCCATAAGCGAAGCTAATTTACTGTTGCAACTTGGTGTCGAGGTGTAACACAATGTCTTGTTTAACAAAAATAGCCGGCGAAGTTCTCCTGAACGAGGCCCTAAAAATGATTACTGGAGCGGGTGCATCCGGGACATTAACGGCAGATTTCCTTTCGGTGGCTGAAAGTTGTGCGCCTGACGGTAGTCCCAAGTATGCCGAGAGACCTGTGATGGAGTGGCTGGCAAAGGTCATCGTGGGTTTAGGGGGTGGCGCGAATAAGGATACGCCGTTATTTGAGCTCTGCCATCTCGTCCACGCCGTGAATTGCTTCATTGATAAGGCGGACACTGCGGATGAACGCCTGACATTTTTTCTTGGCGTTGAAAAAGCCAGTCCATCTGTCTATCGGGATTGGTTTTTGTCAGAAAATGCATTATCTGGCAAAGAGGGGGAACATATTACGGCGCATGAAAAGGGATTGAACCTCGAATATCCTGATGGAATATTTTCCATCCGCTACGGCAGGATCCCTTTTCTTGCAGCTCTTCATGAATTTCTTTGTAGTATGGATCAATTTTCCTTTTACGAGCAATTCAATGAATTGTTCGATACCCTCTCTGCGTCAGTCAATCAGAAGTGTGACGTAACTTTCAGGAAAATTCAGGATGCCAGCAATTCGTTATCCAGCTCACTCCGCAGATATCGACGCAGCAACATGCCCCAAGCACAGCACGACGAGAAATTTGACAAGCTTTTTAATTTCCTGAAGGAACGCAACATTGAGGTGGCAAAAGCGGTTGCTGCGAAGCAAGGAAAAAAAGAGAATAAGATGGCTGCGGAAAGGCAATCTCCGCAACGCCTAGATGTGAATACCGTCGACGATGGGACCATACTTGATTTCTGGCTGACCCATAGCTTCCTCGAAGAATTTAGGGTCTATAGAGCTGTCTTCGATAATTTTGTTACACTCATTAAATCTCTTGAAACGGCAGAAGTCGGCAGAAATATTGATCATGCGTCAGTAATCGGAACTGATAGAGAAAAACACGAAGTGGACCCTGATGACGAGGTTGCATCTTTCGCAGATTATGGTGAATGGCAGTCCCCTCTGGAGGTATTTGATGAAGAACCGGTGGTGCGTGTTAAATTCTTTAAACAGAAAAGCGAGCGCCAGCCAATTGAACTTCTGATGAAATACGGACCTTACGCGAGGCGGCTTCCTTTGGCATTTTTGAGGCTTGAGACATTCGGACAGATACAGGCAGGGATTTCAAATGATTTAAGGGTCAAGAGAAGTCAAGGTGACCTCCGTGACCGAATGACCTGTAGAGATGCTGCGACGTACCTTGAAATACAGGCGCAATTGAAAAAAATTAGGGAACACGTCAGGCAGCTGCAGCTGGCGGCACTCTATGCCCTTCGGAAAAATAAACATCAGCGCATACAGCAAGAAGGGAACGTAGTCAGCCTCTTCGATGATCCGATCCAATCGGAATTTGATGCTGCCCGCGGCAGGAATTTCTCGAATGAAATTGACGAAGAAGAACTTGAGGAGACAATTGCGGAAGCGAAGCGGGCGTTTGGATCATTTACACGTGCAGGTTTTAGCGAAGAGCAGTTGGAAGATGAAGGGCATCTTGAGGCTTTTCGCATTGGCGCTGGAGCCTTGATCGAGGTAGGTGCACAGCTGCAGAATTTCTTAAGCTCAATATCCAGGGTAGTTCGCCATGATAGTCTCCTCGAAGGGTCATTTAAGAAGGACCAGGAAATTTTCAGCAACCAATTCCATAGAATTTACGGAGTTTCCCCATGATAGATTTTAAAATGCCCGATGACCGTGAATTGGAACGCATTCAGGAAGAATTTAGTAAAAATTCCTGGGTTGATATATTAACGTCATCGCTGGAGGAAAATAGAAGATCCGAGACAATATCGTTGAGCACTCTCTATGCATATTTGACGTCATACTCGGGAGTGGATGAGGCGCTGGAACTGAAAGTCCGGAGTAGTCCTCACCTTCGGAAGCTATACCGGAAGATTGTTGATCAGACCGCAGCCTACCGGCTACCTGAGGCGATGGCAGCCAGCAGCGGCGATTACCCGGTACGGTACGGGAGTGGATGCGTTATCCGCATGGAAGCGTCGCGGGCAGAACCCGATCAGATTTACGTTATTATCGAGATTAAGGGTGATGTAGATCTTGCTCCCACCTCAATGTTTGTCTGCGAGGAGGATCAAACCTGCATGCGTTTCGAAGTGCCGGAGATTAAAGACGGCATCATCCAGCTTATTTTCGACCGGCAATCTAAATTAGTCGAATTAATGATGAACCCGAAGACCGAAGTATTTCTGAAGTGAAAAAGTTCGCTGTTTTTATAGCGACGACTGGCGGCCCCATCCAGATAGAGAGACTGACGCCCGAACGGGCACCGCAGTCGATGATTTGTATCAGCCGATCTTCCAAGATTCTTCCCATAAGCGGGGAGTACGATGATTTTGTCCGTAGAGGGAGCGGAATTATTGAACGGGAATTCGGACCCTTCGAATACGAATCCTTCAGAGCTGATATCTCGGGTTTAGTTGGAACCGGGCAAAGCTGGCAATTGCCGTTTTTTATCGCACACGCCATTGACGCTGCTGCAGGATCCGAATTGGTAGAGGATGTAGACGCGGCGGATTATATTGTCTGGGCAACCGGCCGCGTTGACTATGATCTGAACATTCTCGATGTAGATCACATCGCCGATAAAATTAAGGGATCGCATTCCCTCTTTGAGAAAATTGCGTCAAGTCAATCGAAAGCGGTGATTACCGCTCCGACGTCTCAAATCAGCCTCTTAGATGAAATACCCGACTTCGGCGAAAATTTTTCTGTTTTGCCTGCGGAGAGCGGATTCCAGGTTTGCAAAGATCTGGATTTAAACCTGGAGCCGAAGACGGCTTCCGGCAGTATCAAAAATCGGTCCGGGAAAAACTCCCGATTTACTGCAGCCGTCGTGGCCGCCGTTATCGTTATTGCCTGGGGCTTCTTTTATTTTGCGCCGGGCAAGACGGACATCCTGGTTAGCTGGCATGACAGGATCTTCCCGGTGATGGGTCTTGAACCAAAAGAAGGAAAAAGTGGCAACCCTAAAACAACTGATCCTCCGAAGGAGCCCGAGGCCCCTGAAGGCGAACAACAGGTTTCTCCAACTGGGCCCCTGCCTATTAGTCCCGAAATTCAGCTAACGGCCTTCAAGCACCCTTCGGGAGGAAGCTGCCTCGAGGTGAATTTTGATGCCGTCTCTCCCGTGAAGCATATCCTGCCCTGGAACTCCGGTGGCAAGCTATCGGTCGACGTCCTCGATGGTATCTGCCGATTTTCATTTTCCATAGACGTCGGAAAAAAAGGCAAGTATGTGGCTGCATGGATAGACGACAAATCGGGGAGGTTCGTTGCTAAAACACTGTCCCCAGGTACCTTTAAGGGACTAAAGGTCGCATCCGGCCGTCAGTCCTGGTCGTTTGAACTGCGAAGAAAGAAAGATGTCTCCTCGAACCGTCACGAGGATCGACTAGCTGTTCTCATCGGAGATCAGCCGGTTCTAAGGGAGCTTGAGTGGCTTAGAAAACATGAAGACTGGAGCAGAGCAGCGGTTGAACTGGCAAAAAAGAATGTCAGGCTTCTAACGATCGAACACAGGGAAAATCCCTGATGGGCGTATATCGAACATCACCCGTATTTATTGCCGTATTGTTCTGGTTTCTGCTAGGCGTGCCTTCTCAGGCCAATGTGGACTTTAACCTTGACGCAAATACCGAAAAACAAATCAACCAACTTACCGAAGAACTTCTCACCGGTCTAAGGCAGTACACAGGAAAGATTTCCCGTTCACCCTTAAAAAAGATCCGCATTGCTCTGTTGGCCTTTAAAAAAAATGAAATCCCCCTTGGAAAAGAAATTGCCGATCAATTTAATCAAACGTTGCTGCACGGTCTCATGGCTCGCGGCGGAAAAAGATATGTCTTTCTCGCGAGGGAGGATTTGAAATTAATCATTGATGACCTCGTGGCAACCGGAAGGCTGGAAAACCCTCGGGAAGATCCGATAGGCTCACTCTTAAAGGACGTCGGAAAAGTAGACATTAGCATCAAAGGTAAAATACGCCGGTATGAGCGCAAAATATCCCTCAGTTATACGGCGGTAGGATCAGACGGCGTCATTGCCGGGCAAACCAAACCCGTGTCATTCTATCTCCCGGATCATGAAATAATGAGAAAGTCGGGGCTCCTCACTCTCGATCAAGTTGTCAATGACGCCGCAAAAAAACTGAAAGAAAATGCCCGCGACCTACAGGAGCTTCGTCCCGGCGGCATCCGTTATCAGGATACCGGTCTCCAGACGGAGTTTGCACGATTTCTGCAGGACAAGCTCCAGTCTGCCCTTGCAAATCTTTATGCAGAGGGCCTCTCAGGAGGACGCATTAAAGTTGTTGAACCTGAACTCAAGTGGGCCGGCGCCGGGAAGTCCCTCCAGGATAAAGATCTCCGAGATGAGATGCAGACAGATTCAAATTTCTCGTATTTTCTTAAGGGAACTTATTGGGTGCTGGAAGACAGTATCGAACTAAATTTTAACCTGGTAAACCGGAAGGGGCATGCCGCATTCTGGAACGGGAGTATGGGGATCGAAGAAACCAGGGGTCTTACATATAGACCGAGAGATGATTTTGCGAAATTCCGTGAATACGATGGGTTTGGCGCGTTCAAATTCAGGCTAACCAGCAAAAAAGGCAAAGACCCGGCTTATAAAATAGGTGAAAACCTGGAGCTTATTTTGCGGACAGAAAAAAAAGCGTGGATTTACTGTTATTATTTTCAAGCGGACGGAAAGGTCATTCAAATTTTACCTAACCCTGAATTCAAGTCGCCGCTATTCAAGGGTAAAATTGCATATCCTTTGCCAGATCCGAAGATCATGCCATTTTCGTTGAAGATTGACCCCCCCGTCGGGCGGGAACTTTTAAAATGCTTCGCCGCCTCCAGAAATATCACAAATGAACTACCTAAACCTCTACAGGGTAGGACACTGAAACCCTTACCAAAAAAATCCGTTGATCGACTGGTCACGACCTTTCGCGCCATCCCCCGCACTAGAATTTCAGAGACAAGTCTGGTCTTAACGATATTAAATCATGACTGATTTTAGTTTGAAATTTTTGAAGTTGACGGCAGCCGCTTCGGTTGTCTTTCTCCTGTCGTCCGGTTTGATCATGGCGGCGGATTGCCGCACCGAATTTGAAGGTGCAAAACGTTCAGGGGGGAACGCCGCCGAAAAGAAAAATCTTTTAAAACGCCTAATAGGTATTTGCCCGGAATATGGTCCGGCATTAATCGAACTTGCCAGATGGCATGAAAAAAACGGAAACTTGAAATCAGCAGAAGCCTTTTATAGGCGCGCCATTGCCACTGGAAATGCGGGGGCAGAACCCTACGCCGGATTGGGTGATGTGTTGCACAAGATTGGGAACAAAAAGGGTGCAGCAAAGGCTTATAGAACATTTTTATCGAAACTCGAGGATGACGTTCTCACCTCTAACCCCAATCAAATTCGCCGCGCCGAAAATGAATACAGGTCAAAGCTCGAAGAACTTGCGGCGGCTCCTGCGGAAAATCCAAGCTTTTCTGATATCATAAGTTCCGGTGAAATCACCAAGTCTTTGACACGTGCCCCCGCCCTTACGCGTGGGCTTTCATTTCTATGGCACGATAGACCGTTTATAGACGTACATATTCTATTTGATACCAACTCCTCGAGCGTCAAAACTGTATCGCTCCCGCAGCTTGAAGAAATTGCTAATTCCCTCAACAGCCCGACGTTGAGGGATACCACCATACTCATCGAAGGCCACACCGATAGCGAGGGGAGCGCATCCTATAACCTGAAGCTGTCGACCAAGAGAGCAAAATCTGTGCAGCGTGCTTTAACCGGGAGGTTCGACGTGAGAATTTCCCGAACACAAATCAAGGGATACGGCGAGAGCCGGCCGTCTGCGTCAAATGCAACAGAAGAGGGAAAGGCTAGGAACCGCCGGGTGACATTTGTCAACGTCAACTGGAGAAAGTAAATAATTCCAAAGCATGAAACCTGATATATTTAATTCTCTCGATTGATCTGTGAAACAGAATAAAGACCTTTATTATAATAAAGTAGGTTTGGGACTAACATTAACGAAATCAGTAATTTCAAAGGCTGTGATTGAGGTCATTGCGGCATGTCTGATATATTTTCTAAGTTAGAAGCAATATTATTTAATCGTGACTGTCTTCATACCGTTTTTTAGAACGCCGTCATAAAAGAAAAATGCAGGTTCATCTAGGGGGGCATAATGGAGCACGTGGCTCTTAATTCAGATAGCAAGAAGCATCTCCGGGCATCAAAATCGTGCAAATCAGCATAAAACCGGATCGCTAATTCCATGCGGAAACGTCATGCGGAAATCCGTTTCATAGTTCTTCCTCTCTTTTGGGCAGGACTTAGTTTTGCCAATTCTTTTTTGAAACTATCGACCGCAATGCTGTTATTTCTCCCCGTTGGTCTCATTCTGACCTCTGACCTCTCTCCCTCTTTTGAATTTTCACTGGTGGGAGATGCAGAGGCCATAGGACGGGGCGGTGGAAGAGGCGGTGGAAGAGGCGGAGGCGTCAGTCACGGCGGAAGCAAAAGTGGTTCCGTGGGTGGTGGTTCGAGAGGTGGTTCAGTGGGCAGTTCGAGTGGTGGTTCGAGAGGTGGTTCAGTGGGCAGTTCGAGTGGTGGTTCGAGAGGTGGTTCAGTGGGCAGTTCGAGTGGTGGTTCG
>Ga0209402_10005179_pt1 | contig 11683 bp, 15 predicted proteins | sample ArcticOcean_MG_C_3_FD_187437 | JGI IMG/M metagenome (GOLD analysis project Ga0209402, IMG submission 187437) | Marine microbial communities from western Arctic Ocean - ArcticOcean_MG_CB8_126 (SPAdes) (version 2) | ecosystem: Environmental > Aquatic > Marine > Oceanic | place: Arctic Ocean... | reverse complement strand
CGGACCCCTGTCTTTAGCTATGTATCATGGGCTACGTGGTTGGTTTCGCACCCGTAATCCAGGAATGTACAAGTTTTTAACCGTCAAACACGGCTTAACAGCCGACGAATTAGGGTTATATGGCGGTGATGCGTCAGATATGACTGTACAGAGCAAAAGTCTGAACGATAATGATAAAAAGCAAGAGTAATAAAATAATATGAACGTTTGGATAATTATTATGGCTATATTTCTTAATTCAGATTTAGTGGACTTTGATGAACCTGTTCCTGTGCTACAAAAGCAACATATTGCTTCTAATGGTAGTGTGGGGATTTGTAGTCAAGCACCTTGTATTTGGAAATAGGAGAAATTAGGTTTATGAAGACAATAATTCATGTGAATCAGCATAAAATTAGGTCTAATACTAAAAATGGTACTAATGAACCAGTGTTAACAGTAAAAAACTACAAAGAAAACAGATATTGTCATGAAGCTACGATTCATGGTGAGTCAAAAGTAGTTCACAGCCCCCATAAACCCCTGTCTTGTGGAGCGAGAGTTTGGATCGAGACACAATCGGATGTATCTATAATATGAAATTTATATTCCTAGCAGTAATTGTTTTTATGCTATGCGGATGTTCCATGTTGCTACTTAGCACTTTATGAATATCCCAGGGTTTGATGCCGCTGATTTACAATTAGCGATTTCAAAGCTTAATACCCTGCCTAAAGGAGAACAGATAGAGTTTCTAGCTATGCTGGAGACTTACGAAAAGGAAGCACTGCAACAAAAAAGGCAGGATGACTTTTTAGCCTTTATAGACCACGTTTATACTGGGTATAAAGTAGGCCCCCACCATAGACAGCTAGCTAAAATATTTGAGGAAATAGCTAACGGAGTTAAAAAAAGGGTCATCGTTAATATCGCGCCACGACATGGCAAATCAGAACTTATTTCTTACCTGGCGCCAGCTTGGTTTTTAGGCAAATACCCCCACAAGAAAGTCATTATGGCTTCGCATACAGCAGATCTCGCGGTTAACTTCGGCAGGCGCGTGAGGAACTTAGTTGGAAGCGATCCCTATCAGGAGATTTTTAAGAATGTAAAACTACAGTCTGACTCTAAATCAGCGTCCAGATGGGGTACTAATTATAACGGTGAGTATTTTGCTATTGGAGTAGGTGGCGCACTCGCAGGTCGTGGTGCGGACTTGTTCATTATTGATGATCCTCATTCAGAGCAGGATGCGAAACTAGGGAAATCGGATGTGTTCCTACCCGCGTGGGAGTGGTTCCAGGCAGGGCCGATTCAACGTTTGATGCCGGGTGGGGCGATTATTGTAGTAATGACCCGTTGGAGTAAGTTGGACTTGACAGGTCAGATTGTCAATCAGATGGTGAAAAATGATGAGGTTGATGAATGGGAGATAGTAGAGTTTCCAGCCATTATGGAGTCGAAAGAAGGTGAAGAGTTATCACTCTGGCCTGAGTTCTGGCCTTTGGAGGAATTACAATCCAAGAGAGCCACTCTTGATCCGCGTTATTGGCAGTCTCAATATATGCAGAACCCAACGAGTGAAGAAGGCGCGTTAATTAAAAGAGAGTGGTGGAAGACGTGGGAGCATGACGTTCCGCCGACTTGTGAGTTTATTATTATGAGTTTGGATGCGGCACAAGAGAAAAATACCCGTGCGGATTACAATGCGTTAACTACGTGGGGTGTTTTTTTCAATGAAGAAGTTGATAATTATAATATTATATTGTTAAATGCCATTAAGAAACGATTAGAGTTTCCTGAACTGAAAGAAATGGTGCTAGAGGAGTATGGCGAATGGGAGCCGGACTCATTTATTGTGGAGAAGAAGTCTAACGGAGCTGCGTTGTATCAAGAAATGCGACGTATGGGTATACCCGTAGGGGAGTTCACTCCAGGTAAAGGGCAAGATAAAATTAGCCGCGTTAACTCTGTAGCTGATTTATTCCATTCTGGTATAGTATGGGCTCCTGAAAAGAGATGGGCGCAAGAAGTTATTGAAGAATGTAATGACTTTCCAAGTGGTGCGAATGATGACTTAGTTGATTCCACTACATTAGCTCTTGCCAGGTTTAGACAAGGTGGGTTTATTAGATTACCAACTGATGAAAAAGAAGACCCGATGTTTAGATTTAAAAGTTCAGGGCAAAAACGATTATACGCAATTTAAGGATTAATTATGGCAGACGTAGATAAAAGTCTTTATTCACTTCCAACAAGTGTAGAAGAAGAAGCTGTTGACGAGCAAGCAATAGAAATTGAAATAGAAGATCCAGAAAGCGTAACTATTACCGCCGGTGATACCGAAATCACCATAGACCCCGATGCAGAAATAGACGACGCGTTTAATAATAATTTAGCCGAAGAATTAGATGATCAAATCCTTGATGAATTATCATCTGATTTGCTTGGAGAATTTGAGGGAGATGTTAATTCCCGTAGAGATTGGTTAGACACTTATGTAGACGGGCTCGAACTATTAGGTCTTAAAATGGAGGATCGTTCAGAACCTTGGGAGGGCGCGTGTAATGTCTTTCATCCTCTGATGACTGAAGCCTTAGTTAAATTTCAAGCCGAAACTATGATGGAGACTTTTCCAGCTGCAGGCCCCGTCAAATGTCAGATTATTGGTAAAGAAACGAAAGAAAATATAGACGCTTCTCAGCGCGTTAAAGAAAATATGAACTACCAACTAATGGAGTTGATGCCTGAGTATCGCCCAGAACATGAAAGAATGCTGTGGGGTTTAGGTCTTGCAGGTAATGCGTTTAAGAAAGTTTATTATGACTCCAACCTTGACAGACAGGTATCTATTTTTGTACCAGCTGAGGATATTGTAGTTCCTTATGGTGCTTCCAACTTAGAAACAGCTGAACGTGTAACCCACGTTATGCGTAAAACTAAGAACGAGATGAGAAAATTACAGGTGTCTGAGTTTTATAGGGACATAGATATTGGTGAGCCTACTTATGATTTAGAAGAAGTAGAAAAGAAAATAGCTGAAAAGATGGGGTTTGATGCTTCAAGCGACGATAGATATAAAATTCTTGAGATGCATGTAGACATAGATTTAAAAGAATATGAGGACAAAGATGATGATGGTAAAGAAACTGGAATCGCTATCCCTTATGTAGTTACTATTGAAAAGGGTTCAGGGTCTATTTTAGCTATTAGACGTAACTGGGATCCTGTTGATCCAGCTAAACTAAAACGTCAGCATTTTGTGCATTATGGTTACATTCCTGGTTTTGGGTTTTATTGCTTTGGTCTTATCCATTTGATAGGTGCTTTTGCTAAATCAGGTACTATGATACTGCGTCAATTAGTAGATGCTGGTACTTTATCTAACCTTCCAGGTGGGTTTAAATCTCGCGGTCTTAGGATTAGAGGAGATGATACTCCTATAGCTCCAGCTGAATGGCGTGATATAGATGTTCCAGCAGGTACTTTGAGAGATAATATCCTGCCACTTCCTTACAAAGAACCTAGTCAAGTATTAAATTCTTTGATGAATCAAATTATTGAAGAAGGACGTAGGTTTGCTAGCGCTGCTGATATGAAAGTTTCTGATATGTCTTCTCAGTCTCCTGTCGGTACTACATTGGCTATTTTAGAACGAACACTTAAAGTAATGTCAGCTGTTCAGGCGCGTATTCATTATGCTATGAAGACTGAATTTAAACTGTTAAAAAATATTATTAGGGATAATACTCCGCCAGAATATTCATACGAACCAGTTGATGGCGATAGGTCTGTTAAGCAATCTGATTATGATGCTGTGGAAATAATACCTGTTTCTAATCCTAATGCAGCTACCATGTCTCAAAAAGTAGTACAGTACCAAGCTGTAATGCAAATGGCCCAGGCTAATCCTGATATTTACGATATGGTGCAATTAAATAGGGAGATGTTAGAAGTATTAGGGATTAAAAATATAGATAAACTTGTTCCAGAAAAAGATGATATTAAGATACTAGACCCTGTAGCAGAAAACATGAACATACTAAACGGAAAACCAGTTAAAGCATTTTCAGAACAAGATCAGGAAGCGCATATAAAAGTTCATATGGCTTTTGCTCAAGACCCTAAGCTTAAACAGTTAGTGGGTCAAAGCCCCAACGCTGCTACATTCCAAGGAGCTATGGAAGCTCATGTAGCAGAACATATAGGTTTTGCATACCGTAAACAAATTGAAAAACAGTTAGGGGTTCCATTACCTCCTCCAGGAGAACCTTTACCACCAGATGTAGAGGCAGATATATCACGACTTTCTGCTAGAGCAGGCGAACAAGTACTGCAACAAAATACCGCTGAAGTACAACAACAGCAAACTCAACAGCAGGCTCAAGATCCTCTTATCCAAATGCAACAAGCTGAACTACAGATTAAGCAACAAGAAGCTCAGACTAAAGCTCAAAAAGTAATGGCTGATATTGAAATTGATAAAGAGCGATTAGCGATTGAATTACAAAAAGGACAATTAGATCGTATGGAAATGGAGTCTCGTGAACGTATAGAAGGAGCCAAATTAGGGGCTCAAGCAATGGAAAAAGATAAAGACTTGAAAGCTAAGCAGTTAATAGAAGGAGCCAAATTAGGCGTACAAGTAGTACAAGAAGATAAGGCTAGAAAAGATAAAACTCAGGATGTTAAATTAAAAGATAGGACAAACGAGAAAGACATTAAAACATAAACCTAAGGGTGATAATTATGCAAGAAGAAACGTTAAGACTTCTGTCTGAAAAAATAGAAGAGAGACGCAAAGAGATGTTAGAGAGTTTAGGAGATGGTATAGCTGATAATTATGGAGCTTACCAACATGCTTGTGGGGTGGTACGAGGTTATCTCATCGTGCAGTCAATGATTTCCGAAGGGCTTAAATCAATGCAGGAGGAGGACGAAGATGAGTGAAATCATAGCTCCTACGCATATTATAGATGAACAGAAAAAATTAGCTGAAAGAGACGCCCCTGCAAAAAAGGTAAAGAAAGTAAAAAAGGTTGAAGAAATACAGACTGCTGCACAATTACCAGAAGTTAAAGGGTTTAGGATTCTATGTGCCGTTCCTCAGGTAGAAGGTACTTATGATAGCGGTATTGTAAAAGCACAAAAAACTAAAAGTATTGAAGAAATTTCTACGGTTGTACTTTTTGTAATGAAGCTGGGAGATATGGCTTATATTGATGAGCAACGTTTTCCAACTGGACCGTGGTGTAAAGAAGGTGATTTTGTTATAACTAGGGCATATTCGGGCACTCGTATCAGAATACATGGTCGAGAGTTCCGCATTATTAACGATGATACTGTCGAGGCTGTTGTAGATGACCCTCGTGGGTATGAACGCGCATAGGAGATTAGTATGAGTGATGAAATTATCAATGAAATCCCATCTGAATTAGAAGGGGAAGAAGTAGAAGTAAAAATGGAAGAGTCTGAAATTGTAGAGGCTTCTCCTCCGAACTCTATTGAAAAAGTACCCCATGAAACTAAACCATTAGATATTGAACTAGATATAGAGGAAGAAGATGATACACCTTCGGCGGATAGAAATAGAGATCCACTCCCTGAAAAAGTAGTAGAAGAACTAGAAAATGACACATTGGAAGGATACTCAGATCGTGTTAAACAACGTATGGCTCAGCTTAAAAAAGTCTGGCACGATGAAAGACGCGCTAAAGAATCTGCGGATAGAGAAAGGAAAGAAGCTTTAAATTTTGCACGACAAGTTAATGGCGAAAATCACAATCTTAAAAAGACATTAAGTCTTGGGGAAAAAGATTACCTGGCTACACTAAAAGCTTCGTATGAAAGTGAATTAGAGGTAGCTAAACGTAATTATACTGATGCTTATGATACTGGAGAAACAGAACTCATAGTAGAAGCTCAAGCAGCAATGAATGATGTTCAGTATAAGTTAGCGAGAGCTAAAGGTTTAAAACCTAGATATTCTGGTGAAACAACTTTACAAGATGATAAAAACCGTGTACAAAATGAACCATTACAACCTAGAGTACCCGTACCTGATGCTAGAGCCCAATCATGGCAGGCAACAAATAAATGGTTCGGGAAAGATGAAGAGATGACTAGCTTAGCTTTAGGATTGCATGAAAAATTAGTCAGGTCAGGAATTGACCCTTCTTCGGATGTTTACTACCATCGTATTGATGAGACGATGCAAAAACGATTCCCTGAAAATTTTGGGAATGGTACGTTGGGACAGGATAAACCTAGCCAACGCAAACCTTCAACTGTAGTTGCTCCAGCAACGCGGAGTACCGCGCCAAAGAAAGTACGTTTATCAAAAACGCAAGTTGCTTTAGCTAAAAAGCTTAAGCTAACGCCGGAACAATATGCACGAGAAATGATTAAATTGGAGAATGCAAATGGATAAAGTTACAAAAAAAGAAGTTAAAGATGTTAAAAAAGAACGTGTAACCACGGAAAAAGTTAACAGAGAAGATCGTGAAGTTGAAAATCGCGAAGAAACGCTAAAAACTAAACAATGGTCCCCCTCGGCATTATTGCCAGAGTTTAAAGCTCAACCAGGATGGGCGTATAGATGGATTAGGGTTTCACTTCTAAATGTAGCGGATAACATAAATGTATCATCCAAAATGCGTGAGGGCTGGGAACCGGTTAAACATTCCGAATACCCAGAAATCAAGTTGGTAATAGATCCTAACTCGAATTTTAAAGATTCGGTTGAAATTGGTGGTCTGTTACTATGTAAAGCCCCCCAAGAGATGGTTGATCAGAGAAATGCTTATTATGAGCAGAGAACTGAAAATCAGACGGAAGCTATTGAAAACAACTACATGAATCAAAATGATCCACGTATGCCTAAGTTTTCAGACGGACGTCAAACTACCTCTTTTGGAAAGGGCAATAAATAAATAAATAAATTAAGGAGACACAATAATGGCTACTACAGCAACCCCTTATGGGTTCAAGCCTCTTAACCATGTTGGCGGTACCCCCTATGCGGGAGCCGTTCGACACATTAAAATTGCGTCTGGATTTGGAACAAATATCTTTAACGGCTCTATAGTTAATATAGTAGCAGCCGGGACTATTGAAGTAGTTACTACTTTAGGTACATCAGGTGGTGCAGTATTTCCAGCTGGTGTAATTGGTATTTTTGTAGGTTGTACTTATACTGATCCTACCAGTAAGAACAAAACATTCTCGAACCACTGGCCTACGGGCACAGTTGCTTCAGATGCGATGGCTTACGTGGTAGATGATCCTAATGCGCTATTTATGGCGCAAGCGGATGCCACAGTCGCGCAGGCGGGTTTAGGTGCTAACGCATCACTAACTGCTGTTCAAAGTACATCAACAGGTTCTACTACCACAGGTAATTCCACAACATCATTAAATGCAACTCTTACTCAAACTGTAACGAATGTATTTCGTGTTGTAGATTTTGTGGAAAGTCCAGACTCAACAGTGGGTGATGCCTTTACTGACTTAATCGTCAAGTTTAATGCAGGTATTCACTCTTATGAAAACACAACCGGTATTTAAGGAGATATAAGACATGGCAATTTCAAGAGCGCAATTACTAAAAGAATTGCTCCCTGGCCTTAATGCCTTATTCGGACTTGAATATGCGCGTTATGGTCAAGAGCACAAAGAGATCTTTGAGACAGAATCGTCTGATAGATCTTTTGAAGAAGAAACAAAACTGTCTGGTTTCGCATCAGCACCTACCAAAACGGAAGGTTCTGCTATTGCGTATGACAACGCACAAGAAGCTTGGACAGCTCGTTACAACCACGTAACAATCGCTTTGGGATTCAGTTTAACTGAAGAAGCGGTAGAAGATAATCTATACGATAGTCTTTCTGCTCGCTACACCAAAGCTTTAGCCAGGTCAATGGCTAATACTAAACAAGTAAGAGCAGCTAATATTCTTAATAACGGTTTCAGCGCAAGTTTTCTTGGCGGCGATGATCGTTCTTTGTTTGGTACTAATGCTGCGGCGGCTGTAACTAATCACCCGTTAGTTAGTGGAGGCACGAATAGTAATACTCAAGCAACTCCAGCTGATTTGAATGAAACCGCATTGGAAAATGCAGTTATTCAAATTGCAGCTTGGACAGATGAAAGAGGATTATTAATCGCTGCTAAACCAAGCAAACTGGTAATTCCACCAGGTTTACAATTTGTCGCGACTCGTTTATTAGACACGGCCCAACGTCCGGGTACTGCTGATAACGATATCAACGCACTTAAAAACAATGGTGCAATTCCAGGTGGGTATTCAGTAAATCATTTCTTAACTGATGCTGATGCTTACTTCCTAACTACTGACGTACCTAATGGTATGAAACACTTCGAGCGTACATCGTTGACAACATCTATGGATGGTGACTTCGATACTGGTAACGTACGTTACAAAGCTCGCGAGCGTTATTCCTTTGGGTGGTCGGATCCACTAGGAATGTTTGGATCACCAGGTGCTTAATTTTCCATTCACCTTTTTTTAAGTGACTGGATCCTAAACATAGCCCCACTTCGGTGGGGCTTTTTTTTGCGTTGTGTAAAAGTCTTAAATTGTGTAGCATTAAGCAAACCGGGATAACCGGCTTATCTGACTGCCCCGGCAGACGCATACGAGACTGATAAGCTTAACTTTGTATGAAGGAAATATAATTATGGCTAATACAACATTCAGTGGTCCAGTTAGATCTGAAAACGGTTTTCAATGGGTCACAAAAGATTCCGAAGGTGCTATTACAGTAACTAATTATTTAGGTAATAGGTTTAGTTTTACAGGTATGACTACTGCAGCTGTAGCAACAGGAACAGGTGTTTCATTACCAGCTAACCAAGTTTCTACAATAAACGCTACCGGAGGCGGCGCTGCTTCTTTTATTCTCCCAGCAGCAACACCAGGTGTTCGAGTGGCATATGTTCAAAGCGTTGATACTACAGGCGGCGGAGCCACCATAACGTTCGATGCTCTAACAACCGATGCATGGGTTACTGGTTCATTTATAGAGAGTAGAAATAGTGACGCTGTTATTTATGACATATCAGCAGCGACAGAAGGCCAATTAGTTTATACATGCGGCGGTTCTGTTACTACTAACTTCTTTACGATTGGAAGTGTTGTGTATTTTAGTTGCACATCTGAAGGCTTCTGGAATATTGCGTTAGATTCATCTAAAGATCCTTTAGCAGTTAAAGGCGCTTTTGCGTTTGGCGCGTAATTAACAACCTAGGTAGGGCGTAAAAACCCTACCTTAATATCAAGGAGAACGCGATGAGCATAAGTGATGTTTGGGCAATTACGCCCTCAGTCGATGATGATAGATATTTTGCAGATGCAACTTTAGGTGCTGGTGGGGCACTTACTCTTATAACTAACGATGCTGGTGTAAATGGTATAGGTTATAAAGTTCTTATTACTTCTGCTGGCAATGATACAGGTATAACTTTTACTATAGTTGGTCAGGCAGTCGGTGATTTAACAGGCACTGCTACAACTGAAGTAGTTACAGGAGCTTCTGGAGCTGCGGCTACCTCAACTAACTTTTTTGCTTATATTCAATCAATTACACTTTCTGGCGCTTCGGCTGGTAATGTGAAAGTAGGAACTGTAGGTTCCTTAGCTTTACCACGTACAAGAATCAGAGGATTTCAATATGTAGGAGCTACAGGTGCTGGTACTGTGATATTTAATTTAAACAGTACTTCCGGTACTGAAATTCTAAAAGTTAATACTCCAGCCGGTGTGACTATTACACAGCAAATGTCTATACCCGGTGCTGGTATATTAACTACCAGAGGTAGTAACACAGATTTTGCCGTTATGACGTTAACTAATGTTGCGTTAATAACAGTTTTTTGTGGTTAGGATTTAAGTAATTTTTACTACTATGCTGCAACACATGAAAGAAGAAACAAAGAGTATAGTAGACTTAGCTTCTATGTTTACGGTATTGGGAACGCTGTTAGAATGGCTTCCCTACTTAGCCGCATTTTTTACAATAGTATGGACAGCAATACGTATTTGGGAAACCGATACAATTCAGGGATGGCGACGAAAGTAAATATCTTATTAAGGAGAAAGTAAAATGCCAAGAGTTGGGAATAAACATTACCCTTACACACCCGAAGGGAGAGCAGCTGCTGCTAGAGATAAACGAGGCAGAGGGTTAACAGCTACAGAAGGTTTTAATCAGCCAGGACAGTTAGATGATGCCGCTGGTAGAGCTATGTATGAAAAAGGCGGAAAGGTTAAAGGTTTTAAGGAAGGAAAAGACGTTCGTAAATTAGTAAAACGTGGTAAAGAAGATACTAATGCTGAAAAAGAAAAACCAGGAAGTGAAGTTCTAAAAAGAGCTAGAAAAAGAACTCAAAATATGAAAAAAGGCGGTCCGGTTGTTGGTAATAAAACTTCTGGTAGATCAAAAGCTTCAAAACGTGGTGATGGTATAGCTAGACAAGGTCACACTAAAGGCCGTGTAGTTTAATTAGGAGTATATAAATGGTAGCTCCTGTTATAGCTGGTCTTAGTCGTGTGGTATTATCTTTCGCGAGATCACCTACAGGTAAGCAGTTTTTAAAAACACTTAAATCTGCCGGGAAAAGCCCTGCAGAAAGAAAAGCATTATTAACAGAACAAGTACAAAAAAGTTTTAGAGATTCTCCCGGCATAAGACAACGATTAATATCTCTTGAACAAGGAGATATAAAAGAATTATCTAAAGCTGAAATTTTAGCTAAAAAGATAGCTGAGAAAAAAGCTGGAAAAAAAGAAGACCCTTGGAATTTTACTCAAAAAACTGGCCCTAAACCTAAACCTAACGAGCAAGTTGTTAAGTGGGACTCGTTTAAAGGAAGCGGATATATACATGAAGCAGTACCAGTCAAAGGTATGCCTGGTCCTAGTGAAAGAAAATTTAATTTAACTGCAAAGGGTAAAAAAGCCATTCAAAAAGCTATAGACGATGGAACCGTAGGCCAACTAACAAAACAAGAACAAGCGGCAGTAGCTAAGCTAATTAGTGAAGGCAAACTTAAATCACAACGTATTGCCACTACAGCAGGTGAGATGGGGACAAGAACTGCTGAAACTCAGCTTGGTTTATTTGGTGAACGAACAATAATTGGCACAACACCTAAAGTAATATCCGAAAAAGCACCTGTTAGCGCTACTAAAGCAAGTATGTTTAGAAAAATGATTCAAGATACTGAGCAGCAGATAGAAAAACTTAAATTAAAATTAGCAGATCGCGATTTATCAGACACAGATAAATATAATATAACTCAACAATTAGAGAAGGCTTATGCTAAAGCAGATAAGCTTAAAAATGAAGCTACATCTTTAAAACAACAAGGAAAACTATTTGGCGAGAAAGTTGGAGATGAATTTTCAGAAGCATCCGCTGTTGCTGGTGCTAAAAGACGTTTAGAACGAGATATAATAAAAAGAAAACGCATGAAAGAAGCGTGGACAAAAGAAAAGGAATTAAAAACAATTGAAGAAAACGCAGCTACTGTAAGAGCTGATATACAAAGAGATTCTCGTAGATTACCTAAAGATGTATATAAAAAACCATATAACCCACAAGAATATGGCTTTGAAGGTTATAACCCAGGTTGGAAAGGCGAGCCTAGCGTAGGAGTAGAAAAAGTTTATAGAGGATCGGGT
>Ga0209402_10005177_pt1 | contig 11687 bp, 14 predicted proteins | sample ArcticOcean_MG_C_3_FD_187437 | JGI IMG/M metagenome (GOLD analysis project Ga0209402, IMG submission 187437) | Marine microbial communities from western Arctic Ocean - ArcticOcean_MG_CB8_126 (SPAdes) (version 2) | ecosystem: Environmental > Aquatic > Marine > Oceanic | place: Arctic Ocean... | reverse complement strand
AGTAATAGAAGAAATAGCTGAAATATTACAAAAATTATCAAAAAAAGTATCAATTATCCTTGTTGAACAGCATGTTGAACTTGCACTAAGAGTATCAAATTATGCTTATGTAATGGATAGAGGTAGTATTGCTCTACAGGGTGAGTCAAAAGTAATTAAGAAAGATCCTCTACTTCTAAGATATCTTGCACCCTGAGTTTACTTAATAATAATAAAAAAAGGAGAAATACAATGGCCGTAAAAATACCTACTGAACTACAAATAATGGAACTAGCTGATGAAATGGGATTAGATTTAACAAATGAAGATATAGAGTCATATATTAATTTACTAACTCCAAATGTGGAAGCTTATAATATAATAGATGCTATGCCTGATAACTTACCGATAGTCAAATACCCAAGGACGCCAGGTTATCAGCCACGAGCAGAGGAAAACCCTTATAATGCTTGGTACGTAAAGACTGAGGTAAAAGGGTCTTCTAGTGGAAAACTTAAAGGAAAAACTGTTGTCTTAAAGGACAATGTTATGCTCGCAGGAGTACCTATGATGAATGGTTCTGCAACATTAGAAGGTTATGTTCCTGAAATTGATGCAACTGTTGCAACACGATTATTGGATGCTGGTGCTACGATTGTAGGAAAATCACATTGTGAAAATTTCTGTTTATCAGGAGGAAGTCATACTAATGCAAAGGGAGCAGTTCATAATCCTCATAAAATGGGATATTCAGCCGGTGGTTCATCGTCGGGCAGTGCAGCATTATTAGCTGCTGGAGAAGTTGATCTTGCCATTGGAGGAGATCAAGGTGGTTCCATCAGAATGCCTGCATCATTTTGTGGTGTTTATGGTATGAAAGCTACCCATGGGCTTGTTCCTTATACAGGTATTATGCCAATTGAAGTATATGTTGATCATACTGGTCCAATGACTAATAACGTTGAAGATAATGCTTTAATGCTTGAAGTTCTTGCTGGTGAAGATGGATATGATCCAAGACAATATAATGTTAAAACTCAAAAATATACGGATGCTTTAAAGGGTAAAAAGGGTATTAAAGGTATGAAAATAGCTGTGGTTAAAGAAGGGTTTATGCAAGAAAATGCAGAAAAAGATGTAAATACAAAAGTTAAGGCAGCTATACAAAAGTTAAAATCAATGGGAGCAATAGTCAAAGAAGTTTCTATTCCAATGCATTTATTAGGACCAGCACTATGGTTACCTATTGGTGTCGAAGGTTTAACACAAACAATGATGTATGGGGATGGTTATGGAGTTAGTCGACCTGATCTCTATGTAACAAGCCTTATGGATTATCATAGGAATTGGCGTAATCGCGCTAATGAAATGTCAGAAACGACAAAATTACTTACTATGCTAGGTACTTATATTCGTAAACATCATGGAAGCCGCTATTATGGCAAGGCAATGAATATTACAAGGCTGCTTACAGCTGCATATGATAAAGTTTTGAAGGATTATGATTTACTAGTTATGCCAACAACTGCATTAAAAGCTACTCCTTTACCAGCTCCAGATGCAAGTAGAGAAGAGTATGTTCAAAAAGCTTTAGAAATGATTTCTAATACCGCTCCTTTTGATATTACTCATCATCCTGCTATGGCAATACCATGTGGAATGTCTAAAGGTCTTCCAGTTAGTATGATGCTTGTTGGAAAACATTTCCAAGAATCAACCATTTATCAGGCTGCGCATGCTTTTGAAAAAGGTGCTAATTGGAAAAAAATGTAATTTTTATTATTTGAAGAATCAACTATCTATCAGGAGGCGCACGTTTTTGAAACAGATGTTGATTGGAAAAAAATGTAATGGATGTTTTTATAAAGATAGGTTTCGATATACTTTCTTTCTCTTGTATAATGGTGCTGATTGTTTCAGGTTTAGCCATTATAGCGAGTTTGATGGGTATATTTAATTTAGGACATGGTGAATTTGTTCTTCTAGGTGCCTATACCGTATATGTATTTAGAGAATTAGGTCTCCCTGAATGGATGGGTATGGCGTGCGCCCCTTTCGCCGTTGGAACATTAGGTATCATAATAGAGATGATATTAATACGGAGGCTGTATACGGTACCAATTATTGCTATGTTATCAACCTACGCTATAGGTTTAATTATACGTGAAACTGTGCGTGGACTTATTGGTGGTAAATATTATTATGTAAAAGCACCTATTGAAGGTTTATTTCAAATAGGTGATTATAGTTTTTCTATTTGGAGATTAGTAATAATTTTATCAACTATTACTATTATGGTTTTGTGTTATTTATTTCTTACTCGGACTACGTACGGATTGAAAGTGAGAGGGTCTATGGAAAATCCATTATTAGCCAGAGCTTCAGGTATATCTACTAAACAATTATATACACTTACCTTTGGATTTGGTGCGGCTTTAGCTGGTTTAGCAGGAGCATTGATGGTTCCTGTTTTTTCTCTATCGGCAGATTTAGGGTTGGCATTTATGGTACAAGCTTTTCTTTCTTTAATGTTAGGCGGCATAGGAACTTTTGAAGGTCCATTATTAGGTAGTGCACTTATAGGTGGGATGGTTCCAGGGTTCCAATGGTTAAGAGAAATTCCTTTTATCGTTGATCATATTAGCCCAATATTTTCAGAAGTTTTTGTATTTATAGTGGCTCTTGTAATTGTAAAATTTAGACCTCGAGGCTTAATCAGTAAAGGTAGAATATAGTTCAAAAAGGATAAATATGACAATAGTAAATTCTTCTCCAGAAGGGGTTCCAGCTCCATCTTTAAAATACATAATGACTTATCAAGCTGATCTATTGCCTGCCCAGAACATAAATAGAGATAGAGTAGTATGGGATGCTGCTCCTACAAGTGGATGGGTTAAAGATATTTGGGGGAATAAAGGTAAATTAATACCTCCTTCAGGAGATTGGATGACAGTATTACCTAATGGTACTTTATATCAAGATGTACGTGCTACAGTATTAATGGATGATGGAGCACTCTTATTTGTGGAATATAAGGGTAAGGTTAAATGGAAAGAACATGTTCCTAAAAAAATTGAATCAGGAGAACCAATTACATGGAAAGATCACGAATATTTTATAAATAGTCCTACAATTACGACCGAATCTGAAAAATATGGCTGGATGAATGATGTAGTATTTATTAACAAGGTCGTAGAAGTGCAATTAAATAATGATAAAAAAATGTATGTTAGGTACGATACGTATCAAGTAGTAATGCATCCTTAGTAATTAAGGTTATCTTAACCATTTATCCATCATGTTACCAAGTACCACCATTCTAATAACTTGATTATTCGTGTGAACATAGTCACGAATAGTATTGCGAGTTGTATCATTTATTTCTGAATATTTAGTTTTTTGTCTTTTAAGGTTAATTCCATTTTCTTTAACATGTGATAAAACATTTTCTAATGCTTCAGAAATTTCAGAATTTGAATCTAATGGCTTAAATGTTTTATAAACTAAAGATAAAAAATCAGGCCAGTGAGCCAAATGTCTCCATAAAGTAGCGATATGAGAATTTATTCCTTGTGGAGAACCAATGGCGTTAACATTTTTAACTATTGACCAAGTCTCTGAACTTATTTCATCTTTATTCATTAACTTTGGAAATGTTGGTTTAACTATTTTAGGTTTTGTATTTATTATATTCACGCGTGGTTTATAGTCAGATATGATAAAAGCAGATAAAGCCATCAAATTCATACCATTAGATTTATTATAGACTTTAATAATTTCTCTTATATCTTGTATATCCTTTTGTTTAAATTCATTTTTATTAAATGTTTTTGGAATGGGTAAATTAACAGAATTTATCATATTATTTAGAGCTAATTCAGGAGTACCTGAGAGGTATATTGGTTTGGTTAGTGTCCATATGTCCTCAAGACTATTGTCCATACTTGCAAGTCCTCGCCAAATAGAAGTAATAAGGGGAATATTCATGGTATTTCTTATATCTAGAAAAATTTCAGCTGTTTTACCTTTAGCGTCTTCTTCGTTAATAGCTGTAACAGGGTCATAGGAAAAATCAGAATTTGGCAAAGTTTTATCCAAAATAATTTATAAAATATTAATATTAAATCATATGAATTATTATTTGTCACTTTGGTAATAAATAATGATATTTGACCAGAGAATTTTTATTAGTTTATATTGATATAATTGTATTTATTAGTATTAAAATAAAAAAGGTTAATAGTAGAAAATGTATTTTGATATAATTATAAGAAATGGGTCTATAATTGATGGAACTGGAAGGGATTCTTATAAAGCCGACATAGCAATCCTTGGAGATAAAATTGTAGATATAGGAGTCATTAAAGGTGCTTCAAAAAAAGAAATTAATGCTAAAAATTTAATAATTACTCCTGGTTTTATTGATATTCATACACATTATGATGGCCAAGCTGTATGGGATAATTATTTAAAACCTTCCTCTCTGCATGGAGTTACTACGGTAATTATGGGTAATTGTGGTGTAGGATTTGCACCATGTAAAAAAGATGATAGAGAAAAACTAGTAGAGCTCATGGAAGGAGTAGAAGATATTCCCTCACCTGTTATGCATGAAGGTTTAAATTGGGATTGGGAAACTTTTCCAGAATATTTAGATGCATTGGATAAAAATAATAGAGATATAGATGTTTGTGCATTAATTCCACATGCAGCTTTAAGAGTATTTGTTATGGGTAAGAGAGCAATCAATCATGAAAGAGCTACTGAAGAAGATATGATACAAATGAGAAAAATTAGTGCTGATGCAATTAGGTCTGGCGCTTTTGGTTTCTCTACTTCTCGTACAATTAGTCACAAAAGTTGTGATGGAGAATTTACTCCTACATTAAGAGCTCATGAAAGCGAACTAATGGCAATTGCAAAAGGGCTAAAAGATGCTAATGGTGGGTTTATGGAAATAGTGTCAGATTGGAATGAACCTAGTCCTGAAGAAGAATTTGCAGTGTTGAGAAAAATTGCTAAGAGCACAAATATACCAATCGTTTTTACGTGTAATCAGAGGCATGATAGAACTGAATACTGGAAAGACTTAATGAGATTAGCTAGAGAAGCAAAAAATGATAATCTTTCTATTAGACCAGTAGTTGCACCTAGACCTATAGGTATATTGTTAGGGTTAAATGGAAGTCAAAATCCTTTTTCCGGTACGCCAACATATAAAAAAATTGCACATTTAAGCCTTAAAGAACGTGTAAATATTATGAAAGGTGAGAAAATAAAAAATAATATATTAGATGAAGATCCAATTAAAGATGGCAAATTCCCTTTAATTAATAGGATTAGTTATAAACAAATGTATGAATTTGGAAGAGAAGCAAATTATGCCCCAGATAAAAATGAATCATTAGAAATAAGGTCTATTAAAGAAAAAATAACAGCGCAGGAATTAGCATATAATATTTTAATCAAAGATGAAGGTAAGGCTTTTATATATTCACCTTTAGTAAATTTTGCCTCTAATAATTTAGATGCTTGCGAAGCTATGCTGATAGATAAAAATGCTATTATGGGATTAGGTGATGGTGGAGCGCATGTGGGTTTTATTCTAGATGCTGGTTTTCCAACTTGGTTAATAGACTATTGGTGTAATAAAAAAAATAAATTTTCTAAAGAAGAAACAATTAGAAGGTTAACAACAGATACAGCTATGGCTGCAGGTTTATATGATCGAGGAAAAATAAAAAAAGGATTTAAAGCGGATATAAATATTTTAGATTGGAAAAATGTTGCAGCAGGACATCCATATATTGTAAACGATCTGCCAGCAGGAGGTAAAAGACTTATGCAAGAAACAGCAGGTTTTGAATATACAATAGTATCAGGAAATATTATTTATATAAAAGGAAAACCTACTGGAAATTTACCTGGGATATTAGTGAGGAGAAGTTAAATAGAAAGATTAATACTTAAAGGAGCACCAGGCTCACCTTATACAAGAAAAATGTTAAGTTTACTTAGATATAGGAGGTTACCATATAATTTTTTAATAGGAGGTTTATTTGAAGAAGGAATTATGGATACTTCATACCTACCTAAAGCTAAAATAAATTTAATGCCTACATTTTATTTTAAAAATAAATCTAATAAATTAGAGCCTATGGTAGATTCTACATTTATACTTAGAAGGTTAGAAAAGTTATATTCAGATAGGTCTGCTGTTCCAAAGAGCTCAGTATTGAATTTTTTAAATTATTTGATTGAAGATTTTGCTGATGAATGGTTGACCAAAGCCACATTCCATTACAGATGGACATATGATGAAGATATAAAAAAAGCTGGCTCTACATTATCACGTTGGAGATCGTTAACTGATAATGAAGAGACAATAAAGCCTATTAGAAAGGATATATCAGAACGTCAAATTTCCCGCTTATACGTTGTTGGAAGTAATACGACTACATCAGATATTATTGAAGGAAGTTATAAAAATATATTAAAATTAATGGATAAGCATATGAATAATTATCCTTATATATTTGGAGAAAGGCCTAGCAGTAGTGATTTTGCTTTATACGGCCAACTTACACAATTAGCTGCTTTTGATCCTACTCCTATGAAGATAGCTGACAATATTGCCTCAAGAATTGTGGCGTGGGTTGGTGTTATGGAAGATTTATCCGGCCTTGAAGTTAATAATTCAGACTGGGTAAATAGCAATAATTTAACGGAATCTTTTAGGAATATTTTTTATGAAATTGGTAATACTTATGTACCAGTTTTGAAGGCAAATTCTGAAGCAGTTTATCAGAATAAAGAAGAAGTTAAAATAGAAATAAATGGAAAATTATGGACTCAAAAACCTTTTTATTACCAATCTAAATGCTTAAATTGGATTAAAGAAGAATATGAGGCTTTAGAAAATAAAGATAAAAATTTCATAGATGATTTTTTAAATGGTACTGGTTGTGAGCAGCTATTTAATGAAAAATAGTATTTATAAACAATATCACTTAAAGTTAACTCAATGTTTTTCATTAATTGAAGAGTGTTACTGGGATCTTCAGGAAGTATACGATGAAACTAAAGCTAATTATAAATTTGATAAAAAAAATAGCGCAACTTTACCTTATGGCTTATGGAAATTTTACTTGATAGAAGAATGTGCTAAAGAAATAGAAATAGAAAAAGGCCAAGGAATATACAGTTTGAGTTGTGATAATTTATTTAACTTAATCAAAAATTATGCAAATTGGAAACCTAAAGATGAAAATGATTGGAACAATGGTAATGATTTACTTGGAATATCAGGTAAAGCTAAGGAATGTTTGTCCAGTATTATTTCTGACTTATATAATAGAAAAGATGGTAATGTTGAATTTTATAGAGATTTAGAATTGCCTGTGGAGTAACAATGAAAGCTAGTATAAATGTAGAAGAAGGCGCTCTAGATTTAATGTCTAAGGGTAATTTAGAAGACCCTGTTATTATGCTAAATTTATTAAAGTATTTAGATATAGCAAAAAAGGGATTTGGCGTAGATGGCTTGACTGGCAGAGAGGCCTATAAGGTTTATGGAAAAAAATTTGCTAAATTTCAACCTAAATATGGAGGAGAGCCAATATGGATGGGAAAAGTTCATAATTCTATAATTGGCAAAGACGATTGGGATATTACAATTCTTGTTCGTTACCCTAAAAGAATAAATTTTATTAACATGTTTAATGACCTTGATTATAAGGCTATTGCTCCTATTAGAGCTGCTGCTTTAAAAGATAGTAGAATTATTGAGATGTCAGAATTATTGTATAGGCATGTAAAATAATATGATACTATCTATTGATCATATAGTTTTAACTATAGCAGATTTAAATAAGACAACTTTCTTTTATTGTAACTTATTAGGAATGAAATTAGAAGAATTTAAGCTAGGACAAAATACACAAATAAGAAAATGTTTAAAATTTGGTAACCAAAAAATTAATTTACATGAGAATAATAATTTAATTAAGCCAGGAGCAAAAGTAGCAAAACCAGGAACTGGGGATATCTGTTTTATATCTGATAAGAATGTTTTAGAGTGGAAAAAAATTTTTTTAAGGAATAATATTAAAATAGAACAAGGGCCAATTAAGCAAGTTGGTGCCTCTGGTAATTTATATTCGATATATATTAGAGATCCTGATGAAAACCTTATTGAGATTTCTAATAAAGTTTAGAGAGTAAATTACTGACAATTCCCGCAAATTATAGGAATTTCAATATTTATATCCGGGCTTAATATTGCTCCTAAATTTTTAGAGCTTTTATCAAAATTTAATCCCATATTTTTATTACAGGTTTCTATAACATTAGAACAATTTGTACATATATTAGTAATATGCGTATGTTTTTCAGCAGTATTTTTACATAAAATAAATTTATTTAACAATGATATTCTATGTATCACTTTTAATTTAATCCAAAATTCAATAACTCTATATATAGAAGAAATATTCAAATTTTTTCTTCTCTTTTTAAGTATTGAATTTATTTCATATGCAGAGATAGCTAAATTTTTTTCTTGCATTATGTCTAGTATTACTAATCTATTAGGAGTTAAAGACTCATTATTAGCCATGCATAAATCTATAGCTCTATTTTTCATAGAGATTTTATTTTTATTTATTTTCATATGTACATTATACAATAATATATTATATTTGACAATTTATTTTATAAGTGCAATAGTATTGCATTATTATTAAGGCGTTTATGCTCTCCTCCTAAGCGCCTTAATAGAATAAAATATAGAATGTAAATAGAAGGTGATATGAGTAAAAATTTAATAATTATTGAGAATGTAAAATATAGTTTTAATAAAAATTCAAATTTTGAACTTAAAATAAAGAAATTTTTACTAAATAAAAGTGATAGTATACTCATATATGGCGATTCAGGAGCAGGCAAATCTACTTTTTTAAACTTATTATCTGGAACAATTAATCCCCAAGAAGGTTCAATAAATATTTTAGGAACAAATATTACTAAAACTTCATCTAGTAAAAAAGATAAAATAAGAGGTGATCATTTTGGAATAGTATTCCAAACGTTTAATTTATTACCTTATATCTCTGTAAAAAATAATATTTTATTAGGTAAAGCATACTCTGGAAGAAAACAATCCATATCTAATAATGATGAAGTAAAAGTATTAATGGATAAATTATCTTTAAATTACAAAGATCTTGTAGACCGTAAAGCGTATGAATTAAGTATTGGTCAACAACAAAGAGTTGCAGTTGCTAGAGCGCTTATTGGGAAGCCAGAAATTATTCTTGCAGATGAACCAACATCAGCACTAGATAAAAAAAACCAAAATGAATTTATTAATTTATTATTTAAATCTCTAGATGATAATGAACAAGGTTTAATTATGGTTAGTCATGATAAAAAATTATCTAGTAAATTTAAAATAGTAAAAAATATTACTGAAATATGTGAGATTAATAATGATTAAATTTTCTCTTGTGTTTCAATCTTTATTAAATAGATGGCTAAGTTGTTTATTAATTATTTTAACTCTTGCATTTTCAATTTCATTATTTTTTACAGTTTCTCGAATACAAGAGTCTGTAAAGTCTAGTTTTCAAAACACTGTTTCTGGTGTTGATAGTGTAATTGCAGCAAGAGGTGGAAATCTACAAATTTTGCTTAATAGTGTTTTCCTTATTGGTGAACCTAATAATGCAATTAAATGGAATACATATAAAGATATATTAGATAATGATAAAATTAGATGGACAGTTCCAATATCATTAGGAGATAGCCATAAAGGTTATCGTGTTATAGGAACAAATAATAATTACTTTAAGGAAATTAAATATTCATCTAAAAAAAACTTAGAGTTTCTTTCCGGTAATTCTTTTAAAGATGTATTTGATGTTGTTTTAGGAAGTATTGTTGCAAGTAAGTTAAATTATATTGTTGGTTCTGAGATTGCTATAACGCATGGTTTATCTGATGTAGGTGAAATTCACACTTTTGAATCAGAAAAAAATAGTAGTTATAATGATCATGCTAAACACGAAGAACATGAAGATGAAGAACATGATGATCACGCTAAACACGAAGAACATGAAGATCATGATCACGAAAACTTAGGTTTTAAAGTTTCTGGAATTTTAAAAGCTACAGGTACACCTATAGATAATGCAGTATACATTAGTTTAGCTGGTGCAGAAGCAATGCATACAGGGTGGATAGGAAATCAAAAGGTAATAGACGTTACATTAGAAAAAATTATGGAAAATGAATTAACACCAAAAACTATAACTTCTATATTTGTATCCTTAAAAAATAGGACACAAATTTTCCAATTTCAAAGAGATATATTAAATTATAAAAAAGAGTCAATTAGCTCTGTAATGCCTGGTGCTACTTTATCTAGGCTTTGGACATTAACAGGTAATGTAGACAAAGCATTTAAAATCATTACATTTTTTATTATTGTCATAGCCCTTTTAGGTATGATAGCTATGACAATTGCTGGATTAAATAGTAGAAGAAGAGAAATGGCTATACTTAGATCTGTAGGAGCTTCACCAATTAATATAGTTAGTTTATTGTTAGTAGAATCAATTATAATTTCAGTTATATCATGCATTGCTGGATATATTATAATGATTTTAATATTCTCTTTGGGCAAAAATTATTTGCAGACTAACTATGGTATCTTTATTGATAGTTTTTCTGTGAAAAATTATGATTTGCAAATTATAATTTCAATAGTTTGTGCATCATTAATAGCAACTATAGTTCCGGCTATACAGATTTATAAAAATACTCTTAGAGATGGATTATCCGTAAAATCTTAAAATAAATATTGGTTGGGTACATGAAGAAAGAGATTTTTATAATTTGTATTATTGCTAATCTATTTTCGGGCCCAATATTAGTTGTAAGTTATATAATAGTAGCTATTTTAATAGTATTAATTAAAAAAATGAATAATATTAATATTTAATATCAGGAGTGTTTAATGAAATATATAATTTCTTGTATAATTCAATTTTCTCTATGTCTTACTTTATCAACTTCTATTTTATATTCAGAAGATACAGTAGAGATTAATAATGATATGCTAGTTTTGCCTATTACTTGGACAGATTTATTACCTGAAGATGCCTTTGATTTTATCCCTGAAGGAGGGGTTACAGATGACATGTGGAAGGATCCTGATTTTCTTAATGCTTTAGAGAAATCTGGTTTATCTACCGTTAAAGAATTAAATGGAGTTAACATAAGGTTAACAGGTTTTATGGTTCCTTTAGACGTAGATTTTGGTGAAGCAGAAACAGTAAGTGAATTTGTCTTAGTTCCTTCTGCTGGTATGTGTATGCATGTTCCTCCTCCACCCCCTAATCAAATGCTTTTAGTTAAACTAAATGCACCAGTTAAAATAAGAAGCATGTATCAACCTGTAGGTATTAATGGCACTATTACTATAAACCCGCCTGCAGAAGATGCTTTTGGAAGTGTTTATATAGTTGAAGCAGAATTAGTAGAAGATGTAACATTTAAAGATTTAGATTTAGGTAGATAATAAAGTAGATTTAAATATTTAATAAAAGAGAGTAAATGGAGGTACTCACTTACTCTCTAAATATTAATAAGGAAGTATTTATTTCTTGGGAGGAAATATATATTCATCCTTATTTAATATAATATAT
>Ga0209402_10005173_pt1 | contig 11692 bp, 12 predicted proteins | sample ArcticOcean_MG_C_3_FD_187437 | JGI IMG/M metagenome (GOLD analysis project Ga0209402, IMG submission 187437) | Marine microbial communities from western Arctic Ocean - ArcticOcean_MG_CB8_126 (SPAdes) (version 2) | ecosystem: Environmental > Aquatic > Marine > Oceanic | place: Arctic Ocean... | reverse complement strand
GGGTAGAGTTTATGAGATACTCATTTACAGCACATACATGCAAAGTACATACACAGTACTTTCACTGGGAATCTACAGTCCACGAACTGTCCTCATTGTTTGTTCAATCAGAGGAGAATAGCCTGAAACCGGAAACAACCGGCTATTCAGGGGCTATTTGCAAAAAATAATCCCACATTTGTTTTATAACAGGACCAACCGGACGACCTGTTTTTATAAGGAGATGAATGACAAACTGTTCTAGTTTCCTTGGATCACTGCGTCAAATACATTGAGTTAATCCAAACCATTGAATGCCTTCATATAAAATCTTACCAGTAATTTTTATATAATTTACTTTTATTTTTGATATAACAAAAGTATATTTCTGGAAGCACAATCCCGTAAACTCACTATGTTAAAGTATTAATGAAATCACACACACAAGTAGTTGTCATCGGCGGCGGCGTGGTCGGATGCAGTGTTTTATATCACTTGACCAAATTAGGCTGGAAAGACGCAGTTTTGTTGGAACGCTCAGAATTGACATCCGGCTCCACATGGCACGCCGCAGGCGGAATGCACACCATCAACGGTGACCCGAATGTTGCCAAACTGCAACAATATACGATTGATCTGTATCAGGAAATTCAAGAAATATCTGGTCAAGATATCGGGAAACATGTGACGGGTGGAATTATGTTGGCTGCGACTAAGGAACGCTTTGAATGGCTCAAAAGCATTCACGCGAGAGGGCGTTACCTCGGCTTGGATACTGAAATCATCAGTCCCAAAGAAGCACAGAAAATCATGCCGCTCATCAATCCGAAGCATTTTGTGGGAGCTTTACACGATTCAATTGAAGGCCACTTAGACCCATACGGAACAACATGGGCTTATGCCAAAGCCGCAAAAAAACAGGGTGGTGAAATTTATCAAAACGTACGAGTTACCGATCTTCAAATCCATCCACAAGGCGGTTGGCGGGTGATTTTGGGAAATGGAGATTCAGGAGAACCGGAACATCCGGTGCGTGTTGAGGAAATCCACGCCGAACATGTTGTTAATGCCGGAGGACTTTGGGCGAGGGAAGTCGGGCGTATGGTTGGTTTGGAGTTGCCGGTTTTGGCGATGGAACACATGTATTTTTTGACTGAGGATATGCCGGAAGTGATGGCCTTTAATCAGGAAAATGAACGGGAACTTCCAGCGGTAATCGATTTTGACGGTGAAATTTATTTGCGTCAGGAGCAACAAGGAATGCTGATGGGAACTTATGAAAAAGCCTGCAAACCATGGTCGCCCAAAGTAACTCCGTGGGACTTCGGACAGGACTTATTGCCTCCGGATTTAGAGCGGATTGCTCCTTCTCTGGAAGTTGGTTTTGAGCATTTTCCGGTTTTTGAGAATGCCGGAATTAAAAAAGTAATCAACGGACCCTTCACTTTTGCGCCGGATGGGAATCCACTGATCGGACCGGTTCGGGGTCTTCCGGGATTTTGGTGTGCCTGTGCGGTGATGGCAGGATTCAGTCAAGGCGGCGGAGTCGGTTTAGCACTCGCAAATTGGATGATTGAGGGCGATCCCGGTTTTGATGTTTGGGGCATGGATGTCAGCCGTTTTGGAGATTGGGCCACGCTTTCATACACCAATACCAAAGTGCAGGAAAACTATTCCCGCCGCTTTTCGATTCGTTTTCCGAACGAAGAATTGCCCGCCGGACGACCGCTCCGGACAACTCCGGTTTATGACAAAATACTATCCGAAGGAGCACAAATGGGAAGTTCGTTTGGTTTGGAAGTTCCTCTCTGGTTTGCCCCAAAAGGCGTAACAGACAAATTTTCATGGCGACGTTCCACCGATTTTGAACACGTTGCTGAGGAAGTTCGAGCCGTGCGTGAAGGTGTCGGTGTGCTGGAGATTTCCGGATTTGCTAAATATACGGTAGTTGGTTCCGGAGCCTCTGATTGGCTGGATCAAATTCTGGCTTGCCGAATTCCAAAATCCGGCCGCATGACTCTGGCACCAATGCTCAACGAAAACGGAAAATTGATTGGTGATTTTACTTTGGCGAATCTTGATGATGACGAATTTTTTATTGCTGGTTCCGGAATTGCGGAGGAATATCATTTACGATGGTTTGAACAACATCTTCCGGAATCCGCAAATTTGGATGTTATTCCGCACAGAGCTGACATTCTCGGACTATCGATTGCCGGGGCAAAGTCCCGTGAATTGCTGGCCAAAATTACGGATGAAGATGTTTCCCGAGATGCCTTTCGTTTTATGGACATTCGTGAAATAAATATCGGGATGGTTCCCTGTTTGGTGGGTCGTGTGAGTTACACCGGAGATTTGGGTTTTGAATTGTGGATGGAAGCAGATGTTCAACGATATGTGCTGGAACTGTTACTCCGGGAAGGCGAAAAATTCGCCATACGTTTATTCGGTCTTCGGGCGTTGAATGCTTTGCGTTTGGAAAAAAACTATGGTTCATGGGCCACAGAATATCGTCCGCTTTACGGGCCGCTTGAAGCCGGTTTAAGCTCCTTTGTAGCTCTGAATAAAGATGCGGACTTTATCGGCAAAGACGCCGCCATTCAGGAAAAATCGGACGGCGGAATTTTGCGTTTATGCACTTTTGTTGTTGAGGCGAAAGATTCTGATGTGATTGGCGATGAACCGATTTGGTTCGGAAACGAGGTCAAAGGCTGGGTAACTTCCGGAGGCTTTGCTCACAATTCAGGAGTTTCAGTAGCGATGGGTTATGTGTCGAAGGAAATTGCTGACGAAAAACAAGGCTGGTTTGTGGAAATTCTTGGAGAACGCTATCAGGCTACTTTGCAGACAGAACCGCTTTTTGATCCCAAAGGTGAGATCATGCGGGGCTAGTTTATGATAAATTACGAGGAAGAATACCAAAATAGTCGCAATGTTTGCGGCGGGTCGTTTCAGGAAATAGTTGAGTTTTTTGAGAATTATGATGATGAATGTGCTACTGTTCTTGATTCTGGTTGCAGACAAGGACGAGATGTCTTGTTCATTGCCCGCAAAGGACATTCGGTTTTAGGAGTGGATACGGCTCAAACCGGTATTGAACAAATTGGAATTAATAGAGTCACTGATGATAAGGGGTAAAGCAGAATTGTTGGTGACAGTGATATTGATTCCTGTTCAAAAAAAGCCGGTTGGATTACTCCGGTCCCAGGTGATGTTTATCCGGTCACGGTTTCTTGTTTGATGCGCTATACCATTTCGGCTGCACAAAAACTGAAGTTATATTATGAGTCACAATTTCAGAATTATATTGATGCACTATTTTAAAATATTAAACAGCTATTATGGAATATTACAGTCAACAAAGATTGCCTACCCACGTATACACTCAACCGGAGACTTACGGCTTAAGTCGCCTACCTGTAGATCAAGCCTCTACTTTAATCCCGGATGCTTACACGGCCGCTGATTTCTTTGCTTTAGAGCAGGAAAAGATATTCGCAACGGCTTGGGTTGCCGTTGGTTGTTTACAACAAGTTCAAAATCCTGGAGACATTCTGGTTACGGAAGTTGCCGGCCGGTCTATTTTAGTGATGCGAGACAAAACTGGGAAACTAGGTGCATTTTACAATGTGTGCCGTCATCGCGGTTCTAAATTATTAGAAAAAAATTGTAATATTAAAAGCCTCCACTGTCCATATCACGCCTGGGTTTATGGACTTGATGGCCAGTGTTTGGGAACGTCGATGTTCCGAAATGAAAAAATAGTAGATACTGTCCCTTCAAACGGAGGAGAAACAGATTTATCCGATACAGCTTTGTTTGATAAGAAGAACTATGGGCTTTTGCCACTTTCAGTACAGACTTGGGGATTTTTGGTATTTGTCAATTTGAGTACGAAAACTACACCACTTGAGGAATGGCTTGGTGATATACCGCAAAAATTTCAATCACATGTTTTGGAAAACTGGGAAATTTTTGGTGAGAAGAATTATGATGTAGCTTCAAATTATAAATTGATTGAGGAAAATTTCATGGAGTATTATCACTTGCCCTTTGTGCATCCAGAACTTACAAATGTTTCCCGCATGGAAGACCATCACCGTAGTCAGGGAGCAGGGATGTATACTGGCATGCTGACGACACCTGTTTCGCGGGATGTAGATTCGGTATGGCTGAATCTTCCTGCGGCACAGGGCTTGAACAAAGAACATCTGGAGGCAGCGTATCACATTTGTATTTTCCCCAATGTCACAATCACCATACTGCCGAATCATGCTTTTTGTATGATCACCGACCCGATTCTTGCAAACCAAACCAGGGAGCGGACCTTCTTACTCACACCTCCGGGGACTCTTGATAACGAGTCGCACACTTCTATGTTTTTAGAATTGGTGAAATTTTGGGATATGGTCAACACTCAGGATTTGGGCATTGTCGAACGGGTCCAACTTGGCTTGAGCAACACCGCATTTACAGGCGGACGAATGTGTCCTAAATTCGAAGAACCACTGCACCGTTATCAAAACTGGGTGGCGGATCGAATGTGCGGTATTCATCGAGTTCCATCCGGAGATAACGATGCAAGGGTATAAATCTCTTTAACACTAGTACTTGATGTGGAGAATCCAGAGTGATTTGTCCCGTCAGGAAACCAGATCAAGAGATGAAATAAAATATTTTCTAATTTCAGAATTTTAAAATACTATCCAAGCAATACTAAAAAATAAATTGAATTATGCCTTTAGCTTCAGTTCAAGAAATAAAAGCTGGACGAGCCATTCAACATGGGGCCATGGAATTCTCCACAGCACCGGTTGATTTAGACACAGTAAGGCGTTATCGTTTGCAATAGAAATGCTTTGAAGTCTGAATACAAGTTCTTTAATGTGGCATCTTTGCCTTCGAGATCAGATCTAGTCAGAATTTCTTAATTTTATTTACCATCAGGCAAAAACTCAAACCATATCATACTATTAAAAATATGTCAAGAGAAAGGAAACGCAAGGGGCGGGCGCAGTCTCGAACTAATAACGGTATTCAACAGCAACCTTGGAAACAGCCTCGTAATCCATACTCGCCATTTGAAATTGCAAGTGCCGATCAAATTGAAGAAATTCATCAAGCCAGTTTGCGGATTTTGCGAGAACTGGGGATTGCTTTTTTGGATGATGAGGCTCTGGATATTCTTAAAGAACACGGTGCAGAAGTGGACCGTTCTTCACAAATGGTTAAGTTTTCCCCTGAATTGATTGAGGAATATATCGCCAAAGCACCGTCACAATTCACGCTCCATGCACGGAATCCGGCGCACAATCTGGAAGTCGGCAAGAATTGGACTTTGTTTTCAATGGTGGGAAGTACGCCAAATTGTTCAGATACGGACAACGGAAGACGCCCCGGAAATTTTAAGGATTACCAAAATTTGATTCGACTGGCGCAATATTTCAACATCATTCACATGACCGGAGGTTATCCAGTGGAACCCATTGATTTGCCGGCAAATACAAGACATTTGGATTGCGCCCTGACACATTTGACACTGACGGATAAAGTTTTTCACGCTTATTCTCTAGGGAAACAACGCATTTCGGACACCATCGATATGCTTTGCATTGGACTGGGAACCACACGGGAAGGACTCAAAACACGTCCCAGTCTCATTTCCATTATCAACACTTCTTCACCGTTGCGGCTCGATGGAGTAATGATTCAGGGAATGTTAGAAATGATTCGCAACGGGCAGTCCGTTTGTGTGACACCGTTTACGCTTTCCGGCGCAATGGCTCCGATAACTTTGGCGGGGGCTTTATCGTTGCAAAATGCGGAGGCTCTGGCCACTCTGGCTTTTACGCAAATGGAGGCCCCGGGTTCCCCGGTAATTTACGGAGGATTCACTTCAAACGTTGATATGAAAACCGGTGCACCGGCTTTTGGAACTCCGGAAATGGCCAAGACGACTTTGATCGGTGGACAACTGGCGAGACGTTACGGCCTGCCCTATCGTGCCTCCAATGTCAATGCCTGTAATACAGTCGATACTCAAGCCGGTTATGAGTCGATGATGGCACTTTGGCCAACGATAATGAGCCATTGCAATTTTGTCAAACATGCGGCAGGCTGGTTGGAAGGCGGACTTTGCGCTTCATTTGAAAAAGTTATTGTCGATGTTGAGTTATTGCAGATGATGTCTGCTTTTATGGATGAACTTTCTTTTTCCGAAGACGAAATGGCTTTTGAGGCCATTGCGGATGTTGGCCCCGGAGGTCATTTTTTCGGCACGCAACACACTTTGGATCGTTACGAAACAGCGTTTTATCCGCCGATTCTTTCCGAATGGAACAACTTTGGACAATGGACAGAGGACGGTGGTTTCGACACTACTCAACGTGCCAACCACATTTGGAAACGAGCACTTGAGGATTATCAGCAACCGCCTATGGAAGAATCACGGATTGAGGAATTGGAAGCCTTTGTTGCAAAACGGAAGGAAAATCCGGGAATTTCGATGCACTGAAAATGGAAATACCTGCTCCGGACGTTCCGGCACTTGCTACACTTCCACTTTACGATCTTCCGGAAGCGACGTATTCAAACGTATACTCTGTTGAAAGGGCTTGCCAACTCATTTGGGAAAGTCTGTTTGGAAACGACCAGTTATTATACTGTAAAGAGTCAATCAAAAAAAGAGGCTCTTTCATCGTTTTTCAAAGGAAGGTTAAAAATTTAGCGGTAGTTGGTGATCTGCCCTGTTTTTTCGCTTGGCCTTGCAATAGCGGTAATCATCCTGCCAAGTTTAACTGAACCAATGGTTTTGCCATTTTCTGTAACGATTGCTTCGCTTACCTCAGCATTTGAAATAATCTGGAGCGCATCTTCGAGGATCATGTTACTTTCGATTTCAGGTCCGTTTTTCAATTTCTTGCTGTCCATAATGGATGAAACTCGGACTACACGACCACGATTGATGTCCTTGATGAAATCAGTCACATATTTATCAGCAGGATTCAGAACGATCTCCTGGGGAGTTCCTTTTTGAACGACAAGTCCATCACGGAGAATTGCAATATTTTCTCCTATTCGGAGTGCCTCATCAAGATCGTGAGTGATAAAGAGAATTGTTTTATGAAGTTCTTCCTGCAGACCCAGCAGCACGTCCTGCATGTCTGTTCTAATTAAAGGATCCAGAGCAGAAAAAGCTTCATCCATAAGAAGTATTTCAGCATCAGTGGCCAGTGCTCGCGCAAGGCCAACACGCTGTTGCATTCCTCCGGAAAGTTGATTTGGATAATGGTTTTCGTACCCTGCCAGACCAACCCTGTCAATCCATTGCTGACTTCTTTCTGCAGCTTCCTGCTTTGGGACGTTTTGAATAGTCAACCCGTAACTTACATTCTCCACGATCGTATGATGCGGTAAAAGTGCGAATCTCTGAAAAACCATGGAGGCCGTGTGCCTACGAAATTCGCGGAGCTCTTGTTTGCTCATTCCCAGCACATTATGGCCACCTACAATAATCTCCCCAGATGTGGGCTCAATGAGCCTGTTGACATGCCGGATCAGTGTCGATTTTCCAGATCCAGACAGTCCCATAATGACCTGGACACCCCTGGCAGGAATATCGATGTTCACATCATTGAGTGCTAGTACAGAGCCATATTTTTCGAGAAGCTCTTGCTTGGAAATACCATTCTGGACATGGTTGATCATACCAGTAGGATTCTTCCCGAAGATCTTATAAAGATTCTTAATGGCTACTTTTGTTTCAGACACCATGGGCACTTTCCAGGTGCTTCTGCATCCGTTTGCCAAATGATTGTGAGATCCTGTCAAATATGATAGCCAGAGCAACTATAGCCAAACCATTCAACATTCCAAGAGCCAGATACTGGTTGGAAACAGCACGTAGAACTGGTACCCCTAAGCCTTTCACGCCTATCATCGAAGCTATTACCACCATTGCCAAGGCCATCATAATGGTTTGATTAACACCTGCAAATATATTAGGTAAAGCTAGAGGAATCTGAACACCAAACAGTTTCTGACTGTAGCTCGCTCCAAAAGATTCAGAGGCCTCTAGAACCTCTTTATCTACGAGCCGTATTCCGAGATTCGTGAGTCTTACTATAGGAGGTAGGGCGTAGATACAGACTGCTATAAGTCCTGGCACCTTTCCAATCCCTAACAACATCACGACAGGAATCAAATAGACAAAACTTGGAATAGTCTGCATTACATCCAATACAGGATTAACCATGGACTGCAAACGATCAGAGCGTGACATAAATATTCCAATCGGTATACCTACTGAGATACAAAGCAAAGTGCAAATTGAAATAATAGCCAGTGTTGACATGGTATCTTCCCACATGCCGAAATACCCGATTAAAAGAAAAGAACAAACTGTGCCTGCTATTACGAACCAGCTTCTGGAGCCGATCCAGGCCATTATAGCAATCACAAGTATAATCAGCGGCCAGGGGGCATTGATTAATAATTTTTCGAACCAAACAAGGAAATAAAGTAATGGATCAAAGAAGGCCTCTATACCATCACCATATGTTCTTGAAAAATCCTTAAAACTTATATCAATGTACTTTTTAAAGTCACGCAATTCCTGACGATCCATTGTCGGAATTTTTTCGAACCAACTCATTGAAGTATTTTTTGGATAAAAAAATTAACGGACCCGCCGATCATGAATTATTGGTCGGGCCCGTTATTTTTTTATTAAAGGGAGGATTTTACTTTTGAAGCTACACTAGAAGGAACCCACTTGGTCCAAACATCTTCGTGTTTCTGCAGGAACTCAACTGCTGCATCTGCACCTCCAGCCTGATTATCTGCCATATAAACCAGCATGCCATTCATAACAGGACCTGGAAAAACACGCTTGCTAAAGTAGTCAACCGCCGGTCCACCTGCCTTTTTGAAACTATCAGTAATAATAGTATTTACTACCGAGTGTGTCCAAGAAGATGGCTTGGGGTTCGCACAGTCCTGTTCAGGCTTAACAATACAGCCATCCCAGTTTCCGCTACCTGCGAAAGGAACTCCAAAATCAACTGGTACCATGTTATACTTTCCAATCAATGAGGTTGGTGACCAGTAATATCCAAACCAGTTTTCTCCTCTCTCAACAGCCTTAGCCATTGATCCATCTAGACCTGCTGCTGAACCAGGATCAACCAGAACCCAGCCTTTCTTTTCCATCTCAAAGGCACGGAATAGGTTTGCATTAACTAACTGACAGCCCCAACCTGCAGGACAACCAATAAAAGCTCCTTTAGAGGGATCCTCTTTATCCGGGAATAGATCCGGGCGCTTCAAGATATCAAGTACAGTCTTCAACTGTGGATATTTTTTAGCGGTAGCGGGCGGAATCCACCAACCTTCACCAAGACCAGTAATTGGGGCCTTGTTTGCAATATGCAGACGACCTTCACTTACAGCCTTTGCCAATGGGTCTCTAACTGCATTGGCCCACTGCTCCGCGGCTACATCAGGTTTTCCCTTTTCGTCCATTGACGCAAATGTTGGCATTGTTGCTCCAGAAACAAGTTCAACTTCACATCCATATCCTTTTTCAAGAATGACTTTGTCAACTTGAGCCATCAATTGGGCTGAAGCCCAATTCATTTCTGCCATAGTCACAGATCCACAAGCGGCAAAAGAAGTTCCAGAGATAACCATGGAGGCCATCAATACTAATGTTAATAACAAGGTATGTCGAATCATACGTTTCAACAAACTTTGTTTGTTTTTCAGTGTTTCAATCTCAAAAGACATAAAACAACTCCTTTTAAGGTTAATCGAACTGCTGAACCGTGTGTAACAACTCGATCAAAAATCCAAGCAATCTTCATTGATCACTTGATAAGACTACAGAATTTTTCCGGTTCGCTATCACGTTTCCGGCCTATAATAGACTTGGCCCAATCAAAACCAGTAGAATCCCGCAAAACTCCACGGATACTTTAAACAAACACCCTACAGCATTGTAAAGAGGTGTCAAGGTTTTTTGGAATTTTTCTAGAATAATTACATATTTCTTTGTCAGAGTGCACTCAATCCTATTTTTATATCACTTTTTCCGTAACCAATATAACGGTAAAATCGAGGAATTCTTTGACTGTGATATCTCGTCTTTGAAGCAAATTTATACCCGACATGAAATCTCCTGTCAACTTGCAGACAAATATCTCCATTCCATGACTCCTCCTATATTAGTTTCTGTTAGAAAAGCTACTTCAGACTGTGTAATACCTGCATAATAGCAAATTGAATAATAGTAATTATCCTCTTTCACTAAACTGATTACCATTAACTATACCAAGCAATAACTTTTTCAAAATAACGTAAAGTCGCAACTAATTACTTTTTAATGAATCGGAATTTAATATTCTTATTTTTAGTTTTTCGGAACTAATAGTTCTGTTTTTATCCCAATCTTTTTTCTCAATTATTTTTAACACTAATCATAATTATCTTACTGTAATTTAATGTTATTATTTATTTAACATTATTTATTTGTTTTATTGACTCCAGAATTTTATCTACCAGACTCAATCTGACTATAATAAACAGAACTATTAGTTCTTATTTTATAATTTATTTTATTATTATTTAATATTATCAGTTATTTATATCTTGGCATTGAGTATGCAAATAATTGCGTACAGAATTCGAATTTTTGAAAATCCTGTTATCTCTAAACTATAATTAGCAAAGTAGAAGATATGAAAGTACTTTTTGGAGAATCTGACTCCTTAGAAAACAAAATGTTTATTAAATCAACCGGCGATTCTCAAAACAGCGTAAGGCAAAAGACTACCTGGTCAATGGAAATTTTACCTCAAAATATTAGTGAAGTTTCGTTGATTCCAGAGTTTGTAAACGAAGTCTATATTACCATGATTCCAGGTGCAAATTGTCGGGATACTATTGAAGCAGCAAATGTAATTCAAGCGGCAGGGAAACAGGCAATTCCACATATTGCAGCCCGTAGTTTTTCCGGTCCTGAAGTGTTGGAAATATGCCTCTCTGGACTCCAGGATGCAGGTATAAAACGAGTTTTATTGATTGGCGGTGGGCTAACGGAACCGACAGGTGAATATGCTTCTGTGATGGATTTGTTAAAAACCGGGTTATTTGCAAAATATGGAATCAATTCTTTTGACTTTGCCGGACATCCAGAAGGCAATCCGGATGATCCAAATTCTGAACATCACCTGCTGGAAAAACTGCGCTGGACTGATGAACGTGAAATTTCAGCCCGCATTGTGACACAATGGTCCCTTGATGCGAAAAAAACAAACAACTGGATTTCAGATCTGCGAGAAAAGGGAGTCAGTAATCCAATTCATATTGGAGTTCCTGGTCCATCGACAGTCAGAACATTAATACGGTTTGCCAAGGTCTGCGGTGTCAAGGCTTCAACTCAGGTTTTACGTAAGCAAGGATTGAATATCAGCAAATTAATGTTTGTCAATAAACCGGACAAAATAATTTCGGAACTGAGTGGCTACGATCAACTCCACCTTTATCCTTTCGGTGGAATCGCCAAATCGGCTGCCTGGCTCATTGAACGTCGAAGTATTAACAACTAGAGGCAAGTCAGGACAGGCCTCTAAGTCTCAAAACTGAAACCTTTACATGCCTCTTTCCTCAAAAGTTAGTGAAGCACGAGTTGTTTTTACTCCCTCAGGAAAACGCG
>Ga0209402_10005171_pt1 | contig 11698 bp, 17 predicted proteins | sample ArcticOcean_MG_C_3_FD_187437 | JGI IMG/M metagenome (GOLD analysis project Ga0209402, IMG submission 187437) | Marine microbial communities from western Arctic Ocean - ArcticOcean_MG_CB8_126 (SPAdes) (version 2) | ecosystem: Environmental > Aquatic > Marine > Oceanic | place: Arctic Ocean... | reverse complement strand
ATCTTTAGAATGTTTACCTGCGTGGTGGTTGGGAAGTGGTAAAAATATAGTCCACTAAAACCAACCTCCATCATCCCCTGTAAATAACCCCCACTTAATTCTTCACAGAGTCAGACAGTCTCCACAAAACTCCCCTGTTCTTGTAAAACTAATATAAAAGACTTTCTTGAAGGTAAATGGGGATGTTTCATTTTGAACCTCAACGAAAATGATTGACCCAAAGTCGGACTAAATTGGGGACTAAATGGGGACTAAAAGTCGGACTAAATCGGGACTAAATTCGTTGGGAGTCCAATACCAGATGAAATTTGAAATGGAACTTCTTGAAAAAGACAAATGATAAGAGGACTTTAGATAGGTTGGGAGTCCAATGTGTGGTCGGGGTGGAGAGAAACGACCTCACCCTTCACAACGACCTCTTTGAAAAAATATTCTTCTGTAATATCAAGTATTTCTATCAAGGTCTAACCGAGTGTAACGACCTCTCTTACTTGAAAAAGTGATACTAAATTGACTTAATAAGTGATACCAGTTTATACTCTCTCTTAAATTTATTCAAGTTGGGATAAGAGAATAAATTAAGAATCAAATCATACAGACCCAATTCTTTCTTTCTCATACAGAGATTCCTGAGAGTCCAATTTATCAGAGATGTTTGTAGAACCATCAATATGTAAGAGTATTCGTATCCTTAATACACCATATTTCTGGTTATTGTTTCATAATGATACGATATATACCATTTCATATTATTCCTACAATATTTAGAATTCCCCAACTAATCTCAGTGAAAACTAAAATTACTCCAACCCATGACACAAAATTCCCTTCTGGTGGTTTTGAATAATCTGATTTTGGATGTATTGGGTATCCATATTCATTTAACTCTTCCTTTTTCATTTTATCTCTCTTTCTGTAAAAGAGGGTGAATTAGGGTCAGTAGGATTTTATGTAGTTTGAACATTGTCAATGAGACTCCCCCTACCGTAGACCCCACCTGTATTTTGGAAGAGATGATTTTATCAAGATTCCTTTTCATCATCGTCAGGAAGATTGAAAAACTGAATCGGTCCAGAAACAGTTCTTTCTTTCAATGAATACTCAAGAGATGGATGGTCACTCAATAATTTACCAAAAAACTCTACTCTTCCCTTTTGTTTACCTTCTTTAATTCTTTCCCATCTATCTACTTGAACGACACCCAAAACAACTTTGTTTATCACTCCAACAACATACCCTTTTTCTTTTACGAGATAATCACACTTTTCATCTTTGAGTTGTGACCACCATCTACGAATTGAATCAAGTGTAGGTCTTTTCCCGATACTATTCTGAATACTTACTGTCAAAACAGGTTTACCATCAAAGATACTTATCTCCTTTATACCCTTTGACTTCTTACCCATAGATATGAGTTGATTATCAAGTTCTTTTATATTTTTTCGGTGACCTTCAATTAAACCAGAATAAGTCTTTTTAACTTTATCACTAGACTCTGACATCTGAATCCACATTTCTAGTTCATTCTCTAATTCTTTCCTTTTTAGATTAATCTTTTTTACGTCTATCATTTGTTATCCATAATTAAATATTAGGTGTTTATACCTTACAGACTCAACGTCTTACGATATTCTCCCTGTGAAACTCCCTTCAATATCCTTTGAGTTTCTTTCACATATCTTCTGAATTCAGTTTTCAGTTCAGAACGGAATTCCATTTCACTTTTTAAATCTTCGGTTATTATCTTAGTTCCTTGTCTGATTCTTCTTTCCTCATCCATTTGGTCATCTGGAGTTCTATCAAGTCTAAAATTTCTTCTCTTCTCACCCTTCCTTAATTGATTCTTCTTCCACCAGTCTTCCTTAACCCATATTTTGGAAGTCTTCTTTCCTTTACCAGTTTTCTCATCTCCAATTTCTTCTCCACCTTTGTCACTCTTTTCATTTTTCTTCAGACGTTTTCTCTCCTTCTGGAAGATATCAATAAGGTCTTCACCATTAAGAGTTCTAACCATTATATTGTATCTGAGAATATCATTATCATATTGTGGTGAACCATTGATGTGATACTTGGACACCTTTTTAGACAAGACTCCTTTGGTTACCTTCAAATCATCAAGACTGTTTCTAACATCCTTCATAATAGTTGAATAACCTTTTCTGGTATCAATCCTGAGATAACGATAATGAGGTTCAGATTTAGTCTTCCATTCCTTCAGATTATTGACATCTACAGTCTTAGGATTTCCAAATAGGTGTTTGTGGGTCTTCCACCACTTCCAGAAAGGAAGTGAACGGACGGATTCTATATCCCAATCCTTATAGAACTTCTTATCAATCTTAATATCCTTCCCAATCTTCAAACCCTTTGGAGAGTTCCCTTTAGTGAATTCCATTCCATTTTTTTCCATCTCAAGAAGTAACTTCAAAAACATAAACCAGAGGTAATAAACTCTTTCAGGTTTTTCAGTTGTTCCCTTCTTCATTTGTTCATCTTTTATAATCGTGATTTCCGTCCGAGACTTCTCACCAACGTAGTCGTTTTTGATTTTGATTGGTTTGTTTTCTTTAAGTTCCATTGTCCTGAGATAGTTCTGATTTCTATGAGATGTGAAATGAGAGGATAACACAAAACGAATCAAAACTGTTGAATAAGATGACTTGTTATTACGGTTCTCATCACGATTCAAAACACAGTTTGAATGGGATAATAGTGTTGTGAGTGAGAGAGATTCCAACACGGAATAAGTGATGGATTGATGACTTGTTATTACGGTTCTCATCACGATTCAGAACACAGTTCAATTGGTATAATAGTAGTGTAAGTGAGAGAGACAACAACTAACAATAAAACACCTATGAAAGTCAGTATTTACAACGGAATAAGTGATGGATTGATGAGTTGTTTTTCCGGTTCTCATCACGATTCAAAACACTGTTCAATTGATATAATAGTAGTGTAAGTGAGAGAGACGTTCTCTCATATTTTCAAAACCCATAATGGAGTTAATTATGATATTAGAAACTAGAAAATCTTTTGTAGAAAAGATGTTAAAGAAGAGTCCAGTAGTAAAGAAAAAGAGTTCGTTCACTAAACCGAACTTAACCAGATTCTATGACCGAGATGTTTTAGAAGAAACCAAAGATTGGAGAACAATCAAATGTAATGACCGAAAGACTTATCCTTTCGGTTCAAATCATTCAAATGTTTGGAACCACGAATGGTCTGAACAGTTCTCAGAATACGAATTTAACGAGTGGAATGAATCAAATTCCAACACTAATAACAAATCTTATTGGACAGATGAGGTTTGTAATCTGATTTCAAGACATAAAGACGATTTTGATTCTGATGAAGAATACGAATCTCGTTTGAATGATTGTTTAGAAATCTCTAACAAATATAACTAAAAAGATAACTATGAAAGATACAGATATGACAAGTGACTTCATTGATATGATGACAAAACGATTCCTCAATAGTGGTGGAAAAGTTAGAAAGATGAAGTATTCAAAAACACAAGAATACCGAGTCAGGTATTACAATCCACCTATGGAACTTAGAGTTTCTTCGGTAGGTTAAAGAATACCTTGATGGGTGAATCCTTCAGTTGGGGTTCACCTTTTTTAGTATTCTTTTTTTAAAACGACAAGTTCCGTAAGAACAAGTCATCAATATCTAATCCACTAATCCATATTATAATTGTAATAGGTCAGAAGGGAGACATCTCGTTGTGAGTTGTTTCCCTTTTTTATTTGTAAACACCATTAAAACTGAAAGGGAAATAATGGGAAGTAAAGTAACACTATTTAAAGATATTAAGACACCAGAAACCTTAGAAGAATTCCACGAGAATCTTAGAAAGTTTTATGTATGTCCAAGAGATTTTATATATGTGATGAATCACTTGGATGAAATTAAAGTTGAATCACTCAATAGTTTAAGTGATTTGTATGAGAGATGTCCTGAACAAACTCCAATGGTTACTCCAAAGGTAGTTTGGGAATGGAAAGATGTAAAAAAACATATGAAAGAAACTGGTCAAGATTTTTCATCTGATGGTTTCTTTGACAATGAAGATAACTTCAAAATTTATGAAGACCAAGAAGAATTCTTCAGACAATGTGATACTCCCAAATTTTATAATATTGATAATCAGATATTGAGAGAGTTCTACATTAAGACTCTTGGAGAATTTTCTGGTTATTAAGAACAATCAATAAAGACAGTTGAGGGGGATTCCTATTATGGATTGGTGTAGGAGTTCCCCTTTTTTATTAGTAATACAAACAAAATACAAAGGTAAAACATTATGAATAACAGAGTAACAATAAGTTTAGAAAAAACTGTCTACCACAGTGGAGACTTATGTTTTTCTACAAGACATAACCAAGAACAAGTTGAAAACTGGTTAAAAGAGATGAAACATAATCCAGAGTATTGGGATGAAGAGATAGATTGGGATGAGGGATATAATGAGGGTGTCGTAGAGATAAGTTGTGATGATTTTGAAGAAGGTAATGGTGATGATGATGACTGGTTTGACCCTGATGAAGATATCCAAGAGTGGATAGATGGACAGAAGTAATTAGATTTGGGGGGTTGGTCGGATAAGAGTAGTTACTCATACTCTTATACCCCCCAACTTCTTTAGGTAATACAAAACAATAATTTAATAAATGAAAGTGAAAGTGAAATGAAAGAAAAAGAAATTAAAGAGTTCGTAGAAAAATGTGATTTAAGGTGTCTTTATGATTGGTATTTGAAAGACATATCTCAATATGATTTTCATAACAAAGTTCCTTTTCCTACTGGTAGGAGACTACGTTATGGATGTTATTCTTACTTTGTTGATACGGATTTTGTAATGTCTGATAAACCAGACAGAGTTTTCAATATTTCTCGTATCAAAGAAGATGGTGGTGACACCGATGGTGACCTCCATAAATTTAATGTTGAAAATGGTTTTCAAGTTAGTGTAGAGGGGGGTTGGAAAACAAAAGATAGACTTGATGGAAATTATTATGAGTATGAAACGACTTTTGACAAAGAACTCACGATTTGTCAACTTCTTGTTAAATCTGACTTTGTTGTAAGAAGGTCAGGTGACTGTCAACACTATGGTTTTAACAGTTGGGAACTATTAGAAGATGGTGTGACTTTAGACATCTGTGTGGATAGTTAAAATCATATAATTCAATAAAGATATTTGAAGGGGAACTTCTCATTACGAGTTGTTCCCCTTTTTTTTTGAAATATACAATTAAAAATAGAGGTAAATCATTATGTCAAAAGAGACAAGACTTCCAAATGGGAATCCACACAAACGAGGTTCACTCGGTGATATTTTCAGGTTTTTTATTTGGAATAATCAACAAATAAAAGAAAGAAAATTAGAATTACAAAGAATTTTCTCTGGTGGTGAATCTGATGTAGAGAAGGAATTCTCATTCAGAGAGAAAGAAGAATTATGAAGACACACATAGAACTTTTCAATACAGAATACTCAAGAATTTATGAGTCAATTAGAAAAGAAACGATAGGGAAAATCTTAGAAGAATTAGACAAATCCATTAAGAAGATTCCAGATACATCATATGTGGATGACAAACAGATTAGGACGATTCTGACAAAGACACCTTACGATTTCACAGACCTTCTATCAGATTGTATTGACCCTATAACCATAGAGATTAAAGAGAAACTTCTGAAGTCTCTTAATACTTACAAAGTTCAGATTGAGACTGAACTTCTTGAATCAAAAAAGGAATTATTATGAGTGAAATGAATAATTTGAAAGATAAAGAAATGAGTATTCATTATGAGGACTATATCCCTCTTAATGAATTTGACCCTCAACAAATTGAAGGTGTTATGAATGACCCAAATCGTAAGTTAATTAAAGAACATCTAGTCTCACCCCAAAGAGGTAAATATTCAAAGTTTCCACCTCACACACACAATAACTATAAAGAAGAATTTTGGGGAGGTTTCAAGACACTTCACAAAGAAAAGTTTCACTACAATCTAGGTTTTAGTGGTGGTTTTGGTTCACTAGATTGTGGTGGTGGAGTCTCTATGAGTTTAGTTGATGGGAATCTAACTGAATCTAGAAAGAATGACCTTTTGGAAATAGAACAGACTCTTAAAAACAATAATGGGAGTGATTGTCATTATGAGGTGAGTGATGGTTTTAAAGGAATCCTACCTACTGGAACTGTTTTCGTCTGGTTTTGGAGTAGAGAGGATAATTGTTTCGTATTATTTACACACATACCAAATAACTAAGATTAGAGAAATTATTATGAGTTATGAAAGAAGAGAAAGAAGATTTCTTGAGAGAAGATATAAGAAGTTTATGAACAAGAAGTGGAATATTAAATTATGGTCAATTCCTCAACCTCACGTTCATACATTTGAAGGAAGAGGTTATGATTCACTTTTTCATTTCACTTGTGGAGATAGACTAAATGACATCCTCAAATATGGAATCATTTATGGAGATGTGATGATGAATGATGACGGAGGTTTCAACTCACCCTGTCTTACAACTGAAGGACATAAACATAATCCTTCTCTGTTACCAGAAAATACATTTCCTTATAGGGATGGACTAATCAGATTAACCATAGATTGTCCTCAAGACCAAGATAAGTTAATCAATCTTGGTTGGTTTGATAACGTTTATTGTCACAAATATCGTAAAGATGGATTCAGTTCTATTGGGAAGAAAGAACTAAAAGAAGTTGGTGACATAGATAAACAATATTTCTACTTGGGTCACATTGAACCATCAAAGATTAGTGGAATGAAAATATGGGATGAAAAAAGTAAGAAATGGGAAAGAATCCGAAGACAAGATAAAGAAGATATTTGTTCAAAGTATGAAAAGTCTCCATTCCCATTAACGGAATCTCAACCAAATCATTTGAGAATTATGGGTCTTCATTCTAAGGACTATTCTGGAATGGTTCAAAAGTATAATTTTGAAAATGACCATAAAGATATTTACAAGGAATTATACCAACTTAGTGATTTTATTTGTTATGTCTTTCATAACAATTTGGATAAACCTGTGATGGTTCAAAACTATGAAAAATACAAAGAATTATTATGGAAAAGTTTTAAAAAACCTAATTTTACTTCTGAAGATATATTAGAAGTCCTTTTCAATATAACTGAATATTATAATTTTATAGTGACCAACATAGTCAATGTAGAAGAACTTAAACCAGTAGATGAAGAAAAATATATAGAAGAGTTTTTTAAGAAGTATAAAGATTACAAAAACTGGTTGGTTGAATATAGGAAGTCAACCCTTGATGACTATATTGAAGATGAAGAAAAAACATCCCTCAACTCTCTACCTGTAAACTGTCGTTCCAAAAATAATTAACACATTTTGGAGAGAAACTATTTTCTCTCAATGGATAATTACGTCTAATTTAAGAAAAAGTAACAATGAAATTTAAAAATAGAACTCAAAAGAAGTTGGGACATTCCTATGGGGGGAATAGTCCTAGAGGAAGTATTTCAAATACCAAAAAGGTCACATATGTTGAAACAAAGATGATTGATGTGTCTAAAGTTCACTTTCCAGAAGATGAACATTTAAAGAAAAACATAATGAGAAAATATGAAAATCCAACAGACGATTCTCCCAGATGGAAGGAGTATAAGAAGAGGTATGGTATCTATGTCAAATTATATGGTGAAACCCTTGATGGTCAAGATGGTTTAAATTGTTTTGGATTTCCTCATATTAATCTTGGTGAAGTTGATAAGAAGATAAGTGATTCTGTTGAGAATGAGACACCACCAACTATGTCTTTTGAACAGATGGTTGAAATCAATTCACCAACAATGATTACTCCTAATGGACAAGAATTACATTGGGGTCACGGACTTACAAATGATTTTATTGAGAAGGTTCAGAAAGAGTCTCCATCAATCATTGATAAACCAATACCTATTGATATGAGATGGATTGAAAATTCCCACGTTTTTCCTCTTACGGATAAATTAGGATTTACTGATGAACTGTGGAATGAACCAGAGTTGATGGAAGAATATATGTGTTGGTGTGTAAGAATACGATTTGATTTAAATGGAGTATCTTCTCTAACTATAGATTGTCCAGTAGATACTTATACGAATGTCCTTCTTGAACCAGACACGATTATCCTCAACTAAAAAGTCTCTCACTTCAATAATACCCACCAAAGTAGTCCATAGAGTCCATATAACGTCCTTTAAGGTATGTGAGGTATAAATTAGGACTCTGTGGATGTGTAATATTGAATAACTACTGACAACCTCTATACCCCCATTAACGAAGACAAACAATAAAGAAATGAAAGGAACACGATGAGTTTAGAAAGAAGAAAAAGAAAAAAGTTAGAAAGAAGAAAACTAAGAAGAGATAGAAGGTATCCAAGAGGGTCAATAATGAATCATAGAATCACTCCTAACTGTAAAACAGGTTTCGTAAGTAAAGAGAGACTTGAACAAATATGTAGTCCTTTGGATGACCTAATGAAGAAGGGTATTCAAACAAATCACCCCACTCGTATTGACAATCCATCAGTATTGAAAATATGGGATGAAAGGTTTCATAGTTCCGATGGTCTGAATTGTTTTGGAAATCCTTTCGTTGATTTGGGTGATGTAGATTACAGAGTTAGTGACTCCGTAGAAAATTATACTCCACGATTTATATCATTTGACCAGATGGTAGAAATGAATTCATCCAAAATGTTGACACCTAATGGTTCATTAAAATCGTGGGGTCAAGGACTTACTGATGAGTATATTCAAAAGGTTAGGAAAGAAGAACCTTCACTTATAAAAGAAAAAATTGAGATTGATATTAGACTTATCACTAATTCAACAGTCTTTACTCTTACTGAAGAACTTGGATTCACAGATGATGTTTTAAACGACTCTGAGTTGATGAAGAAATATATGTGTTGGTGTGTAAGACAAATGTTCTCTTTCAACGGACATCGTATTTTGATGGATACATCAGTAGAGACTTATAAGAATGTCCTTCTTATGGACGGAACAATATGAGAATCACAGAAGAATTTAAGGAATTATCCTCAGAAAAACAAAAGATGATTGATGAGATTATCCAGAAGAACTTAGGTAATCGTAAAAACTCATCAATTAGTGAAATGGAATCTGAAAAGTGGTATTCCAACTTTATGGACAAATTTCACAAGGAAGAACTTGAAGACTGTTTAGACCTTCATCTTAAGTTAAATGAAGATGAGGTTTTGAAAGGGGAAGTCCTTAACTATTGTGAACTTATGAAGAAGAGTTGGAATGAGATAAATGAACTACATTTGTTCTCTGAACCAAACAATCATTATCAATGGATTCTGGAGACTCTAAGGAATCCTATTTAAAATGAACAAGGTGTCCTCCCACCTCTAATTGGAACGGAGAAGAATATTCTAACTTACGATATTGACCTCTTTTTAAGAGTATCTTTGTCAGAGTAATGTTTGAGTATTGAAGTCGGAGAATGTTCCATTAACTCAAACCTAAAGGGAAACCCCTATGTAGAAAACAAAGTGAAATGAAATTAATTATCAATACTCCATTATTACGAAAGGTATCAAATGGAAAATTATGAAAAGTATGAAACGTTCATTGAAGAATATTGTCACGAATTTGATGTCGTAAATGACCACTATTTGGATTTCACAGATGAACTTAAATTTAAAGAACTGAATATGAAAATCATCAATTTAATTGAGGAACATTGTGAGAAAGGATTTAAAGAATGGTCTAATCCAGAATGGAGTAATTTCAGTAGTGATGTTTACTACCCAATATTCATCAAGTTTCTAAAACAACGACATCTAAATCGGTTGTGGGAAGAATATAATATTGAGTTAAATATTTAATCTTAACTCTCGGTTACCGAATAACTTCATATACAAGTAGAGTTATTCACCTCACCAAATCCCTGACCACAGGGTAATCACAAAACAACTCTCACCTACGATTTTCTCTGGGTATATCCGAGTTTCACAAACTGGTGTGAAACCAAGAAGAGTTGATTGGTTGATAGATACCACATTTAATTGTGAAAACTGATGTAGTCAGGAATGAGTTACCAGTATTACTTATTCTGGACTGAAACGTGTCTGTGAAGGGATTTGGTGTCCTATTCATTTAAACATAAATTTATTGAGATGGATGAAGATGTCTTATAAAGATAAACATACGTTAAGGTTATTGAAGAAGAAAGAAAGGAAGAAAGAAACAGATAAGAAATCAATCCTGAAGTCAATCCATACTATCTCAACTAATAAACCAGACTTATCTGGTTCTCATTACCTTTGGGGTTTCACTAAAGAGGTTAATAACAAAGAACATTCACTTAAAAAGGATTATGGGTTTAATCTAGATTCCTCTAAATCAATAGGGGGTAAAGTTAATCTATCAACCAACAATTTCATTTCACTTCTTAAAGATAATTTTCTTTCAAAGAACAAGAAGAATGGACTTTATCTTCCCAAAAGAGAAAGACACTTCCAGTTCTCCCTGACTAACTTTCACTACTATCTTGAAAAGTATTTTGAAGTATCAGAATTCAGACTGGAAGAGAACTTGGTTGATGATGAAATCTTTCATTTCAATGTGATTGATGATGAGGTCAAAGACTTCTCAATAATATATCCTTCAACCTCAATAAATCACAAAAAAAGAAAGAATGAGAACATCTATAGTATCTCCATTCTGAAAAGAGGTGACAGAATATTTGTATTAACAATGAGTGGGGTTGATTATCAAACACAACTAGATTCAGTTAAATATCAACTCAAAAGGAAAGAAGACGAATTTATTCCTGACCCCTTCAGTTTCAAAAGAGGTGTATTCCCTATGATTTCATTGTTCTCATTCAACTGGTCTGATGTCAAAGACATCAATCCAGATACTAACCTCAAAGAATTTCAACACAAACTCATTGATATAAATTTAGTTCATTGGATTGGAATCAAAGATAAAAAGGTGGATTGGTATAATGTCTTTTTAGAAGATGACGATGAATGGAATCCCTTTTTCACACACCTAAAAAGATGGGTCTGGATTTCTAGTTATTTTAGGTATTACAGAATGATTCAAAGGAAGAGTAGGTCTAGAGTTAAAAGTGGTTCATCAAAGTCTTGGTTAAGAACAAATTATATAAGGAGTAAGAAGAAAATTATTCCATTTGAGATTGTTTTCACACCTAAGAAAGTGATGACTCGTTTGAAGAAAAGATACTCTTATGGGTGTTCACTTCAAGAAAGACAAATTATGGGTTTTTGGAGGAATCTTTATAATCCAAATACACTTGGAAAAAATGAGTATGGAGAAAGACTGATTCAAGGTAAAACCTATGTTAAACCTCATACAAGAATGATTCTTATGAACACGGATATTGTGAGTGTTAAAAAGAAAATTGTATAAGGATAATCAATTTTATTCCACATCATCTTACAAATACCCCTCAAAGTAGTCTCCTAAGTCCATACAACACTCTCTAAGGTGTTTAAGTATTAAATACGACTCATTGATGTGTAAGTCTACATATCTGATGAACAGTCGTATACCCCTATTAAAAGGGATAACCACAAACCAAAAAAGAACAAAATGAACAAACATTATTGGATAAAAGAAATGGAAAAATGGGTCAATAATA
>Ga0209402_10005166_pt1 | contig 11702 bp, 22 predicted proteins | sample ArcticOcean_MG_C_3_FD_187437 | JGI IMG/M metagenome (GOLD analysis project Ga0209402, IMG submission 187437) | Marine microbial communities from western Arctic Ocean - ArcticOcean_MG_CB8_126 (SPAdes) (version 2) | ecosystem: Environmental > Aquatic > Marine > Oceanic | place: Arctic Ocean... | reverse complement strand
CGTAGCCGACGCTATGACGATGCTGAAAAGGATCGGCTGGCTGTTTTGATTGAACAGCATGGGCTGACTGGCACATTTAATCTGCTTGGCGATGAGTCGCCCTCTATGGTGACGTTACACAAGATTGCAAAGGGTGCAGGCTTGAAACTGTTTCGTGGTCGCCCTTCTAAGGCTGCGTAACGGCAGGCAAGCCTTCATAGCTCAATTGGTAGAGCCGGGTTCTCTAAAAGCCTGTGAGTCTGGGTTCGAATCCCAGTGGAGGTTTTTTGATTTTACATTCCCTTTTATTTTCGTATAATGGTTCCATGAGCAAAACTCCATCAATTGGCTGGTCTACTTTCGCCCTTAATCACTCAGCAGAGGGAACGGGCAACTCGTACACAAAGCACGATTTCAACTTTGTGTCGACACTGGTTGGCAACAATTGGGACAATCAAGCTCCCGGTGCTGGCGAAACTGACTGTTCTCGTAAAATCCTTGTAACTGTGCCGCCTGAAGGTTTCTTCTTGCCGCCACGGATTGCTCTGACAGCTAGGGTGTCGGCTCTATGTGACGATCCTCTGCCAATTCGGGCAGAAGTCGTGAGACGGCGAGATCACGAAGACCCATACATCGAAACGTTCGTTACTCCTGAAGACGCTGCTGAGTTTGGTTTCACTGAAACTCCAGCAACGAAAGTTAAAATCGTTCTCTACTCAGCAGAAGCATTGTCTGAGAACGGCGAGACACGATCAACTGCCTGTGATTGGGAGATCGTATGTCTTCTGTGCGAAGACAACAGTGACGATGAGCCAATGGCTTTTTTGACTATGGCACGGAATTTTCTTGAGAAAGAGGGCGGAACCTTGTCGGTTTATACTGCCCAAGAGTTTGCAGAAGCTATCTACTATCATTCAAATCGTGGAGTGCGGGTTCGACCTGCACGTTAGTCCTTTAGTGTGGGTATGACCTACACATCGTAAATGCAAAATTAAAGAAAGAGATTATGAAGCCTTCAAGAATTGCTATCTTTGTGGATGGTCCAAACTTCTTTTACATGCAGAAAGACGGCCTTGAGTGGTTCGTCGATCCCAAGAAGATCATTGCATGGGCCGGGCCGAAATTTGATGGCGAGGTTGTCGACGCACGATACTACCAATCGGTTGACCCTACCCATGCAAATAAAGATGGGGGATTCCTTAAAGCCTTGCCTCATATGGGGTACAGCGTACACAAGAAGAACGTCAAAACCATTCAGGATGATGGCGAAGAGTGGAACGAAGCACAGATCACCACTGGTATGATGCTGGATATCTGTGAGTCAAAAAATCTGTTTGATACGGTCATCCTTGTGTCAGGTTCTGGCGAGTTTGAAGAAATTGCCGAACGAATGAAGCAGGAAGGCAAACAATTTGTGGTTCTGGCTACAGATCGTTATATTTCAAATGACCTCCGAGCCAAGGTTGGACGGGGCTTCATTGATTTTGACACCATCAAAAAGCAGGTGTTCAAGAGCTAGTTAGTTTTTCTGCCTTATTGACGATAAAATACTCTTATATTGAATAAAGGAAAATTTATGAGTGTGAAAGTGGCTGAAATGGCCGAAGAACCAAGTGAAGAGTCTGCCCCTGAAAAGACTATTGCTACCGATAAAGATATCTGTGATCAGGTGATGGTGTTGTTGGGTAGACCGCCTAATTTTCACCAATGCACCGCTGCCAGAGTGAGTGACACCAGTTTCCGTGTGAATGTCTGGGACAAAGAAGAATATAGCAGCGGAAAAATCACTGATAGTTTTTTCGTCAAGGTGAATGATGAAGGCAAAATATCTTCCAGTTCACCTGACATCAAACGCAGGTATCCTTCAATAACCAAGGCGTAAGGTCAATGAAAATTTACTTATGCAATAAAGAATGTCCTTGCGGACTGTTTTCTGAAATGCTACAGCGGCTCACCCGAATTGGTATTGAGCCAAATATATGCGATGACGATCCTGAAGGAACATATCTGGAATACAGTCTTCCGCAAGGATGTGGTACTGTTGTTGCTGAACGCAAATTTAATATTGATCTGTTTCAAGGAACGATCGACACTCGACGCCCATGTATCATATGTTGTGGGCGTGGCTACGATGAAGCTCAAGAAAGAGTTTGCAATAAGTGTGGCGAACATCTTCTCGTGTGTGAATCATGCGAAAAAAAAGAACGAATGACACTTGTTCGTTGCCCTACTTGTACGATGGTTACACAAGATGAGGTCAACGCTACTCGGTGGCAATCAAAGAGCATCAAGGAAATTATCCCTGAACTGCTTGATGGTCATCGCTTGGGCATGAATCTTCGTCGACTAACTCAGAGGCTGGAGTCGGTCTGTGGGAGAAAATTGGATCAAGCAGAAGTCAATCAAGCACTGAGTAGCTTGGTTCAAGAGGGAGTAATTAAAGGCAGGGGCAGAGGTTGGACATCCAATTAGTACCTCTGCACCTTATAGGGGAGAACAATGAACACAGGTTGGCCGGATAGCCCGAACAATCTTGAAGGGCAAACACTATAATACATTGGAGGAAACAACAAAATAGATGTTAGAATTAGGAATAGTAGTCGCACTTGTCATCGTAGCATCTGCGATTTGCTCTGGGACCGAGGCCGCCTTATTCTCGCTTAGAATTTCTAAAGCGAAAGAGTTGGCTCAAAGATCAAACAATGGCAAAGTTCTCAAAAACATTAAAGAGAATCCTGATCGCCCTACTTCAGCCATTGTTATTTTCAACAATGTTGCAAACATTGTCGGCACATTCTACATCACCGTTTTAGCCACTGAACATCTGAGCGTCAGTACACAAGCTTGGTTTCCTTGGCTGCTCACCGCTGCAATCATATTGCTCAGTGAGTTGATGCCCAAGATGCTTGGTGTTCGACATGCCGCCACTATTTCGTCAGCAATGGCACGACCACTCTATTTCACAACACTGCTCATGACACCATTGGTGTGGATCATTGAGAAGATGACGGTGAAGTTAATGGGCGTCCAGCAACCAATGAGAACCAATGAAGAAGAAATTCGCCTCATGACCAGTGTGGGCGAACAGTGCGGAGCAATTGAAGACGATGAAGCAAAAATGATTCATAGAGTGTTTCAGCTTAATGACAGAAAAGCTGGAGACATCATGACGCCACGAACAGAGATCAGCTCCATTAGATGTCTAGCAACGCTAGGAGAAGCAAAACAAAAAATTGTCGATTTTCAACATTCACGAATAGTTGTGATTGGCGACACCATTGATGACGTTGAAGGCATCGTCCTAAAAAGCACAGTGCTTCAAGCTATCGTTGAAGGCAAACCAGATACGACAACGATCTGCGACCTATGCGAAGATGCTCAGTTTGTTCCACAAGGGATGCAAGCTGATGAACTACTGGAATTCTTCAAAGGTAGTCGGCGGCACTTGGCGGTTGTTACAGATGGCTTTAACGGTGTTGCTGGCGTTGTCACCATTGAGGATGTGATTGAGATTATCACAGGTGAGATCGTTGATGAAACAGATACGCATGATGATATGAGACACCTAGCAATGGAAAATGGCCGCAAAAGAGTCAAGGTTAGTGCTCATTGATCTTTAGCTTCCTTTTTTCATAATCTTAATTTGTACCTTCGCACCTTAGAGGTGTGAGATACACAAAATTTGTAATTAGAAAGCAACTATGTCTGCTGAACAAGAAAAGGCTCTGCTGGATTCGCAAGATATTATTTGTGACATTGGCACTGCTATTGAAGAATGGGACGGCGAAAAACTCGCTCGTTTACATCGTGAAGTAGTTCCCGATTCCAATGTCGTTTATATCGGCAGTTCTCTCTTCGCAAAGGATCAGGGAACTCTGGAGCGAGCAAGGGAATTGGGAAAGGAAATTGACGAAGATGCTTAAAATTATTGCTGAGTTTGATCCTGATGATGTTCTGCCATTCATTGGCAAAGTTGGGACACCTAAAAAAGAATACATAGTTGGCGAAACAACGCTCTCCCTGAAGATGACTTCGTTGCGGCTCCGCACCTTCAAAGCATCCCGGCAGTGTGTGATTTGTGGACTATTCGGCACTAAGGTTCTCTTGGAACAGTTTGAAGGATCATGCAGTAGTCGCCCTCACTTTAACTTGTATGGCGAAGGTACGCCATCAAACATATACAGGTCTCATGCTGTTTCACCTGAGAAGAGTGGGCTAATTCTGTTCACTAAAGATCATGTTTTGCCTAAGTCGAAAGGCGGTCAGAATAACCTTGCTAACATGCAAAGTATGTGCGTGATCTGCAATGGTCTTAAAGCCAATTCGATGTTTGGAAACAAGGGTATGAAACTCTTGCGAAAGTTCTATGACGAGAATATCGGGTTAGATAACTCAGAACTTTTGAAAGAGTTAAGCATAAAGCGGAAGGCAATCACAGCAGACGTGCAAATCAAATAAAGCCAATCTGTCGCTTCGCACCTTATGTTGGCGACAACAAATCTCTTACACAGGAAACCATTATGACGAATGCATTAGCTGAGATGGAAACTGAATTGACCTTTTCTCCATCAGGAAAAGATAATGAATTGCCTCTTATGGGTGATACATGCGGCGTGGTGGAAGGCGTCGACAAGATGCTTAGTCGAGCAGTTCATTGCATCATAACCAATTGGGAAGGTGATGTTGAACGGTTGTTCACAAACACCAAACCCGAAGAATTGGATTCATCGTGGTTTGCTCCAAATGATAAGGGAACATTGTCAGTTTACGGTGTGAACAAAAAGGGCATGGTTATTTTTGGAATGGCTCGGTATGAGGGTAATCGACACTCTCAAAACAAAATTGAACAAAGTGATCATTACTTCATCAAACGAATGTCAAAGACAGATCGTTTCGAATAATTTGTGACTTTGTTGGGAGAGAAATCCGCTCGCCCTTACACGGTACACATTATTAACTCCCCCAATGGTATTAAACATGGACCCTCAAACTCCAGACAGCGAAATGGATATCGAATCCTGCCACGGATATCATTTCGCTGGTAACTACCATATCGCCATTGCAATCAACATCAAAGACCCCTCCGATGCCCACTACTTTACAAAGGTGGAAGCGGATGGCTTCGAACAAGGGGCACTCACAAGAGCAATTGGATGGGCTTATCCCGGCCCTCGAAACTACATTCGATCACATCCTATTTGATGGGGATGGGATGCCCATGCTTGGTTTTTAGGAGCAAGAATCTAATGTCGTTCATGAAATACGGATACGGACAAAAGCCAGACGGTCGACATGGTCACTGCTGGTATCCTGTGGCCTTTGACAGCCGATCTGAGGCTCATAAGGAATGCATTGAGGAACTGAGTTATTGTAGTCGCCACCTCTATACACAAGGGCATGTGACTATTTTTGGATTCACATTCAAAGTGTGGTTCACTTATAAGGCAGTTGAGTGGAGCAAAAAGCTCGCCGATTTGGGCAATCAAATGATCATGAGTGCTATTGTTGGACGACCTGATATCATTTGTCACTACAATGACTGTGGCAACGGGCGACCACAAGTGGACGACGATGAAATTGCGACTTGCGAGTATTGCCGAGAAGACCTTGGGGTAATCTAGGACACGAGACTGGTCAAGCGTAATCCGCCAGTTATGTTGAAATCCCTGATGAAACATACCAAGCGGTATTCTTTGTCGCCGACAAACCAGAACTTACACAAGAATACCTTAACACTCTCAGAAAGATTCAAGCTTAATTTGTCCCTCAACTCTTACAGCGAATGAGACGATGTCAGAAACCAAAAGAGCGATCACTATCAAAGAAATAACAGGAAGTTGCATCCCCACTATTCCAGTTGGGACATCTTTTGAAGTCCATGTGGTCGTCAAATCCAGCAAGAGAAATTACGGTTACTCTACTTGCAAAGGACTTCCCGTTTCTTCTGTCTGGAACGATGAATATGTCTTGGTCAAAGGCCAAAGCGAATGAAAATGTTACTAAAGGTGCCTAAGATTCACTGGCGACGTAGATTCCTACGGTCAGGAAGCGACTGAGTTCGTAATCTGTCCCTCTGCACCTTATGGTGGCAACAAGACAACCTTAACACTTTCAGAAAGAACACAATGAGCGACTCATTTGAAGAAAACGACTTGGCTGCTACTACTTTTCGTGCAGGTGGCGAACGAGGAGTTAACGGCTCAAAAGTTTTCAATGTTGCCAATCTTAAAGAACAGATGCAAGAGAATGTGCTTGCTGTTCTTGATGGTGCATTGTCAACACTGACTGACGGCATTCGTCAGGCGATTCAGGACCAAATCTGTCAGGTCATCATCGACACGATTGATCCACCGAAAGAACGACCGTACATCATCAACGGCAATTTGTTCTATCTTCAGCGTTCTGGGGAATCAAGTTGGCACGTATACACTCAAGTTGACGAAAAATGGCCTCAGTTCCCAAACGATACAATTGATGATTGTCATACTGAAGATCAAGCACTTTTGTCTTATGTGAAGAAAGTGATTGAAGAAAACAAAGACTAAACTTTAGTGTGTCTCTAAGGGAATCTATGGAAACACGTCGGAGAAACAACTGTCGTCCGTTACACATCAACCGACACCAACCAGAAAGAAACCAAGATGGCTCACTCAATCAAAGACATTATCGCCAAGCCAACATGCACCGGACGCCTCACTGCTGATGCAGGTGATTACGCCGAGGTGCTCATCCCCGGCCAGTACGGCAACCCCGACCGAGTGGTCCGGGTGATCAACGCCAGCCACCGCATCGTCATCACGTTTGACGATGCAGACAACGTCAACGTGGGCAGCGAGTTTCATGCTTGCCTTGATCCCACCCAACCGCCCGTTCCCACCAACCAAGTGGAGCTGGCCTGAGAGAAGCAAGGCGGCGTGGGTCACATCTAATCAATGACTGACTGAACTTAGGGAATTTGATGGCAACTCGCAAGAGAAACAACTGTCGTCCGTTACACATCAACAATGAACTGTGGCAGTATAGGTGGGGCAAGAAATTTGTCACCATCTATACGCCACAAAATAAGCGTTACAACATACCTGAATGTGAAGTTTTCATTGCATATTACGGCAAAGTAGAGTACGAAAAGAGACTGGCGGACACCATTGAGTGGCGTCATTACTCTTGGGATCGCTTTGTTTTCCCATCTGATTTCAATTTGAAGATACTGTATAGTGGTCCCAGAACAGTCAAGGCGTACATCATTAGTACCTTCGCACCTTAAAGAGACATGATGATCTGGCTCAAACTAATCTCAAACATTCCTGAATACAGCAGGACAGATGCTGACGACATTGAATATCTTGTCGATTGGCACTTTAATTTTGAGACAGTTACACAAAAAGAGCGTGATGATTTCGAGTTGTGGCTAAGGTCATTGCCTTTGGGAGTCATCACGCCAATTCCCAGCAGCAGACATCGTCAAGAGGATGGGTGCCGCATAGTGAGGGTGGAAGAATGAAGACTGTAATCTGCTTGAGTTGTCATGCCAGTCATAAGGAAGGAATCGATTGTCCTTACTGTGGAGACGCCGGTTACCCGGCGTTGCTGACGGATGATAACTATTGTTATGGTTGCAACAAAAAAATGCTGCCTCATCTTGATAACGATCCAAACGGGCAACCGAACGCAATCTGTGCTCAGTGTACCGCCGAAGAGGCTCATGATTGGGATATCGAACCGGACGCTGAATTCTCTCGTGACGGGAGTTATATTGAAAAATTTGGAACGTGGATTGAGCTTTTCAGACTTGCCAATGGCACAAGGAAATACAGACATTCATCTACAAACTTAGCGTTCTTCATGCATCCAATCTACGGCACGTACGATGAAGGGCAGCATCCTTGTGCTGTACGTGCAGACGGTACATTAAACATTGTCGATAAACAACTAACAGACTTGCCAGTCGCATGAAATATGCTTTGGTTAATTTGTTAATCCGCCGGTACACAGGTAGCTTCAAAAGGATCAGTTCAACATTTGGCTGGTTCAACCATGCAGCGTGAGCAAAACAACGGGAAACAACATGCGATTTGAAGTTAACGAAAAAATCAGAGTCTGGAATCGTATTGGTCGCCAGACAGACAACACGATGAATTACGCCACTTATCTTCGTCCTGATAACAATCCGGGTTTTCTGATTGTTAATTGTCTTGGCAAGGAATGTCTTGTAGACAGCAGCAATTGTTGGAAATGGTGTCCTGTTTCTGATGATGACGAAGTCATGGCAAAATGGGCAAGCGAGCGTCTTCCTGAGATTTTGAATTTCATTGTTGCTGGATTCGACGCACTTTACAAACTTGAAACAGACGTTGTGATTGTCAATAATGACAATGGTATGCCATCTATTCAGATTGACAGCGATTACGTGGTCACTGTTGGCCTTCATGATGAAGTTTATCCCATGACTGTGAGTGTTAAGCCAAATCGATTTGAACGTCGTTCCATTGGCAGAGTCATTGAGCATTTTGGTTGGTCCTGCACAACTTATCATGGTGTGAACAACTATCCATCTGCACCTGATGAGGTCGAATATGTTGAGTACGGCACTCATACAAGCCCACTAGGCATTGCACAAATGGCTGTCAAAGCGATGGCAGAATGCTACGCTGACAACTACTGGACTCATGTTAATGAGTGCCAGATGGCAGAAGAATTGAAGAAAGAAGGTTTGCTATGAACATGCGAATTCGACCATACACACAAGTTGAATTGATTGCCGAAGCACAGATCGAAACCACGTTAAGCCGCATGGAAGTTTTACGAACCAAGGCTCAGCAGACTGGTGTGATAGCGACAGAGGCCGAAGCAAAAGCTGCGTTCTTTTTCAATTAGTACACACGCACCTTATGAGGATGTAACGCACACCTCATAAGGAATAGGTATGAAGAGATCATACAGGCCAAACGGCATCACACAATCAGAAGCAATCAGGCGATGTTGCTCGACAACTAAGAATCTGGATAAGATTCAAATAAACGCTGAAAAGAAATATGGCGGGCCGATTCAACGCACCTTAGTTTGCAGTGTACGCAAGCAATGGGAGCGAAGCAAAGAAGAATCTTCTGACCGTCGTTTTTCTAATGTCTATCGTCCCAAGGGCATTACACAGACGGAAGCGATCATTGAAGTTTGCGAGAGACATGGGCCGCTTGAAGGCATCAAAGAAGTTCACAAAAAAGCAATAGTTCTTTACGGTTCGAAGGTCCGATATGACCTAGTGTCAAGAGTCCGTCGTAATTGGATGGTTGAGACAAACTATGTCTCGCCAACTTGTTCGATTCATCAGATCAAGGGCGTTCAATCTTTTTTAAGTAAGCACGGAGTGCCTCTGAATCTGTTTGAAAAATTGATCAAGAAATTTCCAAGCAAAAAAGAGCTTGCATCGGCTGTCAAACAAGTAAAACTGTGTGGAGCAGTTTAGAAAAATGAAAACAAATGTACAAATTGTTAAATTCAATCTGTCTTGAGGCAGTCACTTACTTTTTGCCTGCAACATTGTTGGCTCTAGTCTTGTCGGGCTGTGGTGATAGTCCGCCACGAATGCCGAATCGCTATGCTGTTGGCGATGTTGTATACATGAAGGTCGACGACCGCAAAGGGGTTGTGAGCTACTGTTGGAACACTCACGGCAGCTTATACAACGTCAAGTTTAGTGTTAAGTCGGAAGGCAAGGGAGATATCAATATCGCAACAGGAGCGGGCATTGGTAGTGGCGGGAAGATCAGTTCAGAAAAATTATATGTTGATTTGATGATCAAAGAGGAAGAACTGTATTCTCCTGCGGATAAATTGATCAAGAATCTTGATCAGATTGATCGACCGATCCCGATCACGAATTAGTACACATGCACCTTATGAGTCTACCATGACCCAAATCAAAGTATCAGCCCTTCGCCTCATCTGTGACCCATTTTGTCGAAGCCCTTGGGGTCACGATGGTGGGCCAATTACATTTGTTGAGATCGACGATGCGATTGCTTCTGAAAGCTTTGTAAGGTCGCCTGTAAACTACAATGAAAATCGAGAAACTCACATTAACCGCATCGCCTACTTAGCAGTTGTTGGTTGGGATGATGCGATTGACGTTGATGTCGGGGTTCCTTCATTGGGTTGTTACGTTGAATGGCCAGTTGACGATGGGAATCACAGATTTGCAGCCGCTATCTATCTTGATTCAGAGTTTATTGAAGCAGGATTGAGTGGATGCTGCGACCTTATCTCAGAACTTTTCGGTGATCAGGCTGTTGACCCAGCCGTCAGAAGGAAATCAGCATGTCAGAACGCATGGAAGTCTTGATTGATGTCGATAGAGTCGTTAAACTTGAGGGTTCTCCTCGTGATTTGCTCACTGTAGTGAACGCTTTGAAAGAAAACGGACATACGCCTCAGATTCGGTACGTTGATCCAGAGACCAGCGAATGGACCTTCTGGCAACCTACACAATTCCCTTTAGACCTTAAAGCAGCATAACATGAGCATTCAATCACTGAACGAAGCACTGAAGAAAGACGTTGTGTCTGCACATGGAGAAAAGAAGGCAAGAGAAATTTTGGCCGTGCTTGCATTCCAATGTTTTGGCGACAATTATCCAGAAAATTATGATGAAAAACCTTGGGAACTTCGGGCAATGCTTGAAGCCAAGATGGTGGCTGGAGAAATCACCGTTGATTTCAATGGTCACTGCCGGAAGAAAAGAATTAAGGTAAAGTTTCCCAAAGAATATGTTTGGGAATTTCGTCGAGATCACGGCCATCTTGAATCGCTTAAAGACAATTTGTTCTCTTGTTTCATGAAGATGACCACCAAAGAACAAGTCGCCGCATTTCAATATGTGCTGGACAATCCCGGCAAAAAATGGGTTGAAATGAACGGGTTGCTTGATGGGAGCGATCAAGGTTGTCATGAATGTGGCAAAAAAGTCAGATACAAATTCAATGGTCGAACGATCAAAGCAATGGATGCCTGCCCGCATCCTACTGGACAGCCGCCCATTAGTTTCGACATCAAGGTGCCTTCAGGGGTGATGGTGTTCGGAAACTACTTCAAAGGGGTAGAAATAGACATCAATGCTGCATTTCATGCAGGGGAATTCGGATACACAGAGCATTTGTCTGAGTTGAAGCACTATGCCAGCAAAGGTGTGGCTCAAGTATACTGCGGAAACAGTTGTCCCAGCATTCACAAGGAAAAGGATCAGTTTTGGATCGGCAATTCAGCATTAGACGAAGATTATGATAAAGTCGTTGATTCAATGCCCGGCAAAGAAGTTTGCAGTGTCTGTACGGACCTGTGGGCATGGTCTATGACTGATCTACGGCGTGCTTTGGAGCTTGAGGGTACTGTTGCGGGCCGTGACCTTGTTCGAGTCACTCCCGGCACCTATCGGGTTACACAGAAGTTCTACTCTAAGGGCGGCTATGGTCCACCCGGCAAAGCTGACATTTTTGCTACGATGGAACGTGTCGGCAAAAGAATGCTTAAAACTAAAGTGACTGATGCTGAGTTTGATAAAGTTGTCAAAAAAGGCACACTGTAATTTGTCCCTTCGCACCTTAGAGAGTCGAAAGATACGAACCTCTGAGGATACACAAGGTTAAAACATGGCACGACAATCCCCAAGCACTAAACGACGGCGGCGTAAGCGAATCAAGCGTGATGAATGCCTTCGAGTCGCATCACTG
>Ga0209402_10005160_pt1 | contig 11710 bp, 13 predicted proteins | sample ArcticOcean_MG_C_3_FD_187437 | JGI IMG/M metagenome (GOLD analysis project Ga0209402, IMG submission 187437) | Marine microbial communities from western Arctic Ocean - ArcticOcean_MG_CB8_126 (SPAdes) (version 2) | ecosystem: Environmental > Aquatic > Marine > Oceanic | place: Arctic Ocean... | reverse complement strand
TTGAATACTAATTTTTTAATTTCGTTAATATTTATTTTTTTACAAGATCTTAAAGGGTGTATTTTCGATATAAATAAAACTTCATTCACATAAATATTTCCAAGACCGCTAACAAAACTTTGGTCCATCAGCAAATTCTTTATATTTTTTTTCTTATTTTTTATAAATTTATGAAAATAATTTTCATTGAAGTTATGACTAAGTGGCTCTGGGCCAAGTTTTTTTAAAAAACTAATTTCTTCTATTTCTTTTATTTTATATAGTTTAAAAAAACCAAATCTTCTAACATCGTTATAAATTAATATTAAACCATTATTTAATGTAAAATGAATATGATTGTGTTTGGGTAAAATATTTAAATCATAATAAAAGCTAGTTTTAATAATAAGTTTATCCCTTTTTCTGGTTATCAAAAATTTACCAGTCATGCCAAGATGTATAAGAAGTAAAAAATGTTGAAAATGGAAAATTAAGTATTTAGACCTTCTGGATATTTTTAGTATTTTTTTATTAATTATTTGGGTTAATAATTTATATGATAATTTGTACCTTAAATTTTTATTGTTAATTTTAATATCAATTATTTTTGCTTTATTTACCGTTTTAAGTAAAGATCTTTTAACTATTTCTACTTCTGGAAGTTCTGGCATTTTTTAATTATACATATTGTGAAAAAACTTAACATATGATCTATTAATTTAAATGAAAACCAACCATAAAAACAATGAGAGGCTAGTCACTAGAGTATTTAAAGATATTTTCGATAAATATGATCTTATGAATGACTTAATGTCTTTAGGCATTCATAGAATCTGGAAAAAAGAATTTATTAATCGCTTAAATCCACAAAAGAATACAAACTTGATTGATGTTGCTTCCGGAACTGGTGATATAGCAAGGTTGTACTTAAATAAAATTAATTTTAAAGGAAATGTTTATTGTGTTGATGAAAATAAAGGAATGTTAAATTTAAATAAACGAAAAATTAATTCCAATAAGAATATTCAATGGTTTTGTAACAATGCTGAAAAACTTCCCTTTAAAAAAAATTTTTTTGACTATTACACGATTAGTTTTGGCATTAGGAATGTAAATAATATTAATATTGCTCTTAAAGAAGCGTATAGAGTATTAAAGCCCGGTGGTAGATTTTTATGTTTAGAGTTTTCCAAAGTTAAAAATGAAATTTTAAGCAAATTTTATAAATCCTATTCTAAGGCGATACCTCAAATAGGCAAAATTATAGTCGGCAAATCAGAGCCATATGAATATTTAATTAATAGTATAGAAAAATTCCACTCTCAGGATGAATTTGCTAAAAAAATTGAAGAACAAAAATTTGAAAATGTAAGTTATAAAAACTTAACAGGGGGAATTGTTGCTATTCACTCTGCATGGAAGATTTGAATGTTTAAAAAAATATTTATGCTTTTTAAAATAGGTAGGAAACTCACAACTTCAGGAGCAATATCATCTATTTATGAAATTCATCAACCACCAACGTTAGTAAAAATTATTTTTTTTATTATTGGTTTTAGTTTCCACGAAAAGCAAAATAATAATAATTTATCTGCAGAAAAAAAATTGTGCAATGCTCTCCAGGAGATGGGTACAACTTTTATAAAATTGGGCCAATTCTTGTCCACCAGACCTGATATTATTGGAAAAAATATAGCCAAAGAATTAGAAAAACTTCAAGATAAATTACCGGCTTTTAACTTAAATATTGCGCAAACTAAATTAAAAGAAGAACTTGGAAATGAAAATTTTTTAAAAATTACAAATATGTCTGAACCAGTGGCTGCAGCTTCTATAGCTCAAGTGCATTTTGCGAATATTAATATTGAAGGTCAAAATAAAAATGTTGCAATTAAAATATTAAGGCCTGATATAGAAAAAATATTTAATGAAGAGTTGGATGCATTGATGCTATTGGCCTACATTATTCAAAATCTTATTAAAAAAACAAAAAGACTTAAGTTAGTTGAGGTTGTCCAGCTCTTACGTGAAATTACAAACGTTGAGATGGATTTAAGATTTGAGGGCGCTGCTGCTAACGAGTTTTATGAAAACACCAAAAATGACTTTGGCTTTAATGTTCCTAAAATTTATTGGAATTATACTAGTAAAAAAGTTCTTTGTTTAGATAAAGTTGACGAAATTTCGATACGTGAAGTTGAAAAACTAAAGTCATTAGGTGTTGATACTAATAAATTAGCAAAAAATATTATCCAAAATTTTCTTAAACATGCAATCCGAGATGGTTTTTTTCATGCAGACATGCACCAAGGAAATATTTTTGTAAATAAAAATGGGGATATTATTCCTGTTGATTTTGGAATTATGGGTAGATTAGACCAAAGCAATAAAAAATACTTAGCTGAAATTCTTTATGGATTTATTAAAAGAGATTATAAAAAAGTTGCCGACATACATCTTTTAGCAGGCTTAGTGCCTCACAATGTTTCAAGAGATGAATTTGCTCAAGCTTTGCGTTCAATAGGTGAGCCTATTTTTGGACAATCTGTCAAAAATATATCTGGTAGTAAATTATTAAGTCAGCTTTTTGATGTTACTGAAAGATTTAATATGCAAACACAAATACAATTATTACTTTTACAAAAAACAATGGTTGTTGTTGAGGGGGTGGCACGAAAACTTGATCCCGACACAAATATATGGGAAGTCTCAAAACCAATTCTGGAGGAATGGATAAAGGATATAAAAGACCCGATTAACTTGACGCGAGAAGCTATAAATAAAGCTAATGAAGTCTTAAAAAGATTGCCTGAACTTCCACTTATTATGGATAAAGCCAATGATGTTATGAACTTAATGACTGAAGGTAAATTTAATCCTAATACTATGGCTTACCATAATCTAAAAAACCAAGAGCTGAGGCTAGAAATTATGCGTAATAAAATTTTTGGTGGATTTTTAATACTTGTAATTTTTGTTGTCATAGTATTTTAATAATAAAGTTATGAAAAATTTTCTAGGAAAAAAAATACTTTTAATTATTTGTGGAGGAATTTCTGCTTATAAAAGTTTAGAATTAATTAGATCACTAAAAAAAAGAGGCGCTGAAGTTAAAACAATTTTAACTAAAAGTGCTAAAGAATTTGTTACACCTTTATCTATTGCAGCTCTTTCTCAAGAGAAGGTTTATGATGATTTATTCATTGTTGAAGATGAATCAGACATGGACCATATATCGCTTTCTAGATGGTCTGATGTAATTCTTGTTGCGCCTGCTACAGCTAATACTATTTCAAAATTGAGTGTAGGATCATCAGATGATTTGGCATCAGCAGTAATGCTTGCATCAGATAAAGATATATTTTTAACGCCAGCAATGAATGTTAGAATGTGGGAACATCCTATAACAAAAGAAAATTTGAATAAACTGAAACACATTGGTTATAAAATTATTGGGCCAGAAATAGGAGATATGGCATGTGGAGAGTTTGGTGAAGGAAAAATGACCGAACCGAATGAAATTATAAAAGAAATTGGAAATTATTTTAATACCTTAAATCAAAACAAAAAATTTAAAGCCCTAGTAACAGCTGGACCAACACGAGAGTATATTGATCCTGTAAGATTTATAAGCAATAAATCAAGCGGTAAACAAGGTTTTGAATTAGCTAGATCATTGTGCAAAAAAGGATTTGAAACTACACTTATATCCGGACCAACTTACTTAAAAATAGATAAAGATATAAATTTAATTAAAGTAGAAACTACCAATCAAATGTTTAAAGCAATACAAGATAGCTTGCCGGTAGATGTTGCTATCTTTTCAGCTGCTGTAGCAGATTTTAAACCTAAAGAAAAAAAAGAACAAAAAATTAAAAAAGAAAATTATCCCAATTTAAATTTAGAAAAAAATATTGATATTCTTAATTATGTTTCAAACCATAACTCACTTAGACCGAGATTGGTAATTGGTTTTGCTGCAGAGACAAATAATATAGTAAATAATGCTAAAAAAAAATTAATCGAAAAAAATTGTGATTGGATTATTGCTAACGATGTATCTAATAAATCTATTGGCTTTGACTCGGATTTTAATGAAGTTAGAATTTTTAACAAAAATAAAGAGATTAATGATGAAAAACTTTCTATGAAAAAAAAATCTACAATTTCTGACGAAATAATTGACAGGGTTATTAGTCAGTTAAATTAAAACTTAATGGTAAAAGTATTAATTAAAAAATTAGATGCATTAGTTCAAACTCCAGTCTATAAAACTGCAGGTGCCTCTGGCATGGATTTAATGGCCTTTATAGGTCAACCTATCAAATTAGCTCCTAGAATGTCCTGTTTAGTGCCTACAGGCATTACAGTCGCGTTTTCACAAGAATATGAAATACAAATAAGACCTAGGTCTGGGCTAGCAGCAAAAAACAATATATCAGTTTTAAATACACCTGGAACAATTGACAGCGATTATAGAGGTGAAATTAAAATAATACTTTTTAATCATGGTGATGATGAATTTATTATTAACAATAAAGATAGAATTGCACAAATGATTTTGATGCCAGTATATAAGATAGAATTTGAAGAAGTAGAAAATTTACCAAATACTTTAAGAGGAAAAGGTGGGTTTGGCTCAACAGGTAAATAAAAACATTAATGAAATTTACAAAAAATCTAATTGAAAGATATTCAAGACAAATAGTTCTAAAAAAAATTGGAGTTTCTGGGCAAAAAAAAATTTCTTCTTCTAATGTTTTAATTATTGGGGCCGGGGGATTGGGCTCTCCAATTTCAATATATTTAGCCGCGATGGGTGTGGGAAAAATTGGAATTGTTGATAAAGATAAAGTCGAAATTTCAAATTTAAGTCGTCAGATTATTTTTACAACCAATGATTTGAAGAAGCAAAAATCTTCTGCTGCAGTCTATAAACTAAAAAAAATTAATCCTCATATCAAACTTAAATCTTTTAGTACAAAAATAACAAAAAAAAATATAAATAAAATAGCTAAAGAATTTGATATTTTAATAGATGGCAGCGATAATTTCAGAACGCGTTTTTTAATTAATGATTATTGCTTAAAAAATAAAAAAATTTTAATTTCAGGCGCAATAAGCAAGTTTGAAGGGCATGTCTATACTTTTAATTTCACAAAAAAAAATTCCCCTTGCCTCAGATGTTTTATGCCTCAAGAACCAAAAAATTTAGATATTGATAATTGTGAACGTGAAGGAATCTTAGGAGCTTTAGGCGGCATAGTAGGTAGCATTCAAGCTAATGAGACTATAAAAGAAATTTTAAAAATTGGAAGCACTCTTTGTGGATATATATTGATTATAGATAGTCTAAAACTCAATTTTAGAAAAGTAAAACTCAACAAGAGATCTATGTGTTACTGCAATGCAAAAAATTAGTAAATTTTATCTAACTAAAATCGCTATTATTTTTTTTATCTCATTTGTCCCATTTAAATCAATGGCAAATGAAAATAAAGAATTTTTGTCCTTAAAAAATAATAAGGTTTATCTAAGATTGGGTCCATCTTTTGATCATCCCGTCAAATTGACTTATAAAAAAAAATACTTAACTGTTTCAGTTATTGACAAATCGGACACCTGGAGAAAAATTAAAGATTTTGAAAATAACTCAGGGTGGATACATATTTCCCAGCTTTCTAAAAAAAAAACTGCCATTAATATAAAAAAAAATTCTATTCTTTATAAAAAATCTACAATTTTTTCAAAACCTATTGCTAGGCTAGAAATTGGAAGATTGGTTCTAATTAAAAAGTGTAATGTGAGTTGGTGTAAAATTACATCTGCTGACTTTTCAGGATGGATTTTTAAAACTCATTTATGGGGAAATATTAAATAAAATCTTTTATTAATGATGCTTTAATTTCTTTTTTAATTGCAGTTGAGTGATTATACAAATTGTGGTCGATGCCTAAAACTATCTCTTTATCAATTTCTTTAAATTTTTTTATTTGTTCATCGGAAAAAACAAAATGTAAAAACTGAACTGAAGATGCTTTACCTTCAGATGAAGTACGATCTAAATCTTTTTCTGCTATTGCTTTAATTTTTTCGTTGTCAATTTTTATGAAAACGTACTGCTCAATACCGCCAACTTTTCCCAAAAAATCAGCCCTTGTTATTGGATTATCAATTTCAAACATTAGAGTTGTTACAAGTTCTTTTCCTTTTGGAATTAAAGGATTGTAAGCTTCTAGCTCGTCTTTCAACTGACTGTCTCCACCTTTTTCAATGTGCAACATTTCTTGGATTTGACCTAGCATTGTTTGAAAATTTTCAAAATAAAATGTAGCATATGGCCCAAGAGCTACTCTGCGAGCTTTTTTAAACTCAACTAATTCTTTTCTGATTTGTTTTCTATTTTTTGCATATATATCTGGTTTAAGCAGATCATTTTTTTCTACTACTTTGCTTGCTCTTGACATATTCATATTCTATAAGCCTTTGCCATTAATTCGATAGGATGTAATGCCTCATCATGTGAAATTTTTGTGTCTAATTCCAGTTGTTTTAAATGTTTACCTGCTAACGGGCAGTCTGATGCCATGTATTTATTATTTTTATTTGTAATTTGCCTTGAGGCCGATTTACCTACTTTTAATGCAAGGTTGTGAGTTTCTTTCATAACTCCAAAAGTTCCTCCATGACCAGCACATTTTTCAACAACATCAATTTTTATATTTGGAATTAATTTCAGCATATCCCTAGCTTTAATTCCCATATTTTGTGCTCGAGCATGACAAGCGTGATGAACTGTGACGCCTCCATCTATCTCTTGTAAGCCTTCTACCAGGCCTTCCTTGGTTGATATATCAACTATATATTCATCAATATCTTTTGTGTTTTTTGACAATCTTTTTACCTCTTGGTTGTCAGGCAATAATAATGGCCATTCAAACTTCAGCATCAATCCACAGCTGGCAGTAAGTGTAATCACTTGATACCCCTTATCTACCCATTCTAGAAGATTTTTTGATACTTTTTTTGCTTGCTCAACTACTTTTGGTAAATCTGCTTGTTCTAAAAATGGCATTCCACAGCAACCAGGATAAGCTTCTTGAACCTCTACTCCATTTTTTTTTAAAACTTTAAGTGCGGCCACTCCAGTATTTTTTTTGTTAAAATTTACAAAGCATGTTGAATAAATAACCACTTTTCTTTCTTTTTGTGAAATTTTTATATTTTTAAAATTACTATTTTTTTTAAAATAACTCGTAAAAGTTTCTGAATTATACACTGGGAGACTAGCTCTTTTATCTATTCCAGTTATTAATTCTAATATTTTCCTTAGAAATTTATTATTTATATTTGACAGCCAGTTTATAAAACCTGAAAACATAACTCCAATTTTTGCATTTCTATCTATTTGAGCTAATTGGGCTGGAATTTTGGGTAATTTATTTTGTTTTTTTTGAAGCGTTCTATATCTAAGCATTAAATGTGGAAAGTCTAAATCAAATTCATGTGGCGGTACATAAGGACATTTCGTCATAAAACACATATCACAAAGTGTACAAGCATCTACAACTGGGGAAAATTGTTCGCTTGATAGACTCTCTACATCTTCATTTTTTGATTCATCTATCATATCAAAAAGTTTTGGAAAACTGTCACAAAGATTAAAACATCTTCTGCACCCATGACAAATATCAAAAACTCTTCTCATTTCATTATCTAATTTTTTTTGGTCAAGAAAATCAGGATGATTAAAGTCTATCGGATGACGTGTTGGCGCTTGTGTGCCACCTTCTTTATTACTCATTTTTTAAATTTTCTGGTGGGGAGAACCCCACCATAATTATATTTATTAGATTGACTCTAAAGTTTTTTGAAACTTTCCTGCATGAGATTTTTCAGCTTTAGCTAAAGTCTCAAACCAGTCCGCAATTTCTTCAAAACCTTCTTCTCTAGCTGTCTTGGCCATACCAGGATACATATCTGTGTATTCATGAGTTTCTCCTGCCACTGCTGACGCTAAATTATCTTTGGTCTCCCCAATTGGCTTTCCAGTTGCAGGATCACCAACTTCTTCTAAAAATTCAAGGTGCCCATGCGCATGTCCTGTTTCGCCTTCAGCTGTTGATCTAAAGACTGCAGCAACGTCATTGTAACCTTCTACATCAGCTTTTTGTGCAAAATAAAGATATCTTCGGTTTGCTTGGCTTTCGCCAGAAAAAGCTTCTTTTAAATTATTTTCAGTTTTACTTCCTTTTAACGCCATAACAATTCTCCTTTAAGTTAATTATTAATTTGATGAATGCAATTTATAATGATTCTAAAGTATAAGTCAACATTTTAGAATCATTTAAATTAATCTTTATTACTTTTAGATTAATTATTTTTTTTGATTGTGATTATTGTTCGCAATGCTTACAGTAATTTCTAATCCATTTATGATTTTACCCTTTGGAGCAGTAGGCATTTTATTTAAAGATATATCTTCATTTTTAATATCCACTAAATTACCTGTGTCTTGATCATAAAAATGATGGTGGCTTTTTGAATTTGTATCAAAAAAAGTTTTATTTCCTTGTAAAGAAATTTCTTTTAAATAACCACTATTTTTGAAAGCATGTACAGTATTATAAACGGTGGCAAGAGATACTTTGCTTTTAGTGCTTCTTTCAATTTTTTTTTTTAAATTATCTATTGTAAAATGAAATGTATCTTTACTGTCAAAAAGAACCTTGCATATTGTGAGTCTTTGTTTGGTTGGCCTTAAGCCGGATGATCTTAGTCTGTTAATAAAAGGTTCAAAGTCGTTTATCATGTTAAAAATTTAGTTTTATCAAGTTTTTTGTAACTTATAATTATTCTAAACTAAATATATGTAATAAACTAATTAAATCAAGTATTAATTTATCTATATGATTAAAAAAAATGCCTTTAACTATGAAGAATTAATAGATTGCGCAAATGGAAAATTATTTGGCCCAGGCAATGCAAAATTACCCAGTCCGCCAATGCTGATGTTTCATAGAATAACAAATGTACAGGAAGATAAAGGAAAGTATAATAAAGGATTGATTGAAGCAGAACTAGACATAGAAAAGAAATTGTGGTTTTTTGATTGTCATTTCAAAGAAGATCCGGTCATGCCGGGATGCCTTGGGTTGGATGCCATGTGGCAACTAGTAGGTTTTTACTTGGGCTGGAGAGGAGAACCAGGGAGAGGCAGAGCTCTTGGTGTAAACTCAGTTAAGTTTACAGGAGAGGTTCTTACAACAGTAAAAATAGCAAAATATGAGGTTAACATGAAAAGGATTTTAAAAAAAGAAGGAGCTGTTGTAGGATTAGCAGATGGAACTTTATATGCAGATAACAAAGCCATATACAAAGCAGAAAATTTAAAAGTAGGGTTATTTAAATCATGAGAAGAGTAGCAATAACTGGATTGGGAATAGTTTCTTGTTTAGGAAATAATCAAGAAGAGGTTTTTCATTCTCTTATAAATACAAAATCAGGAATATCTTTTTCAGAAGAATATAAAGAGCATAATTTAAAAAGTCATATTCATGGCAAACCAAATATAAAAATCGAAGATCATATTGATAGAAAAACAATTAGATTCATGGGATCTGGTTCTGCCTATAATTATATAGCCATGAAAGAAGCTATTAAAGATTCAGGATTAGAAGAAAAAAATGTTAGTAATTTTAAAACTGGAATAGTTATGGGCTCGGGTGGCCCTTCAATAGAAAATGTTATTGTAGCTGCTGATAAAACTAGAGCCAAAACTCCAAAATTAATGGGACCTTTTATAGTTCCAAGAACTATGGCCAGCACTTCATCTGCAACACTGGCAGTACCTTTTAAAATTAAAGGAGTTAATTATACAATGAGTTCAGCTTGCGCAACTAGTGGACACTGCATTGGTCACTCTATGGAATTAATACAAATGGGAAAACAGAATATTGTTTTTGCTGGAGGAAGTGAAGAACTTCACTGGGCTATGACTGCAATGTTTGATGCTATGACAGCTTTGTCTTCTAAATATAATGATACTCCTGAAAAAGCTTCAAGGGCTTATGATGAAACAAGAGATGGTTTTGTTATTGCTGGTGGCGGTGGTGTTTTAGTCCTAGAAGAACTTGAACACGCAAAAGCACGAGGTGCAAAAATCTATGCTGAATTGACAGGCTATGGCGCTACTTCTGATGGATATGATATGGTAGCTCCTTCAGGTGAAGGTGCTATTCGATGTATGAAAATGGCTTTGAGTACAGCCAGAAATAAAATGGATTATATAAACACACATGGAACATCTACTCCAGTTGGAGATATTACTGAACTAAAAGCTGTTAAAGAAGCTTTTAAAAATGAGATTCCTAAAATAAGCTCTACAAAGTCATTATCAGGGCACCCTTTAGGTGCTGCTTCAGTTCATGAAGCTATTTATAGTTTAATAATGATGAAAAATAATTTTATTGCAGCTTCCGCAAATATTGAAAATATGGATAATGAAGCTAAAAAATTTCCAATTATAACTAAAGTTGAAAAAAATATTACATTAAATTCTGTAATGTCTAACAGTTTTGGTTTTGGTGGAACCAACGCAACATTAATTTTTGAAAAGGTGATTTAGTCATATGTCTTTATTAAAAGGAAAAAAAGGCCTAATAATGGGAGTTGCTAACGATAGATCTATTGCTTGGGGAATTTCTAAAAAATTAGCTGAACACGGTGCTGACTTGGCATTTACTTATTTAGGCGATGCTTTAAAAAAAAGAGTTATTCCGCTAGCCAAGTCTTTAAATTCTGATTTTACTCTTAGTTGCAATGTAGAAAACAAAGAAGAAATAATTAAACTCTTTGAAGATATTAAAGTAAGGTGGGATAAAATAGATTTTGTTGTACATGCTATAGCTTATTCTGATAAATCTGAATTATCTGGTGAATATTTAAATACTACTCGCGATAATTTCCAAAAAAGTATGCTCATATCATGTTTTTCTTTTACAGAGGTTGCAAAAGAAGCTTCAAAAATGATGAATAGTGGTGGAAGCATGTTAACTCTAACATACGAATCTACAAAAGTTATTCCAAACTATAATGTTATGGGTGTTTGCAAATCTGCACTAGAAACAAGTGTGAAATACTTAGCAAGAGATCTAGGTGAAAAAAATATAAGAGTTAATGCAATAAGTGCCGGGCCTATTAAAACTTTAGCAGCTTCAGCAATTGGTGATGCTAAATTTTTATATAAATGGAACGAAGATCATTCTTTATTAAAAAGAAATGTAGATATAAATGATGTTGGTGGTTCAGCTTTATATTTGTTAAGTGACTTAGCTGCTGCTGTAACTGGTGAAATTCATTATGTGGATGCTGGATATAATAAAGTTGGAATGCCCAACCCTAAAAACATCACTTAGCAATCGCGTCCTTTATCGAAAGTTTTACTTTTCCTCTATCAAACCCTACGACTTTAACGGAAACTTCGTCTCCTTCTTTTACCACATCACCAACTTTTTCTACTCTCTTGGCTGCTAATTGTGATATATGTACAAGACCATCTTGTTTTCCTAGAAAATTAACAAAAGCTCCAAACTCCATTATTTTAACAACTTTACCTTTGTAGATTTTTCCCATTTCAGGTTTAGCAACAATACTTTTTACCATTTCCATTGCTTTATTTCTTGATTCTTCATCTGGTGCTGAAATCGTAACTTCGCCAGTATCTTTGACA
>Ga0209402_10005158_pt1 | contig 11712 bp, 14 predicted proteins | sample ArcticOcean_MG_C_3_FD_187437 | JGI IMG/M metagenome (GOLD analysis project Ga0209402, IMG submission 187437) | Marine microbial communities from western Arctic Ocean - ArcticOcean_MG_CB8_126 (SPAdes) (version 2) | ecosystem: Environmental > Aquatic > Marine > Oceanic | place: Arctic Ocean... | reverse complement strand
AAAAGATAGAGAAAATAAAAGTTCTATCTTTTTTCTAGGTTGGGGTTGGGTATATCTTTTATTATTCAATTTTCTGTTCGGGTCCATTATAAGTAACTGGGTTAAAACATTTATGGAACTCGTCATTTCTTCTATTGGCGATGACGAACGTAAACGGTCTATCGTGTATGAAATTCCAAAAGTCTGCAAACTCGAATCTATTAAACTTACCAAACCATTCGTCGTTCAGCCTTTCTAGTTCTTTTTTATTTGATGTCTGATATTGAATCAAATGGCTGACATTATCTCTAGTTGGTTTATCTAGTAGGATATAATTTTGGGATATTATTATAATCATTATCCGTAAATGTCTGAAGTTCTTACCGATACGCCCGATAATTGGTTTTATTTGCGTTGATTTTAACTCAGTAATCATATCATCGAAAATGACACAACTATATCTAGGTTTTACTTTCCTGCCCCACATGTCCTTCCCATCATCTGGGTTACTTTGTTCTATTTCATCTATAACGTCTAATAGATTATCTGGAGTAAGTGAATGATGAATCTTATCAGGATCTAAATCTTCAATAAAAGAATTATGATAAGATCCTTGACTGGTCTTAGGGCAGAAGTAATAGATTGAATCGAAACAAGTTTCCTTACCCGGACCTATCCTTAGTTGTTCCGATAAGAGGCTCTCTAACATTAAACTTTTACCCGAGCCTGGTTTACCTACTAAATATAAAAAACTGGGAGTATTTGGTATGCCGCTGTTTTTGGGTATTTTTTCGGACATAACGTCATCTCTGTTACTTTTCTTTATAAGTAACTTAGTATTACCCTTACCTTCTGTAAAATTCATATATATATGTATAGATATTTATATGCATTTTTTAATTTCAATACCAATGTTTTCTTTCTTTTTCATATCGTCTATATCCCTTTTAATAATAACGTCTGATATAATTAAACTACCATTTTTAAAAGTAAGCACATAACGATCTATGTTTTCGATAACAACTGGCATTGTTTACTATTAGTGATATATTTTTTCCCATTCTAGTCTTTGGGCGATGGCTTCTTCTTTAGTTTTGAAACGTTTTTGTAAATTTTTACCATTAATACCCATATGAGCGGTCCATCGAAAACGGTCTTTACTCCAACCTACTCCTTTAACACCAGATGTATTAGTAGATCTAACTCCCGTATTGTGAATCTGTTGACTACGTGTAGCCCATCTTAAATTGTATAAACTATTATTAGTCTTATTCTGGTCTTTATGATCGACGGAAGGCTTACCATAAATGTTAGGTAGAAACAACTTAGCCACTAGAGTATGAAGACTAGTTGTATGGTGTCCCCTATTAAACCATAAACGAAGCTTATAATATCCAGTCTTTTTATCAAAAGACGATTTCAGTGGATTACCCTGCTTCCCAATCACCGTCCCATTATCCCAAACCACATACCCATGATAATCTTTACAATTCATATTTTATAACATAAGTTGTAGAGATGTGTAACAATTCCAATTTTTTTATGGATTTGCATCAGATTCTTTTATTTCAATTTCATAAAAAATATTATCATTGCAATATTTAACATTCCCGTCATTGTCTGTTAAAGTAATCACTAGTTCAGAAACAACATCACTATCTATAATTTTATGGCTTTCATCCGGATGGTAGTTAATTTTATTAATAATAGCTTCCTCAGTTTTAATAGACAGGATAGTGGGAGGAGGCGGTACAGGTGGTGCTGGTTCGCTTATAGCTATAGATAGTTGTGATACTATCCCTTCCGAACTAGTCCCAACAAATGAAATATATTTAGCCCCTGATGGCATACTAGCAAATGTAAAAGTGTAGGTAAATAAATCCGGTTGTGGAGTGAAAACGAGATCCCCTAAAAACCCGTTATTTACATCATAAAATTTACCAGTAAAACTATATGTAACCCCAGTCGCTACTGGTGATACATTTACGGTATAAGGCCCATCGGAAAACATTGTATTGATTAAACCCCTATTAAACAGTAGGTCAAATTCAGCACCAACCTCTTCTGGAACAATAGTAATACTTAATTGTGCGGTATTACCAGCTTGTTGTCCTCCACTAGCTAAACAGTTATAATTTACATATACCGCTCCGGCTGGAAGGTTAGCATACACGATCGCGAACTGACTAGTTTGTCCGGAGAGTGTATGTCCGGGAACGGTGCCGAGAGACGCATTGTTTACATCTGCAAAAGTAGCCGTCCAAGCATAACCAGCTAGTTGGTCTAGCGGAGTGGGTGAGATAAAGTAGGTTCCATCCGTGGTTACTTGATTTTTCAATCCACCGTTAAAAGTCAGTGTAAAAGGTTCCGGTGCCTCTGGTTCAATAAAAACCAATGATGCGAAAGCATCCACATTTTCACTACTAGTGCAACCGTATAAGATATAAGCTGCGTTGGCGGGTTTTAATGATCCCCCAGTTGTAAATGAACTTACTAGTCCAGTTGGCGTAAAACCCGCGACCGCTCCTATTAAAATATTACCCTCCGTATAATAATTAGCCGTCCAAGTGAATGTTACAGCAACTGATGGTGTTGGCGTTACTGTCATTTGTCGGAAGTTTTGGGATTCAGCTGGAAGTCTATTCCCTAATCCACCACTAAATAATATTTCAAAATGGAAAGAGTTATCAGCTTCTACAATCCAGTCTGAGGGCATGATATAATTATTAGGAGCAACACTAGTTGTATAGGCTGGGTCTACATACTGTCCGGTTACCTCTCTTCCTGAAGTTAAACTACGGGAATAGGTCGTCGTACTTAATTCCCAACTTCTTTTTATGGTAAGCTGGGTGTCACTTAAAACATTAAAAACGATATTTCTATCGGCTACCGGGTCTCCATTAGGTGCGGTTGCCGTGCTAATCCAAACTCCAATATCTGTGCCACCAACAGCTCCAGTAGCATCAAATAAACCACTAGCCTTTTGAGCTGCGGTAAAATTATTAGGTGTCGTCATCAGTCCTAGAGGAGTATAAGATGTTGGTCTATATCCAACCCACTGCACAAACAATTGATTTGTATTAGATACCGTCCATGTTAATGGTCCATAATTTGTTGGAAATCCGATTGGGTCCCTATTATGAGTTAGACCCTCAGTTCCAATATAAGCGTATCCATTACTTTGAATACTGGGAGGGACAACGGACGTTACCATTGGTCCCCACGTTACAGTGCTATTAGCGGTAGCAGTCCAGGTAGTCCCGTCTACCGTTTCCCAATACTGCCACGTCCCAGCTAGGTATAAAGCAGACCCCGCTGGACCCCCTTTTGCCGTTCCACTTTGAGGAAACTGACCCGCTATTATGTTTGGACTCCAGCTACTTATAGAAAAACCCTGTAACAATGAAGTGTTATTATACCCCTCGGCAGTCTGGTTTAGGTCCCAATACTTGTCGTCTAATACGATAAAATTATTCTGTAATTTAACTATTACTTTTTGCGATGAGTTAATAGATGGTATTAATATTGTAAATGAAACATCACTGACCTCACAGTTAATCTGTTGTTGGGCGGAGTTACTATGAAGAGATATAGCTAGAATAGGGTCGGTTCTGCCCTCAGTGATATTTAAAATATGTTGGACTAGGTCAGTATCAAGGGTAGTCCCCAAGGCGGGTGAAAAGTTATATGTATCTTTATAGTTATACCAGTTGGGCGGTGTAGGGGGACCACTGTAGACGTTGAGAAAGATTTCACCGCTTGGTAGAACTAGATTGTTTTTCATATTTATGGTAAGTTGTAGTAAGTCATTGTAGTTAAACGGCACAGCTCCTGGGGCTGAGGAGTGATATAGATAAAGTTCCATCTTATTAGCGTCGTTAAGCGTTTTGTTAAATTTCCAGCCATATTGGGTTTCACTAACTAGACTAACATCAGTCGAAAAAAGATTAAATTGTGATGGCGCCGAATAAATCACTTCGATATCGGGTAATGGTGTGGGTGGAACTAATGGCTGATTATATTTAGCAAAACTGGTGACGGTCGTACTCGTGGTATTTAATATATAAATTGTGTCGATTATACTAACATAAACCACGCCAGTTGTAGTGTTATGCCAACAGGCGTCTGGAACTTGTGTATTGGGTAAAGTTGGATAATAGGAAGTATTAGGACCATAAGGCACGAATGCGCCGGTGTTGCCATTTAAGTCTACGTTTGCCACGCCGTTAATGAGTTTGAACCATAATTGCCACCCCTCCCCCCTAGGTCCCACGCCCGCCATCCAAGGGTGTGAGCCAGTTCCGAGAAATGTATATACAGTTGGATTCTGTGAAATCACCTCATATCGCCAGTAAGTTCCGGCATCATTATAGAAATATAACTGCCAAAATACATTTGGATTACTCCCCGCCTGTGCATTTCTATAAACAGACGAAACTGTATTAGTACCAATCTCAGGAAACATCGCTAATCTACTGTCTGTTCTAGATAAGACCTCATTTGTAAAAAACTGGACTACATCATCTTTGAATGCCATAATAGTGGTCTCGTCCCAGGCGTCATAGCAGACCCCGTCTAGGTTGAAATTCATTCCAATATAGCTATTTGTCATTTCTTATAACATATAGATATATTTTATATTTTTAGTTTGAAATAAAATTATCAGAACTAGTCGATCCTTCATGAGTGCCGTTATAATTCCCCACTTTATCATCAACATTAGGGTATGTTTGATTGAAATCATACTCACTAACTATATGTTCTGAGTATTCGTGAGATTGGAAATCATCGTCAGTAAAATAATCTACAACCTGTTGTCCCGTAAGTTCGTTATTTGTAATCAATAGATCATCTAAATGTCCATCAAAATATGTTGAACCATAGTATCCATCCATAGCATCGCCAATATTTAGATCTTCGGCGCTTTGATTAATTGTCCTTTCAGTTGTCGTCATGGTTACTACTCCTCTTTGTGTATATGATGGTAAATTACTGATTTCCCCTACAAACCATCTTAATTTTCCAGTAGTATGATTATAGGTAAATAACCATTTTACATTAGCCGGAGTCGGATACCAGGTATTTGCGCCATGTGAGTGGACCATTCCTTGATTATTAGCGGGGTCATGTACGCCATCGGTAGCACTGGCGTAGAATCCTACATTTCCAGTTCCGATAATTAAATAGATCCCGTTAGTCCCTCTTGTTGCGATAGTCCTTTTCACTCCAACACCCGAAGCAGCATCGTGGATTTCTTCGGCAGTAAATCCAATACTCCACGATTGGTCCCAATTTAATACTGGATTGTTGCTATCCATTGGTATATTAATATGGTCATCACTTCCATCTAAATTAACCTTCTGTGGTGTGTCTGTTGTTAGGGTTGTTGTTAGGGGTGGTGTAATGGCTGTTTGAGTAGAAGATAGATTAGTGATATTAAGATCAATCGGAATACTACTCAATATATTTGATTGACTACCTTTATCGTTACTTCCCACAGAATTTAAATTAAGATTAGTAGTTACAATTATAGGTTCTTGATAGGAGGTCATCTTATATTTAAGCGGTGTGTCTAAATAAGCTAGGGTCGATTTATAATCTATTCCTAATTTTCTAGCCATTGCGTTATTTAGATTTTTAAATCGGAAAGTAGCATTAGTGACTTGTAGTCGTCCTTCTTGTGTTAGTTCGAATAAATCGGTTGCAACTGTGGATAACTGGGCTTGTACTACTTCATTTAAAAACCCTATAAGTTGTTGATTTCCAATACTATAATCATATATTGCGTAATAGATATTTCTTTTTTCTGTGGCACTATATGTAAAATCTCCACTACTAGACTTATCACCTGTAAGATAAATTGTAAGATCATCACCAGCTATATTAGGAGCGGTCGCTGACGTAACCTGAAAAACAATAGCCGGTGTATCTGATATAACAGAGGTTAGAGTTGTGGGTAGTGATGCCTTTATTAGGGAGGCGGTTAGTATCTTACCCGGGGAAGCCTGAATTCCAACTTTTCTTAGATCAAAAATAACATCGGCGTTATTAGTAATATCGCTACCATTAGGCCTTGAATCCATTGTATTTAAATGTAATCGAACCGTGTTTTGACTCATATTATATATAATTACCTTAGATTTTAAAGTGAATTAACAAATTTAAATTCTAGTACAACATCCCAATCTGCTACCCCTACCCCCATAGGTGTGCCTCTACTATCGATTAACTCTATTTCAATATTACCGACACGATCTTGGGTAATTGGCTTATGACTACCCGATAATGCAAAATTAACATAGTTTATCTGGGACGGTTCTGTAACATTGATTTCAGTAGATGCTTGTAATTGTGTCCCTGTTACTGATGCTGATCTGATTAATGGGATACTAGCCAAAATATTAGCGTTCTGGCCGTTTTGATAAGAAATAAAACTATCAAATCCTAAATTAGTTCTTAAAAACACATTCATATTCACGCTAGGGAGATTATATTGAAATGGTGTGTTTAGTGGCGTGGCGGTTGCCGAAGAGTATCCTATCGACGTTAAAGTTGGAGAAAATGCAGACTTAGTAGTTTTACAACCAAAGGCCTTAAGAATATGGTTACTACTCCTGTCCTCAAGAAAATTAACAAATAGACTGGTGTCTCCTTCAATAGTCCCTATACGTCTAATCTCTCCATCTTCTCCTGTTACTAATTCGAAAACTGGAGATGGTAAAAAACTATTAATGTGAGTAATAATATTTAGTAATGTTGTATTTTGAGTCCAACTATAATTAGTAATGTTATTGGGTGGAAAGGCTCCTAGATTTACATTATTATAATCATTAAAAGTTACATAATAAATTGTCTGTTGTGTCTCGGACCAAGCCCCTACATATTGACCTAATCCAAAGGCTAGAATCTGCAAAGACGCTTCTGGTTTTCTTGTAGCTATATTTAAAACCCCCCTAGATCTAGATGTTGTTAATCCAGGCGTAGTGATTGTATCGGGTAATGACGCTCTTACTAGACTAACACTCATAATTTGATTTGGTTTAGTGGATAGATCTGCGGCGGCTAAATCAATATTCATTACTGAGTTTTCAGGAGATTCCGATTGGTTATCCCTAGAACTTAAATAGACTCTTCTTGTAATTGACATTATTTATATTATTATAAGAGATTTTAATTACGGCGATCTAGAGTTGTCTGAGTTGGCAGTGGTTGTAGTGGTGGTGGTTGTTGTGGTGTTTGTAAATGAGCTAGAATATCATTTAATGCTTCAGTATCGGATTTAAGTAAATATGGATTATCGAAGCGAGGTTCCCCCACTGGTTCAGTATAGTAATTATGGACTTTAATTCCATTAATGATTTCATTAAAACTTGACATTATATAATAAAACAATATATTAATTACGGTTGAGGTCCAAGAACAGTCGACACGGGAGCAGGACGACTAGCTGAATCGTATGGATTAGTCGGTTGATTAAAAGGTGGATTCGTAACAGCATAACTCTCTCTCCAATTACCGATATAGATAGGGTGATTACCAGTCCCATAAGCATAGGCATAAATATTACCGTTTGACCGAATCCTATATTGCTGTATAGCTTTGTCATCTCTAAAGTTTGCTGGTAGTAAGGTGTGTAATGCGGGATTAGTGCTAGCATTTAATAGTGTAGTTGAACCGGACCTACTATTTAATTTATTTCGTTGGTCCGCCGGTAATGCGTCATATAAACTAGATATAACAGAGTTAGACACGCCAACATGGTTAGTAAGTCGAGTTGCTGGAACTATCGGTGGATGTGTAGCGGTTACACGAGTATTGGGATTTGAGGCACGTCCAGCCAATGACGCGGATGTATGTCCATCATAGTGGGCCGTGTGTGCCGCAAGACGAGATTGAAGAGTATTCCCGGCCCCCCGTGGCGAATTATCGATTATTGTGGTGGCTGGAGTTGTGGGAGTTTCATCCAGATTCATATCATCTTGTGGATTTGGTATTGGATCTTCAGGATTCCCCCAATCAATATCGCTTGGAATATTATTACCAGACCCGCTAGTTGGAAGAGCAGGGCCATTATCTTGGTTTCCTGTACCACTTTCAGCTTCTTGTGGATTTGGCATTTCAGTAGGTGTTAGTCCGGATAGTGGTGGATTCGGCATTTCAGTAGGTATTAGTCCGGATAGTGTATCAGTAGGTGTTAGTCCGGGTAGTACGGATTGTGGTTGTGTTGGTTGGATTGGTAGAGGGGGTGGTTGTGTTGGTTGGATAGGGGGTGGTGTTTGTAAATGTGCTAGAATATCATTAAGGGCCTGTGTATCTGATTTTAGTAAATATGGATTATCGAACTGAGCTTGATTAACCGGTGGGGTATGATAGTTTTTAATTTTAATATCATGAATCGCTTGGTTAAATCTTGACATTTTTTATATATTATATGTATATATTAAAATGGGTAAAAAATCTGAATTAGAAAAAGAAACGGTCGAGTCAGTAGTCGAGTCAGTAGTCGAGCCAGTAGTCGAGCCAGTAGTCGAGCCAGTAGTATCCATTAAGATAAAGAAACCAAGAACCGTTAAGCAGTTAGCAGCTGATGAGAAATTACGCCAGAGGGCAAAGGATCTAAGGGAATTTAAAAACGCTAAAGATGCCGAGAAATTAGCAGTTACGACTTATCCTCATCAAGCCCCGCCTAAACCGGCACCCGCCCCAGCCCCAGCTCCTAAAAAAAAAGCAACACCCGCTCCAGCTCCAACACCCTATGAGACTTTCAATGATCACGAAGATCTTCCGCCACAACCAAAAGCCAAGCATTTTCGATTACCTAGAAAATATAGAATAAAAAGTTAAAATAGAAATATAATCTAATTAAATAATATAAAAGAAATGAGTTGTTATCTGTGTGGCGAACCCAGAAATTCATATTTTGGATATTTTTGCACTGGATGTTGTAAATATAAGGCACTTTGTAGTTTGTATAAGCCCAGTGTTGTACATCATTTACTAGAGAAAACTCTTTTAATAACTGAAGGACGAATTGAACATAAACTAGAAAAACAATTAAATAATAAAGCTCTTTAATAATTATATTTTTAATTGGAATTGTCTTAAAAAACGGGTATCTTTAAATGGATATTTTTTTTGTAATCGTTTAAGTGTTTTTTTACATAAAGTAGGGTTATTCCACATATATGAGAACCACAGTGCAAATTGGCGTAAGCGAAAAGTTAATAATTGTAAAGCTAGATCTGTTTGCAGATTATCTTGGATAGTCTGAATCGATTTATAATAGAGTCTTTGTTGAGTTTTATTTTTAATAACTTTTCTAGAAAATTTAAATTTTATTAGTTCTAGTTCTACTTTTTTTTGTAGTTTGATATTATTTTCAGATAAACGTTTGATTGTCGAGGCAAGTGCCTCGTCATAAGATTGATTTAAAAAAACTTGATCCATTTTATTAAATAGATAAAAACTTTTTAAATAAAAGATAGTAATCTTTCTAGGTTGTCAGAATCGCAGCCATCTTTATATTTTAGGAGTAGATAATACCAACTTCCAAATTCTGTTTCATAGCTAGTTTGATTCATCTTATATATATATATTAAAGATTATGTTTTTAATGTTTGTTCGGGACACGTCCATTTTTATCCATAAATCGCTTTAAATTCCAAAACATAAGGTTCCATCTTTCCGGTCCGCATCTCACTTTAGAACCTCTCATAAATGCTTGAATAGTAATTATAGATGACGGATCTTTCTCCTCAATATTAAATTGGCTACTATTCCAGGCTAGGTAGTGATTTCTATACATTCTTGAAAAAGCGTGTTGTCCATATTCATGATAGCGAATGTAACCGTTATCGAACTGTTTAACAGTCGCATAGGCGTTACCGTTCATTAATCCACCTCCAGCCACGATGATCTCGTCTTTATCGTCTTTAACCCGACCATAATCATAAAATTCATATTCTTCTTCACTGTCACTGTCACTCATTTTTATAATAGTGAAAAGCAAATCAAAACAAATATAATTTCAATTTTTTTTTGATTTAGCGCTGAGAATTTTGCGAATATGATAGGGCAGATCATTTAAAGAAAGGTAGATAATATTATTAACTATAAAAAATGGAAAGATTTGATAAAAATAATGTGGTCGTTAATAATAAAATAAGTAACAAATCACCATTAAGATACCCAGGTGGGAAAACACGGGCATGTAAAAAATTGGAAATTATTTTGAAAGAGCATTTTGATATTAGTGAATTTGATAATTTTGTATCACCCTTCTTCGGAGGTGGTTCTTTTGAATTTCATATTCAAAATAATTATCAGTTAAATATTATAGCGAATGATAAATTTACACCTCTTTATAACTTTTGGAATATTTGTAAGATTGACAAAGAAAACTTATGTAAAGAACTTACTAAAAAAATAGATTTGATAGATAAAGAAGAATTTACTTGTTTAAGAGAAAAAATAATGGAAGAAAAAAATAAATTAAATCAAAGTATTATGTACTTTATTATAAATCGTTGTTCTTTTAGCGGTGCTACATTATCTGGTGGATTTTCATTAGAAGCATCTAAAAAAAGATTTACAAAATCGTCAATTGATAGAATAAATAAATTGAATCTAACAAGGTATGATATTTATAATCTTGATTTTGAAGAATTTATTAATACTAATCAAGATAAAAAAAACTTGATATTTCTAGACCCACCTTATTATTTAGAAAATGCATCTACTTTATATGGAAATAATGGAGATATGCATAATACATTTGATCATGATAAATTATATAAATGTTTATCAACGAAGAAAAAATGGTTTATGACTTATAATAATTGTGAGTATATAAAAAATTTATATAAAGATTTTAAAATTATTGAAACAAGTTGGAGTTATGGAATGAATAAATCTAAGAAATCTTCCGAAATTGTTATAATTGGCTAAAATTAAGATTTATAAATTAAAGATGTAGGTAGAGCAGTTCATTTAAAGAAGGTTAGATATTATTATTAAATGGAAAACATTTTAAGATTTAATAAAGATAATGTGGTCGAATATCCGATGACGTTTCAAGCAAAGGACCTTATATGTAAATTAAGTAAATCCCCCCATGATGCGAAGGTTAAAACTCCTATTCATCGGTTTGAGGTTTTTTATGGAGATAAACAATTATGGAAACAAGATTTACCTATTAAATATTGTGACGACCTAAAAATGGAATATCTCGAAACTACACTGTTTGGGAGCCGGAAGTGTTTGATTTTCGCTGACGGGATAATTAAATATCCATATTAATAATATTTTTGAATTATGAGTTTTTTTGGGATCAGAAAACCTGCAGGCCCGTTAATTAACCAGTGGTCGTTAAAGTATGTAGCGCTAACGAGTCCATCCTCACAGACCTTCACGGCGTCGACTCGCTCTCCAGTCTCCATTCTCTTAACCGTAATCCGTCTCCACTGGTCGGAGTGGATGGAATGGTAGTTGAGTTCCATAATCTTCTCGACGAGTTCCATTGGAAGGGTGGTAGTCATTTTATATTAGTAGTTAGTAGGTAGCTTGTCGAAGTCTCAGTTTTTTTGGATTTAGCGCTAACAATTTTGATTTAGCGCTAAGAATTTGGATTTAGCGCTAAGAATTTTGATTTAGCGCTAACCCTGCCCGACCAATGTAGGCCGGCGCCCTTGTTTTATCGATTAGCGCCCTACTAATGCGAGGATTATTACCAGT
>Ga0209402_10005156_pt1 | contig 11718 bp, 11 predicted proteins | sample ArcticOcean_MG_C_3_FD_187437 | JGI IMG/M metagenome (GOLD analysis project Ga0209402, IMG submission 187437) | Marine microbial communities from western Arctic Ocean - ArcticOcean_MG_CB8_126 (SPAdes) (version 2) | ecosystem: Environmental > Aquatic > Marine > Oceanic | place: Arctic Ocean... | reverse complement strand
CAGCAGCCTGTGAGCGCTACCCGCAACACGGTCTTACGAGAAGGTTTACGAACCCGCTTCGTCGGTAATTAGCGTTCCAACATGCTCGCCGGAAAGGATCGAAGCCAGGTTTCCCGGCTTGAAAACATCGAATACGACGATCGGAAGCGAGTTGTCCATGCAAAGCGATAGAGCGGTGCTGTCCATGGCCTGCAATCGCTGTGAGAGCGCCTCATAGTGCGTCAGGCGTTCGTATTTCTTAGCCGATTTGTTCTTCTGTGGATCGGAATCGTAAACCCCGTCGACTCCGTTTTTCGCCATTATCAGCACACCAGCTCCGATTTCCAGGGCACGCAGCGCTGCCGGTGTATCGGTGGTCATGTACGGAACGCCAGCTCCACCGGCGAAAATCACGACTCGGCCTTTTTCCAGATGCCGAATCGCTCGGCGCCGAATATATGGTTCTGCAACCGACGGTATGGATATAGCAGACTGTGTGCGCACAGTTACAGGCGCAGTTTCAAGCGCGTCTTGAAGCGCCAGTGCATTCATTATCGTGGCGAGCATTCCTGCGAAATCGGCGGTCGAGCGGTCCATCCCACGCTTCTCGTGATCGGCTCCGCGCCACATGTTGCCACCACCGACAACGACGCCAACTTCGACGCCCATATCGACGATGCTTTTGATTTCGTGAGATAGGTACGCAAGGGTGTCGGCATCGATACCGAACTCCTTGTCACCCTTAAATGAGTCACCAGACATTTTCAGTATCACTCGTGAATATGCCGGTTTCGTCATTTGCAAACTCCCCTTGTTACACACCTTACAAAAAAGCCCGGCCAATTGGCCGGGCTTTCATTTGAATCAACTATCCACCGAGTTCGAATCGAGAGAAACGTTTTATACGGATATTCTCGCCGAGCTTACCGATCGAATCCTTCACGAGATCTCCGATCTTCATGCTCGAATCGCGGATGTACTCCTGCTCTAAGAGCAGCTGCTCGTCCTTCACGTCATCGACGCCTTCAGGAACCGAATCTCGATCCACATGAAGCGGGCTCATTGCGGCTATCTGCATCGCAAGGTTTCGTCCCAGCGCCTCGAATTCATCTGTTCGGGCAACAAAGTCGGTCTCGCAATTCAGTTCGACCAGCGAACCCACTCGGCCACCTGTGTGGATGTAAGAAACCACCAGACCCTCAGAGGTTGAGCGGCCTGCCTTCTTCGCAGCCGATGCCAATCCCTTTTCGTTCAGGAGCAATTCAGCTTTGGCGAGATCACCGTCGGCTTCCTCAAGGGCTCGCTTGGAGTCCATGATCCCGGCGCCGGTCTTGTCTCGTAGCTCTTTGACTTGCGCAGCAGTAACTGGCACTTTTTTATCCTCTTTCGGCAACCGACGCGATCAATGCGTGCGGAAGCCGACAATAACGTATTTCACTTCACACTCAAGCTTTAGCTCTGCGTTAACCCTGAGGACTACTTGGAGTCGCCTGAATCAGCGGATTCGGCAGTTTCTGCTTTTGCCTCAGCCGGCTTTTCTGCAGGTGCGTCGGCCTTTTTAGCTTCTGCTTTTGGCTTGGCTACTGCCTTCTTGGGAGCGGCTTTGGCTTTCGCAGCTGGTTTTGCTTCTGGCTTGGCGTTAGCGGCGGGTTTGGTTTCTGCTTTTGCTTCCGGCTTGGCGTCTGAAGATTTGGCTTCTGGCTTCGCGGCCTCTGCTTTAGGTTCAGCAGGCTTGGCGGCCTCGGCCTTTGCAGCCTCAGCTGCCTTCTTGGCGTCTGCGGCGGCTTTCTCTTTAGCAGCAGCGGCTCGTTCAGCAGCCTTCGCCTGAGCAGTGGCTCGCGCAGCAGCTTCCTGTGCTTCAAGTTCGGCTTCAGCGGCCATTCGCTCTTCATTAGCAAGCTTGGCAGAGCTCTTACCCGCAGCGATAGCCTCAACGATGTGCCGGGTAATCAACGTAATCGAGCGAACCGAGTCGTCGTTACCCGGAATGGCGTAGTCGACCTGGGTGGGATCACAGTTGGTGTCGACGATCGCGACAACAGGGATGCCGAGGCGCTTGGCCTCAGACACAGCGATGTTCTCTTTTTCAATATCTACGATGAACAGAACCTGCGGCAGTTTTTCCATCTCTTTGATGCCACCGAAGAACTTTTCCAGACGTACGGCCTCAGCAGCGAGCATCAATGACTCGCGCTTGGTCTGCGCAACGATCGTGTCCTTGGCGAATGCATCTTCCAAGTACACCAGTCGTTCGATACGGTGCTGAATGGTCTGGAAGTTCGTCATCATGCCACCCAACCAGCGTTGGTTGATGTACATGGCGCCGACCTTGTCGGCCTGATCTCTAATAGCACCTTGAGCCTGGGCCTTAGTCCCGACCATCAAGCACTCACCGCCCTCACCAACAATCTTCTCGATGAATTCCTTGGCGGTCTTCAACATTGTGACTGTCTTTGAAAGGTCGATGATGTGTGCACGCGATCGCTTGCCGAAGATGTATTCATCCATCTTGGGGTTCCATCGCTTGGAAGGGTGACCGAAGTGCACCCCAGCAACGAAAAGCGAACGCAGGTCGAGAGGCGCCAGAGTCTCCTCTTGCTCAGTGGTTACTGGAGCAATTTCGGGGGTCTCTGAAGTCGTCAATTACTTGCCTCTACTTCCGGTTCAACAACTTTAGAACCGGCTCTGTATATGAAATATCGCCACACACAAATAGACGCAGGACCTGCCTGCGCCGAACAATCGTGCAACGAATCGAGCTACATTCTATCACAGCTCCAGTTCAAAACCAGATCGAAAATTGAGCCTTTTTATTCGATGCCGTTAAGAGGAGACAACCAACCGCGCTGAGCCGCCAACGCCGCCGCGTGAGCACGGTTATGTGTGTGGGTTTTGCCGAAAATCGTGACGACGTAGTTCTTTATCGTCTGCTCGCCAAGCCCAACGGTGGCACCGATCACCTTGCTCGGCTCACCTCGGGCCACCAAATCAAGAATTCTGATCTCGTTTTCAGTAAGTGGATTCGGCACTTCGACGAAGTCGTCAACTGGCTCTCGTGTCGCAGAGATCCAATCCAGCAACATCGCTGCGCCTTCATCGCTTGATGCGATCTGTTTAAGGAGAGAACTTCCCGGGGATTCAACAAGCGAGCAGACGGCATTCTGTAAATCCTCGGCGTCTTCCCGTTCGCTCACATAGGCCCACGCACCCGCACGCACAGCCTCAAGCATCGATTCTTTCGACCTGTCTCTCCCGATATAGAGCAGTTTCGGTGGAGCTTCTTCGTCGAGTACTCGTTGCTGGTCGATGTCCGGGGCTTCATCAATTATTCGCACATCTGAAACGGCCGCATACCCGATGCTTCCCTTAACCACGGAGAAACGCGCATTTCGTCCCAGTAGACTCAGAGTGGCTTTTTCGAGTTCGAGCTCGGAAATCGCGATGTGGACCGTAATGCGCGAAGCAACCTCATCGACGATGTCGTCGTTGAGCGGGATCAGTAACGGTTGTGAACTGTTGAGCTTGAGAGCCAAATCGGCGGGATCTTCGGAAATGAATTCGCCAGAAATCGATATGACGATGTCGTGGGCGGGTGGATTAGCAAACCGTGTCATCATAATTGCCGTATTAACCTCCAACCAGCCAACATGATTTCGATACGCAAAATCACGCCTCAAGACGCTATCGTGAATCTATCTCGCATACAAAGCTTCGGATTTAGTAACGGGTTCTCTGGAAGCACCTATCGTGTTTCCCAATATTCTGGGAAAATTGAAACCGATGAACTGTTCCCATCGGGTGTTCATCAAATACCACGGAAGAATTTTCAACTACATGGCCACCGCTAGTACGGGATTTACAACGGACGAAGTCGGGTTCAACCCGAAAAACCTGCCGCTTCCAGCCGCAGTGGCGGTTCTGGTCGCCATCATCGCGTTGGTGGCAGGACTGATCGTAGGACCCGGAGCCAACTCTGTGGTTGGCCAGGCGCTCAACGTGTCTTCAAGCGGGGCAGGCTTCGTAGGGAACATCGGATCGTTCCTCCCGTTGGGATTCGCCTTTGCTGCAGGAATGGTTGCGACCGTAAACCCCTGCGGATTTGTGATGCTTCCAGCCTTCCTGACAATGTATTTAGGCGATCAACAGGGCGACGAGAAGATCAGCGGTAGCGGTCGGGGCATTCTGCTCTCAGTCCTGAAAGCCCTGTATGTCAGTGCGGCTCTGGGAGCCGGTTTCGTACTGCTGTTCGGTGGAGTCGGTCTCGCTATATCGGCAGGTGCCCGAACGTTCATCGTTATATTCCCGTGGGTCGGATTCTCTCTCGGTTTCGCACTCGCCGGTCTCGGTGCCTACCTGTTTGCAGGCGGGAAGCTCTACACGAACAGGGCACAGTCGGCGGCGGCTCGTATCGGCAAGGCCAGCGATACCAGTGTGAAGGGTTACTTCATGTTCGGGATTTCCTACGCAGTTGCTTCGCTAAGTTGTACGCTCCCAATATTTTTGGGCTTGATCAGCAGTTCGCTGGCAACGGGCGGTATCGCCGAGGCTACCGGTCAATTCCTTGCCTACGCTCTCGGTATGACGTTCGTCATCACGTTTATTACGATTTTGATCGCTGTGTTCAAGGGCGCGCTGGTGAACCACATTCGCCGTGCTATGCCTTACGTAAGTTCAGTTTCGGCTGGTGTGCTGATTCTTGTTGGCGGTTACCTGATTTTCTACTGGCTCACCGAAGGCGAAGTAGCCCGAAACTTCGGCCTCTAAGGGTGGCTTGGCCACGTTTTCTAGCGGGTCGGCGGGTGATGGCTAAAAAGCGAGCTGGTTCGCCTGATTACTTTGGGGGTGCATCGCTTCAACAAATACCATCCTGAGGACCTCGAAGGACGGCACGCCGCACAACGTAGTACGATTTCTACTCCACTTACCCGTCTCAGGAGCAGCAACATGCAAACCCGCGAATTCGGCAACACTGGCGAACAACTATCGATCGTGGCGTTCGCAGGCATCGTCGTAAAAGAAGAGACGTCTGAAAACTCCTCTCGATACGTATCGTGGGCCATCGATCAGGGCATCAACTACTTCGACGTCGCTCCCGGCTACGGCAATGCTCAGAACATGCTCGGTCCCGCTCTTGAGCAGTACAGAAGCGATATTTTCCTGTCGTGCAAAACCAATAAGCGGGACGCTCCATCGGCTCGGGCTGAACTTGAAGATTCCCTGAAACTGCTCCGCACAGATCACTTCGATCTCTACCAGCTGCACGCCATGACCACCGAGGAAGACCTCGAAGTTGCCACAGGTCCCGGCGGTGCGCTCGAAGTTCTCGTAAAAGCTCGTGAAGAGGGCCTCGTCCGCCATCTTGGCTTCTCAGCACACTCGGCCGAGGTAGCGATCGAACTGATGAACCGGTTCGATTTCGATTCAGTGCTGTTCCCGGTCAACTTCACCACCTGGTTCGAATCGGGCTTTGGGCCACAAATCATGAACGAAGCCGAGAAACGCGGAGTGGCACGACTCGCACTGAAAGGCGCAGCGCATCACGCACTGGAAGATCCTAATCAGCGGGTTAGAGAAAAGTGCTGGTACGCACCGATCGAAAATCAGAACCTGCTGAAAATGGCGCTGAGATGGACGCTTTCACAACCCATCACGGCCGCGATACCACCCGGCGATCCCGAGTTATGGCAGATGGCGGTCGAAGTGGCTCAGAAGTTCACACCAGTCACTGCGGACGAAGAAGAGCAACTCCGCGAAAACGCCCGAGGCCGAAAACCGCTGTTCGAACTGGCTCACGCGTAATCACGCAAAACTTGACGAGACCAAGTTGAAGTTCCCCTTCTCCGAGCGGGAGCCAAGGAGGCTGGGATGAGGGAGAGGTGACCACTTAAGAAGATCGTCAACTCTCTCCCTCACCTAAATCCTCTCCCCATGGAGAGAACTTCTGGGGGGCACTTACGCAGATTCAACCGGGTTGTGCAGCACGCCAATGTGCTCGAGCTCGACAGTCACATCACCGCCAACGTTGATCGGAGGGGTTGTGCCTGAAGTACCGGTCCAGATCATGTCGCCCGGGTAGAGCGTCACGTACGTGCTGATGAACGATATCGCCTGTGCAGTAGTGAAAATCATCTCTGAAGAGTGGCACTTCTGCCCTTCAACACCGTTTACCAGACCACGAATGTCCACGTTCTGAGGATCGATATCAGTGACGATAAACGGTCCGGTGGGAGCGAACGTGTCGGCCGACTTTGCGCGCCACCACTGCGTGTCGGCCTTTGCGCCAGACTGCCACTCGCGTGCGCTCACGTCGTTACCGGCTGTGTAGCCGAATACGTAGTCGAGTGCGTCGGCCTCTGAAACCTTGCTCGCCTCTTTACCGATAATCGCAATCAGCTCAGACTCGCAAACAACAAGACCTGCATCCGCGGGAAGCTTGATCGCGTCGCCGGGACCAATAATCGCGTTGGTGTTCTTATAGAACGGCTGGGGTCGTGTCGGTCGGTCGGCACCGAGCAGGTGTGAACCGTAGTTAAGAGCAAGACAGAGCATCTTGCTCGGGTTGGGGTTCGGGGCGAGGATCTTGATCTCGTTCAGGTCGTGCGTTGCGCCTGTTTCCGAGTAGTCCTGGCCAATTGGCGAATTAGATATTTCTTTTACTGTGTCGCCATCAACAACGCCGTATGCAGCGCCGTCGCCATTCGCAAATCTCACAAACTTCATTGTCTTTTGCCCGTGTTCAAGTTTTGGGGTTGGGTTCGGATTTCAGTTCCATGCTCGCCAGATTCTCGATATCCCAATTCCAAGCAACAACGGAACTATGGCAAGAACTGATCTTGAGACGAAACATGGTACTCCCGTAACCGCGGTATGCTCGCACTCACACGTGAATTTCCACGAACCAACTCGACTCAACAGCAGTAGATTTTTCAGCAACAAGTCGCTTACAGCGAGGGAGAACCGCATTGTTTGATCTCATTATCAGGAACGGATCTGTCATCGACGGTACGGGTTCACCCATGTTTACTGCCGATGTTGCAGTAAAGGGCGACTCGATAGTGGCAGTGGGTGAGATCACCGGCGAAGCGAGTCGAGAAATCGACGCCAGCGGAAAGGTCGTAACGCCCGGATTTATCGATCTACACACCCATTCCGACAACTCGTTTATCATCGATCCGTACGCTGATTCCAAGTTGACCCAGGGCGTAACGCTTGAACTCATGGGCAACTGCGGCATGAGCTACTGCGCACCCCTCAACGAAAACACAGTCGACGAGCTTCGCAGCCGTACCGAAAAGTACGCCCCCGATTTCAAACCAACATGGACAACCATGGACGGCTACCTGACGGCGCTGGAAAAATCTGGCTCGACCATCAACATTGCAGCCCAGGTCGGGCACGGAACGGTGCGCCGAGTCGTGATGGACATGGACGCTCGCAACGCAACGCTTGAGGAAACAGACCGCATGACAGGCATCGTTGCCGAATCGCTCGATGCCGGCGCACTCGGAATGTCCACCGGTCTCTGGTACGCCCCCGGTTCCTACTCGCTTGCCGACGAAGTTATCGCTGTCGCGCAGGCCGCTGCCGACCGCGGAAAGCTCTACTCATCGCACATTCGGTCTGAAGGAGACGACCTGGGAGGCCTGTTCCCGGCTCATGCTGAAGCGATCGAAATTGGTCGGCGCACTGGTGCTCGAATTCAGATTTCACACGTCAAGACAGTAGGTCCAAAGTTCTGGGGACGCGGTCACGAGTTGATCGAAGGTATGGAGCGAGCCCGGTCTGAAGGCATCGATGTTGCGGGCGATCAATACCCGTATGAATGGTCCTCGACGGGTTTTTCCGGTGCCATATTCGCCCGGTGGTCACTGGCAGGTGGACGCGAGGCAACGCTGGATCGACTCACTGACGCCGATACTCGTGCCAGGATTCATACCGACGTTACCTACTACATCAATCGAAATCACGGCCCAGAAGGCTGCGTGGTCGCCAGCTTCCCGCCCGATCAATCACTCGAGGGTCGATCACTCCAATCGATCGCCGATGAATGGCACTGCGAGCCCGAAGAGGCGGCAATGCGCCTCTATGAAAAATCCGAAGGCAACTACGTGCTCCACTCGATGGTGATGGAAGACGTCGATGCCATCGCCAAGTGGGAGCTGATGGCTGTGGCGTCTGACGGCTCATCGATACGTGATGAGGGGCCGCTGTCGTCTGGCAAGCCTCACCCCCGAAGCTACGCAACAAACTCAGTGATTATCGAACAGTCAGTGCTGATGCGCGGCCTGTTCTCTTTGGAGGAAGCCATCTACAAGATGACGGGACTCCCGGCATCGCGGCTGAACCTGTCAAAGCGAGGCCGGATCGCTCCGGGTCAGATTGCCGATATGGTCGTTTTCGATCCCGCAAACGTGAAGCAGAATAACGATTTCGCCAATCCACACGTCTACTCAACGGGAATGGACTACGTGTTCGTCAACGGAAAGCCAGCCCTCGAAAACGGCAAGCCAAACGGAAAACTACCTGGCATGGTCGTGCGTTCGCTGGACGGGTAGGCAGCGATTCATTGCTATGGGCCCGGGCATCACCCCCCGGTGCTGCCGCGCAGTCTCACGAACATCAACACATTATTTCCCGAGGCTCGGCGAGGGATTTGGTGCGGGGACGCGAAAACCTAGCGCCGAGCTGAGCGACTTGGAGCGCGTCTGCCGCCCGAGCCACTCGAACGTCGGGAACCAGGTCGGGAACCACGCCCGAGCTTCGACTTGGCTGCCGCTCGTCTGCGACCTCCAGAATCGTCCGAATCGATAATCAACCGATTAGCATCGGTGCCCGCTCGTCTTGTCGGGCGATTATCGATGAAAGCCAAACGCCGGTCGTTCGCCGTGGGCTCTTTTGGTTTTTTCGGTTCCGGAGTTGGCTTACTAACCCGTTTCGATTCCACAGCCAGATCCATCAGGGATACCACTTCCCTGCCGGTAAGCTCGCGAATTCCGCGCTTCGGTAGATCGTCCAGGGCTACAGTGCCAAATCGAATTCTGCGCAGTCGAATCACCGGTGACTCAACCGACTCAAACATCCGGCGCACGATACGGTTTCGACCTTCGTGAATAGTTATCTCGACCTTGCGACGTCGGTTAGAGACGACCTTGATTTTCGCGGGTGCGGTAGGCCCATCTTCAAGCCTGATTCCGCGGGCTAACAATTTTTCGGCATCTACTGTCAGCGGAGTCGCCAACTCTGCAAGATATGTCTTTTCGATCTCGAAACTTGGGTGCGCCATCTTCTGCGAGAAATCACCGTCGTTGGTTAACAGCAGCAACCCCTCGGTATCGACGTCCAGGCGCCCGACCGGGTAGATCCGCTCTCGTACATCGACCAGGTCCATCACGGTCGGCCGGCCATGTGGATCGGTAACCGTCGTAACGTAGCCCGTGGGCTTGTTCAGCATCAGATACCGTTTCGTCTCGAACGATACCTGGTTGCCATCGGCAACAATATCGTCGGTATCGAGGTCGGCAAAATCACCGATTTTCGCTTTCTCACCGTTGACCAGGATGCGGCCTTCCCTGATCATCTGCTCCGATTTTCGGAGCGAAGCTATTCCGGCGGCCGCGAGTATTTTGTGGAGTCGTTGTTTCATCTATTAACGAGTCTGTCACACGATCCAGAATCCAGCACTGAGCTGTTACCGAGACGCTCGGTGGTGGCTCGAATAATGCGTATTACCAAATCTCAGGGCTTTTCTAATGGCATAACGGGGGCTAATATCTGCGACTAGCGTGCCGAAACCAGTTTGTTCGGCCGTCCGTCGAACCATCCGCGAAAGACCTCACATGACATACGATCTCGTCATCAAAAACGGAACTGTTATCGACCCTGCACAAGGCGTCAATGCGAAGAAAGATATCGCCGTTACAGGCGGTAAGATCGCGGCCATCGAAGACTATATTTCAGATGGCGACACCCACGATATGATCGAGGCAGAAGGGCTTCTCGTGACACCGGGACTCGTCGATCTGCACGTTCACGTGTGGTGGGGTGTAGCCCATCTCGCTATCGAAGCCGACCCCGCCTGTGTCCACCGTGGTGTCACAACTGCGATCGATGCTGGTTCTTCGGGTGCGAATACGATTGCCGGTTTTCATCGCTACGTGATCGACGAGGTCAACACCCGTGTTCTGGCGTTCCTTCACATATCGGGAATGGGTCAACTCGACCACGATATAGGCGAACTCGAAGACATCAGGTGGGCGCGCGTAGATAAAGCCATCGAAGCGGCACAACTGCACCCGGACGTGATAGTTGGAATCAAGGTTCGACTGTCGCACCCCATCGTTGGAAACAACGACATCATCGCTATCGATCGAGCGCTCGAGGCCGGAAAAGAGCTGGACAAGCCAGTGATGATCCACATCGGTGGTGCGGTCACCAAGTTCGAAACATTCCTCGAAAAACTACGCCCCGGCGATATCGTGACCCACTCGTTCACAGGCGGCACGCACGGAATCCTCGACAACAACAACAAGGTGATCGACGCAGCGTGGGATGCCATGAAACGCGGCATTATTTTCGATGTTGGACACGGCGCTGGATCGTTCTCGTTCCCCGTTGCTGAAGCATGTCTCGAACAAGGGCTTGGCCCTGGCACGGTGTCGTCCGACATTCACCGCTACAACGTTCGAGGTCCGGTGTTCGACCTGATGACTACGCTTTCGAAGTACATCCACCTCGGATACTCGGTGGAAGATGCAATTGCGCTCGGAAGCTCCAAGCCAGCTGCGGCAGTGAATCTGCCCGACCACATCGGGACGCTAAAAGTTGGTGCCGATGCCGACATTGCGGTGATTCAGCACCGTGAAGGCCCGGTGGTTTTTCACGATGCAAAGAAAAACGAGCGTCACGGCAACCAGTTGCTGGTACCCGTCGAAACCCTGAGAAAAGGTCGACGCTTCAACCCGATGCACTCGTTTCACCCGAACCTCGTTGGACATGGGCACGGGCACGATCACTAGGGTTCGGTTTGCAGCCACGTTAAATCCCCGGCTAACTCAAATGACCATTTCCCGACCCCTGCGGAGGGATCTGGCGGCTGGGACGTGAGTACCGAGATATCATGAGTTTCCTCTGATTCCTGACAAATACTGTTACAGATCCAGTTATAGGTTTTTGTACGCCATCCGCAGTTCAGTCCGTTCAGGCTCGAGAAGGTACTTGCCCGCTTCTCGGAACCTCCCACCTGAAATAACCGACATGTGCCGCCGCACATATTCGGCAACTGGCTAAACCACCGGCGTAATCACATGCACCCCGAACGTTTCTTCTTTTCCGCGCAGTTCGAGTTGTTCGGCCGGTACGCCGGGGTAAACCTCGGTCAAATGCGAGTACACACTTTCAGAAACCACCACCTGCCCAGCTTTGGCATGAGCTTGCAGCCTGGCAGCCGTGTTCACAGTGTCGCCCAGCGCAGTGAAGTCGTTCACGTCCCCAGTACCAACCTTGCCGACATAGGCTTTTCCGAAATTAATCCCGATTCCCACAGGTAGCCACGGCTCGCTTCCCGAGCCATTGCCCCAGCTTTGAGAATCCCAGTAGCAGCTTCCATCGCTGCCCGTTGGGAATCAATGCGTCCATAGCAACTTTGTAGAAGCGATTCAAAAGTGCAGCGAACTCCACAGGTCCAACTTTTTCGGCAATAGCCGTTGACCCTCTTACATCAGCAAAAAACACTGCGATCTC
>Ga0209402_10005153_pt1 | contig 11722 bp, 11 predicted proteins | sample ArcticOcean_MG_C_3_FD_187437 | JGI IMG/M metagenome (GOLD analysis project Ga0209402, IMG submission 187437) | Marine microbial communities from western Arctic Ocean - ArcticOcean_MG_CB8_126 (SPAdes) (version 2) | ecosystem: Environmental > Aquatic > Marine > Oceanic | place: Arctic Ocean... | reverse complement strand
ACCCCGTGATAACCCCAAATACGAGAAATCACTTTGGTTTTGTTCGGCTTGTTTTTTAACTTCCAGTAATATCGCGCCATCTTGATATTGCTGTCCGTCGACTCACCACCGCCAGACGTAAAGAAGAAGTGATTAATGTTCGGATAAGTGATTGCCGCCAAACGCTCGGCCAGTTCAATGGCGCGCGGATTAGAACTCCCGGTATATCCAGAGGAATAAGCCAGATCTGTCATTTGCTTATACGCTGCATCGGCCAATTCAGGTCGCCCATTTCCCGCCGTGTTGTTCCACAGCCCCGAAAGACCATCAATGAAACGATCGCCATTAGCGTCGATCAGAAAAGCACCCTTACCTCCAACCCACACTTTTCCGCCAACGTGGCCCTTCGGGCTATGCAGCGGATGAATTAAATGAGCTTCGTCACGATGAAGCAATGCAGTTTCAGTGTTGTTATCCAAGTTTTCTCTCCACGAATTGACACGCTCTACACGCTTGAGTTTTCCATTAAAAGGACTAATAAAACAGACTTAGAACACCAGTATATCCGTACAGGCGATTATGCGAAATTTCCCCATTTGCAAAAAATCCCACCACCGGGACATCTCCTAATTCCTGGCTAAGGATTTTCATTTCCCCAGAATTAGGACCGAAGGTATGGCGCCCACGCCCCAAACAAGAAAAGTAAAGGCCGCCTTTGGGTGTCTTATTCCCGACTCGGCGGCGTACATCTTTGACCATTCGAACCAGATCTTTGCGTGCCGTTTCCGAGTCCCGCTTGCAAAATACGATAACCTCACCCGGTGAAACATGCTCGCCAATGGCCAGCACTTCTTGCTCAACATCGATACCGATCAAGTTTCGGACCACATAATCACCGGTATCAGACCCCGTCACCGACAGGCCCACGAATATCTGGCCGCCCACTCGATTGAGGTTACTTGAAAAAGGCTCGCCGATATCCTCTTTGAAGACCGTTAATGCAGGACGGTCATCAATGCGAACAATAAGATTTCGATCGCATTCAGTGATCGTCCTGTTGGGCCCAAGCGGACTACACCCCTGGCTCAACCCGGAGGCAATTGACACTTTCTCCGAAAAAAGAACACCAGAGATGCCACCGTTCGTTAGTCCATCCGCGACCTGTTGGTGCTCCTCGCCGGAAGTTGAGGTCAACCCTCCGAGGAGAAATCCCCCACCAAGGATCTCAGAAAGACCAGGGATCAATTGTTGCAAGTGTGGGTTATGCGGATCCGCATGAACAATCCCAACGGTGCTGAAGTTGTTCGCAAACCAGGTCTGCACATCCTTTGAGCATTCCGACGCAGCATCAACCACTGTTGAAAGGACTCGGAACCCATCCGTTGGGAACGCACCCGTCAGCATGGCCATTCCCGGCGAATCGTAGCATTCCGTGTCACAGGCCACGATGCCAATGCCACTGGTGCCTACCCAATGGTCTATCCCGCTGTGGACTTTCAGGTGATCAACAATCGCCTCAAGTGCTGGGACATGCTCACTGGTAACATAAACAAAGCCGAGATTCGCGTGCGGCTGCCCTTGCGTTGTGGTTTCCAAACAGGCATCAATTGCATCATGCCAATCGGTGACGCGTGAAAAGCCCCATCCGAACTGTTCCTGTACCTGATCACTCAATGGATTAATACCTCGCAAGGCATCAGGAATTCACGATCTATTAAGTCCAACTGAATCCGGGGGTTCGGGTGTAGTAGTGCAATGCTTCATCCTGGATGATTAGAGAACGCATGCGTGCACCACCCCGATTATGGTGCGAATGCAGAAAAGCGGCCGGGGTAATCTGCACCCCGTATTCAATCCAATCCACCCGTTGATCTTCAATCATTGAATAAACGCCTTCCCCTTGGAGGCTCAGTGTAACGGCCACACCATTGTGTCGATGGGGTCGTTGGTCCCGACCCGGTTCTAGCGTATTAATCGCACAATTAACCGTTGGAAGTATATTGGTGCTGCCATTTAATGCGTGACTGGAAAACACGACGGCGTGGCCCGAGGTGTTTTCCGTTATGGGACGATTTAACACCGGTTCAAACTGTCGTTCGATTTCTTTGGATGGCCAATGCACTGCCTCGATCCGGTTATCACCAACCCTAGGGGGCCGCAAACGCTCCAGAGAGAGAAGTGGCTCGTTTGTGGCTACGAACAACAGGCAATCTTGAGCGGTGGCTGTGTGAGTGATCGCCTGGCCACCTGGAAAACAAAACACATCCCCTGGACCCCAATGAATGGTTTCCACGTCATCGGTTGTCACCCCCTCACCGCTAATCACATAGCAAATCGTCCCCGATGCGACAAAATCTGTGATCAAAGAATCCTTACCCCGAATGTTCACATAACGGACTAACAATGTCGGCGTGGTGGCGGGGTAACTGAGCCCGAGAACGCTCTGAAGGTCTAGCGGCACAAGGCCTGTTGATCGGCCTGCTTGCATCGCCAAGTTGCGTTCGTTTTCAAACTGATGGACTGGAACCCCAGGCCAGGAAAAATCAAAGTTGTTTTCCTGACTGTAGTATCTCGCACGCTTAGCCGGTAAGGTGGGCTCCAGAAACACACTGTCCTTCAGCAAAATAGCCTCACTAGTCATGACCATGACCTCCCTTAAAAACCGACCGATCGTAACTCGGAAACAGTCTAGCAGATAAGATTGTCCCGGGCTTCGCGCTCTATTAATTCCGCTGCCAACATCATGCCGAATCACCCTGATATTTTGCGTATAGGAACGGGCGCTGGCTTCTCTTCTGATCGACTCGATCCTGCAATGGAACTGGTCGAACACGGCTCACTCGATGCCATTATTTTTGAGTGTCTGGGTGAGCGAACTCTGGCTTTTGCGCATCGCGACCTGCAGTTGGCTAACGGAACCGGTTATAACCCACTGCTCGTAAAACGCATGAACCATTTACTCCCCTTATGCAGTCGGCACAATACCTGTCTTATAACCAACATGGGAGCCGCCGACCCACTGGCCGCGGCTGTACGCACCGGCGAGATTGCCGCCCAACGCCAACTGGGACACCTCAATATTGCCGCAGTGCTCGGGGACGACGTAACCCACCTGATCACTCCAGAGGTAGAACTCATCGAACCCGAATGCACTGTTGCACAAATCGGACGACCCATGATCGGTGCTAACGCCTATCTCGGGTCCCAAAGCATCACCCCTGCCCTAACGAGGGGCGCTGACGTTGTGATCACCGGGCGCGTCGCGGATCCCTCATTGTTCCTCGCCCCAATGCAAGCGCACTTTGGATGGAGTAATCAAGACTGGCAACAACTCGCCAATGGCACGGTTGCTGGCCATCTGATGGAATGTGCCGCTCAAGTAACGGGTGGATACTTTGCAGACCCCGGTTTCAAAGAGGTTGACGCGTTGGCTAGGGTCGGTTTCCCGATCGCGGAAATCTCACCTGATGGTTCAGTGGTGATCACCAAACTGCCGACGACCGGTGGCCGAGTCGACCGCCAAACAGTAAAAGAACAGCTGTACTACGAAGTTCACGACCCGTCAGCCTACATCACACCTGACGTGATCGCAGATTTCTCCATGGTTGAACTGGATGATCAAGGGGATAACCGGGTTATGGTCTGTGGCGCAAAAGGTCGCGCGAGAACGGAGACACTGAAAGTGACGGTGGCTTTTGATGGAGGACACCTTGCCGAAGCCGAAGTCTCGTATGCCGGACCTGGCGCTCTGGGCCGAGCACAACTGGCCGGAGAAGTTATTAATCAGCGGCTGGATAGCGTGCATGGGAGCCTGAGCGAACGACGAATAGACCTGATTGGCGCCGCTTCATTACATGCAAGCGCTGGTAAATTCAGTCCAGATTCAAAGGATATTCGCCTGCGCTGTGCGCTACGAACGCCGGATCCCGAAGAAGCGGCTAATGTTTTGTGGGAGATGGAAGCTTTACTGTGTTGTGGCCCAGCTGGCGGCGCTGGCTATCGAGGCCACATCACACCGAGTGTGTTGACGTACTCGGCCTTATTGGAGCGCGATAGGGTTAAAACGACCGTTGAGTTTATCCAAGTATGAAGGCACGAACCACCCTTAGACACATTGCCCACGCGCGTGCTGGCGACAAAGGTAATCGCTCCAACGTGGGGGTTTTTGTTTATGACCCGAAACACTATTCGATCCTGATTCGCCAGATCACACCGGAACGGGTGAAATCTGAATTCGGCACTCTTGTGCGAGGCGAGGTGCGCTGTTATCCATTGCCCAAAGTTCATGGACTTAACGTCGTTATGGACCGAGCGCTGGAAGGCGGGGTAAACGAATCGCTAAATCTCGATGGACACGGAAAATCCTGGAGCTTCCTGATTCTCGATCTGGAAGTCGAGATCAACACCGACAACTTGGAAACAAAGGAATGACTTTCCCGGATTCAGGTCAAACCGTCGACGAAGTCCTCTGCAGGCTACGTTCATATGTAGAAACGGACACTCCATGGCACGCAAAGAAGATGTTCATTGGCGGAAGTTATTTCGGCGGTGACGAAATTGTTAATGCGTCTAATCAAGCTGCCGAGGTGTACCAAAACCACAATACACTTTACGCGGGGCGAGTTTTCCCTGGGCTCGTGCAGATCGAACAAGAGATAATCAGCGCCCTTTTAGGACTATTCAAGGCCCCGGCGACCGGCACAGGAAACCTGACCGGAGGCGGCACTGAGAGTTTGTTGCTCGCAGTGATGTCAGCGCTAAACCGCGCTAAGTCCATCGGCAGAAAGGCCCCGTTTGATCTGATTATTCCTGAAGCGGCTCACCCGGGTTTTGACAAAGCTGCTCACCTGATGGGAGCGAAGGCCATACGCCTCGCGTCGAGCCCATTATTTCAGGCGGATCCCGAACAAATCAAAGCGTCAGTCGGACCTAACACTGTCTTCTTGGCCGCTTCCGCCCCTTCTTTTCCGTTTGGGGTAACGGATCGAGTTGATGAACTGGCGGTTATTGCGAAGGAAAGTGATCTATGGCTCCACGTAGATGCGTGTCACGGTGGATTCGTTCTGCCATTCGCACAACAACTGGGGTACGAGACCCCCAAATTTGATTTGTCGATCGATGGCGTGACCTCGTTATCGGTTGATTTGCACAAATTGGGATACGCCAATAAGGGTGCATCGGCATTGTTGTTAGCAGATGCGAAGAATGAACAACACCAACGTTACACTTTTGATAATTGGCCTGGCGGTCGGTATACGACGGCCGGATTGATGGGGTCCCGGTCAGCTGGCGGACTGGCATCGGCATGGGCCATGATTCAGATCCTCGGTCAGTCGGGCTATCGGCAAGTTGTGTCAGAAATCCTGGCGGCGAGAGACCAACTGGTCCGAGGTATCAACGAACTGCAAGGATTGAGCGTGTTAGGAAACCCCGATGCCTACTTGGTCTCCTTTAGCGCTGCCAAGGTTGATATCATGGCCGTCAGCGAAGGGATGCTTGCCCGGGGGTGGCTCACAGGACACCTCACGCGACCGCAGGCCATTCATCTCTTTCTGGATCGCCACAACGCCACGGCCATTCCAGAATATCTGTCGGACCTGGGCGAAACACTGTCAGAGGTTGAACGAGGCCTCTGGGCTGGCGATGCCGCTGACACCGCCTATACTCAATGACACATGCTGCTAGACACAGATTCATCCATCTAAGCGCAGCGGTGGCAGAATCCCCATGATGGGTTACTAAAATATCGGAGAAAATTAATTATGCGGCTCAACAAAAAAATTGCGTTGGTTACCGCGGCGGCATCTGGTATGGGCCGCGCGGGCGTTACTCGATTTGCTCATGAGGGCGCCCAAGTTGTGGCAGTAGATGTTGACGAAAAAAACCTCAACACCGTCGTTAAAGGCCTGACAGACGCTGGACTCGATGCCATTGGAATTTGTGCCGATCTAACTGATGACGCAGAATGCGCTCGAATAGTCACGGATACGGTACAACATTATGGGGGCCTAGATCTTCTTTGGAATCATGTGGGTCATCCTGGCTATTCCCGAGTTGAGGATCTTGACGCAGCGGATTATGAGATCACCATGGACCTGAATCTTCGATCGGTCTTTCGAACGACAGGTGCCGCGATTCCAGCGATGCAATCTCGCGGAGGCGGCAGTATTTTATTTACCGCATCCATCGCAGGACTCATTGGATCACCGTTCAGTCCCGTTTATTCAGCCGCCAAATGGGCGGTTAATGGGCTCATGGCATCCCTGGCGGGTCGTCTTGCCGGTGATGGCATCCGAGTAAATAGTGTTTGTCCGGGCCCCATCGACACACCAATGTTGAATATTTTTATGGCACGGCCCGACCAAAATGCGGATAAAGACGCGAATTTAGAAATGATGAAAGGGAATATCCCCTTGAAACGTGTAGGCACCGCAGAGGAAGTCGCTAATGCGGCCTTGTTTCTACTATCAGATGAAGCGTCTTACATCACGGGCGTGGCCCTACCCGTCGATGGAGGATTCGTGTCTAAATAACACTTACCCCGGTGCCCATAAGGGAGGCCCGCCCGCTGGCGGCCTCCGACGTTCATACTCAGCCCCAATTCGAAGCACGGTGGCTTCTTGATGTGCCGAGCCCAGAATTTGTAAGCCACCGGGTAGACCCTCTGCGGTAAGACCCATGGGAAGAGATAGCCCACACAAACCGAGATAATTAGCAGCCCGTGTGAAGTAGGCAGGGGTAACGCTTTGGTCTAACGCCTGTATCGGCCGGGCGGTGGTTGGTGTCGTCGGCGTAACGATGGCATCAAAACGCGCCACCTGTTTCCCCAAAACGGCTTGGTCTTTTGTTCTTTGGCGCAATGCGTCGATATATTGACTGGCGCTGATCTTGGCCCCCGCCAACATCCGCGGGCGTACATCCTCATCAAGGACCGCGGTTTCGTCCGCATAAAGGGCGCCGTGGTGATAGTACCCTTCAGCCGCCATGATGACGCCCGAGGCGTGTTTTAAGTCATCGAAAGATTGCGATGGCTGAAATATTTCAATCCGTGCACCGTGTTGCCGCAGCAACTCAAGGGCATCGTCATACAGTGTCAAGACGTCAGCCTCAACGCCTTCGCGTTCAGTCGGTGATAATTCACCCAACAACATGCCGTCGATGCCTCGTTTCAATTCATACCAAAGCCCCTTGTTCTCTTTGCGATCCTGGTCGATCGCCGCCGGGTTTCGACCCAATAAGGTCTCATACATCAAGGCCACGTCACTGACCCAGCGAGCCATGGGTCCGGGTGTATCGAGGGTATGTGACAACGGGACGATCCCATCCAGAGGTAATACCCCTTGCGAGACCTTCAGGCCCACGATGCCACACATTGCCGCTGGCAGTCGAACTGACCCACCGGTATCGGTACCCACGGCACAGCCCGCTAGCCCGGCAGACACCGCAACCCCGGATCCACTGGATGAGCCCCCAGGCGTGCGCTGGCAATTCAAATCCCACGGGTTCCATGGGGTTCCCATTTGCTGGTTAGTTCCCCAGCCACCGAAGGCGAATTCCACGGTTTTCGTTTTACCAAGAAAAACACCGCCAGCGGCAAGGAGTCGCCGAGCGATAGTTGCACTCTGGCGGGCGATGTGTGTTTTGCGCAATTGACAACCGGCGGTGGTGACCAGGCCGTCGACATCAATGATGTCCTTTAGCGCGAAAGGGATTCCATGAAAGGGTCCTATTCGATGGCCATTTGCAATCGCTTGATCGACCGCCTGCCCCGCCGCGCGAGCGCGCTCAAGGCACAATAACTGGAACGCACCCAGTCGAGAATCCAACATCTCAATACGCTCGCAACACTGCTCGACTAGGTCACTCGATGTTAACTCGTGGCGAAGTATTTTTTCCGCTTGGGCGCTGATGCTTTCATAAGGGTTAGCGATCATATTGGTCTCCACCACTAGTGCATACCGTGCGTACCACAACAACACCTCGACTTTCGAAACACACGGTTCACCGACAATCCTCATGGCGAAGCTCGCTCAGCAGGCGGTAAACACCCATATCCCAATCGGCGTCTGTTTCACTCGCCAGTTGATCGACGACTCTCCTCGCCGAGTCTTCACGCGTTAAATGGAGCACCAAACACGACTCTACCGTTTGATCTTGGCCCCGAATCTGCTCTTCTTTTCTAGCCCCGGTGTGTGACTGCCCTGAGTCTATAACCCGTACCCACACTTCCGTTCTCACTACGCCCGAAAGCTCGGCGAACAACAGCGCGGTTGTTTTAAGTCCCTCCTCTTTGCCGTGCTCTCGAGTACTCATGGTGACAACAAATCCACCTCGCTCTCGACCAGAACGTTGAACACAGGCACAGACCGTTCGAGTGACATTGATAAACACACCGGCCATCACTTCTTTGGTCAACAAGGACGGTTGATCTAGCTGTGCCTGATAGGCCGATGAAAACAATACCGCGGCAGATTCAGTTTCGTAGTAGGTAAAAAACCCTGGAGGCCCGCCTAATGATTCATGACGGCGCCCTACTCGAAAACCCTTGATACTGACTCGATCATAAAAATGCTCGCCGTGATACCACTTATCGTATAACTCCTCGTGGCCCACTGCACAATCATTCCACAGGGCCAACACGCCGGTTTGTGGGTTTATTCTTTCCACGGCACTCCCCCTGCGTATGTCCGGTAGGGAATAGCGGCATGGAAGCCCGCGTCAACGGGCAACATGACGCCGGTGATGGCGCTCGCGCTATCTGAACACAAAAATGCGACCGCATCCGCAACATGGTGAGGTTCAACCAGCATATTGAGCGCTCCTGAATTCCGCAGCACTTCTGGATCTCGTTCACCCGCGTCGATTTTGGCCTGCATCGCTGGCGTGATCACATAGGTCGGTGCCACACCGTTAACCCGAACGCCAAAGCGTCCCAGCTCTACTGCCAGTATTTCGGTCACGCGACGTATCGCAGTTTTCCCAGGACAGTAAGCAGGCAGTGGAAATGCAACAAAACTCGTCGTCGAACCGACGGTGACAATGGCCCCGCGCAACGCCGCACGCATTAGTTTTCCAAAAGCGCGGGCACAGTGAATGGTTCCATGATAATTGATCCGCCACACGCGGTCATGGGCTTCAAGATCCATGTCCAGTAGATTAGCACTGCTTTCGAGGATTCCCGCTGCGGTGACCAGCACATCAAGCCGACCATGTTTACCCTGAACGATCGACGCACACTCATCGACCGACGTTGAGTCGGCAACGTCGATGGACTCCATCGAGACCGATTGGCCAATCGTCGTTAACTCTTCTACCAGTGCCCGAGCCTTTTCAATGTCGCGATCAGCGACCACGACGTGATAGCCCTCACTGGCCATTTTTCGAACGCAACCCTCCCCGATTCCACTAGCTCCCCCCGTCACCACGGCAACACGGCGATCCGATGTCATGCTCCCTCCAATGGCCTTTGCCTCATGTTGTTTCTACCCAGACTTATTGATTGATTGATTGCCCACCATCGAGATAAACAGTTTCTCCCGTCATTAAAGTCCCTCCGGTTTCAATCACCATCCCCACCGCCTTTGCCACCTCTGTCGATGTACCGGGCCGACCCAAAGGAATACGCTGGGCCAACCAATCTCTTGCCTGCGGATCCGCCAGAAAAGCAGCACTTAAGTCGGTCTCTATATAACCGGGAGCTATGTTCACAAGTCGGATTCCAACACCAGCCCACTCCACTGCCAGACATCGGGTCATGGCCCCGACCGCCGCCTTAGATGAACAGTAGGCGAGATTACCTGGAACCCCCAATTTATCGAAGAAAGATCCGATATTGACTATCATTCCTCCCCCGCTTCCTTTCATAGAAGGATATACCTCACGACAGGCCACCATGACGGCGGTTGCGTTTAATGCCATTACCGCTGCGTAGTCAGCAACACTTAACGATGAACTGCGAGCGGATGCATGAAATCCGGCATTGTTGACCAACACCGTGACCGGGCCCTCATCCGTGATGCGCCCGAAAGTATCACGGACAGCGCCTTCATCGCTCATATCGCACACCATGCCGGTCCCAACCGAGCTTCGTCCAGTACGGGAAAGTCCATAGACTTCGTAACCTCGACGATCCAGTTCGATTGCGATGGCAGCCCCAATCCCACGGCTTGCCCCTGTAACGATGGCGCGCAACCTAGGCATCATTAAAGATCGCTTTACGTTTTTCTAGGAATGCCATCATGCCTTCCTCAGAATCCTCACTTTGAAACGCAAGCGTTGAAAGATCATTCTCAATGGCCTGTCCGTCAAGTAACGATTTGTCGAACGCCCTGAGAATTGCTGAGCGAGCGAGATTGAGAGCAACTTGGCTAAATCCTAACATTGGCTTCAGGAAACTCTTCGCGACCTCTATTGATGCCTCCTCAACCAACTGATTCACGAGGCCGATCTGCTGGGCTTCGATCGCTTCGACGGTTCGACCACTTAAAATTATCTCCATTGCGCGACCCTGTCCGATCAGACGCGGCAGCCGTTGTGTTCCCCCATAACCCGGTATTAATCCTAACTTGATTTCGGGCAAACCCATTTTTGCGTTCTTCTGTGCAATGCGAAAAGTGCACGCCATTGCGAGCTCAAGCCCTCCCCCAAAAGCGTACCCATTCATCAATGCGATAGATGGTTGACGAAGTTGCTCCAATCGCTGAAACACAGATTGACCAAATTGTGTGCTCTGTTGCTGTTCCCGCATGCTGCGCTTGCGTAATTCGCCGATATCGGCACCCGCAGAAAATGCTTTCGCTCCCGCACCCGTGATAATCAGTCCACGGGCGTCAGATCGATCAACTTTGACCAATAATTCATCTAACGTGGACATAATATCAAACGACAATGCGTTCAATGCTTCCGGGCGATTCAATGTGATTACTGCGACAGTGTCATCAAACGATAGAAGTGGTGTCATTTAACAAACCCCTTATAAGTTCTGTTATTAGAACGCAACAAGTATCGGATGCCAGTCTAATCCGCATCGAGTCTTACGACGATGCCCGCACTAGACTTGCTGGCGGCGGGAAATCGCTTCAATACCAGGGGATCATGTCCGGGCACAATAATTCCATCTTCTCCCGCGAGTATTTCCAGACGCTGGAAGCCCTTAAGCATATCGGCAACGTTATAAACAATCGGGAACGGTGATCGTTTCTCATAATTCTCATAAAAGTGACTAACATCACTTGCTAACACTACCCATCCTTTACGTGTTTTCACACGAACACATTGTATGCCCATCGTATGACCACCAATGTGGTGTACAGAGACCCCGGGAGCGATCTCATCATCACCATTATGGAACACGACCCGTCCTTCAAATACATTCCTTACAACATCGACAATATGATTCACCGTATACGCACCAGAAAAAAACTTCTGTTTCATATGCGGCCCCGTTGCATACTGAATTTCGCGTTCCTGTAAATGAAATCTGGCGCGCGGAAAATCATACAAAGTGCCCGCATGGTCGTAATGCAAATGAGTGACTACGACATCTTCAATCGTATGGGAGTCAATACCGATAAGCGACAGGCCCGCTGCCGGTGAACGCCGGAAATCACATGTCCAAACATTTCCGGACGCCTGGCGACGTCTCTCGGCTTCTTTCTCATCAAACCCTGTATCAACAACGATCGTCCGATGAGCGTTTCGGATAGCCCAAATAAAGTATGCCAGTGGTTCTAACCCATCATGA
>Ga0209402_10005152_pt1 | contig 11724 bp, 19 predicted proteins | sample ArcticOcean_MG_C_3_FD_187437 | JGI IMG/M metagenome (GOLD analysis project Ga0209402, IMG submission 187437) | Marine microbial communities from western Arctic Ocean - ArcticOcean_MG_CB8_126 (SPAdes) (version 2) | ecosystem: Environmental > Aquatic > Marine > Oceanic | place: Arctic Ocean... | reverse complement strand
AGTACTGGCGACCTGGGCGTTACTTGATGCAACGAGTGGCTTTCGGTAGGGATTAGGACATGGTGGTACATGACTTCATCAAGCATGTCATTTACTTGCATTAACAGGTCCATTTTCGTACCTTCTGCGTCGAATGTATAGTGTGTTGAGGTGGTAAACGGATCGTTCTTAGCCTCAATCTCTAGCGTTATTTGTTTTGCCATTAGTTATGACTTTCTATGGGCTTCGGAATCCCAGTTTGTCTGGTCTTCAGTGTAAGAGTTCGGAACTTCTTTGCGTTCTTCCAGCATTTCTAGAGATTGTACAGGTTGCACACCGGACACGAGATACCGTTCGCGCCAATCGGCTTTACACCTTCGAGGTCGTTAATGCCACGCAGGCAGTATTCAAGGCTTGATGCCATCCCACTCGTGCGCAGTTGCTCCATGACTCCGATCAGTTGTAGCAACCTCCACGTTGGCGTGTCTTTTGCTTGCTGCAACACGTGTCCCATGAGCAGGTGTCGCTCTTCTTTCGCGTGCTTGCGTTCTTGTGCTGACTTCTCGACTGATATGCTCTGTTGTGGCTGATATATTCCTGAGATTTTATGGGCTTTTGGCATTTCTTCATCCTCGTTACATTATTAAAGGGTACGTACGAATCTGAGCAGCCCAGAACGGGCTGCCCAGCATCCTACGCACCGAATGGTGCGTGACGGAAAGCTATTTAACTGGTTTGTTCATCGCGTATGTCGTCGCGTGACCAGCTAAAATAGAGCTTCTTGCCGTCTTCCGGGAGACGGACGACCTCGAACGTTCCAAACGAGCCGTCGTACCTACTGGTACACCACACTAGATTGGCTTCGCATGATTGCGTGATGTACTCTTCATCGTAAGCATGCTGTTTAAGGACAGTGCCGTGTTTTTGCACTAAGCTATCGTAGACTTTCTGCTCGCTGCTACGTTTTATTTCTTCAGCTAGCAGGTTAGTCAGGTCGATATTGTCTTTTATCCCCCTGTCTCCTTCGGGGGTATCCATCAACTGTTGCAGCATTTCACGGTTATGAGCGCAATTCCATGTCTTCGGGATGCTAGTTATCATTGCTTTCATCCTCCTTGCTGCAATCACGTTCATTGCTTTTGCACTGGTTTGCAACCCACTCGTCAAACTTCATCTCGTGATACATGATGTCGAGCGTACATACTCCACCATGTACTTCGTCACAGATTACACAAGTTTCATCACTGATGTCGTGGATCAGGAAATCTTCCGGAGTTTTGACCACACATTTATCAGTGTCTACTACTACAGTTTCAGGTTCTAAGCCTAACTCTATTCGTTTGGCTTCTAGTGCTGCATTGTCCATAGCTGTCTCCATGATTGTTTAATTATTAACGGGATTGACGTTCGAATTGTTCTAGAACGTGTCTAGCGTATTGAAGACTTCAATTTCATGTAGCTTCTCAAAGAATTCCACAAACTTCTCCTTATCATCCTTGTCTTCTCGGAACCCCATGTCGTCTGCATTGTCGTAGATATGCTGCATACCGATATCAATGTCTCTACGCAGCCTGACATATTGCGATGGATACATGTGTACCCATTTGGAACGGTCGACATACAGTCCACCGATACCTAAACATCCCTTGCCTCCTTGACTGATACCTTTATGACTGAAGTTCAAGCGTTTATTACTACGCTTTGACAGTTCTGCTCGTGTCTCAGCAAGTTGTTTGCGTAACAGAGCATTCTCTGTTTCGGTATCAATTGCTGTGTTAGCTGTTGGCGGCGAATGCTTGCTGAGGCTGCTAACTGGCTGCAAGTGCGACTTCTGACTGGGCTTTTTTCTGACTGTCATATAGACATGTCCTTTCTGTCCGAATACGGACAACAAACAAAAAACATAAAACCCCATCCTCCCGAGGGGGGTGAGGAACGAGGTACGAGAGAACCCCCATTGGGAGTGGGGTCCTGTTACTTCTTAACTGTTCGTTTCATGCTTCCGTGCTGAACGTAAAGAAGTCTGGTAGTTCGGAAAGGTACGGGCCATGACTGCACATTTTAATAAGGGTCCCAAGTTAATAGATTACTTGTTCTCGGAAAGGTACGGCCTCTTGTTTAGTCGCCCTTAATACCGAGATGTTTTCTACAGGTACCACTAGCGTAAGTATTTATTATTAAAGGACTTAGGGACAATCCCTTTTCTCCTATTGACACCCCAGTGGCGTTTGATGGGGGCGCTGTACTTAGTGGTCACTCGTGCATTGTCTAGAGAACTTTCTTGTCTCAATAATCCTGGAGCGAAGCGACAGGATTATTGAGACCTTAGAGTTCTCAAGAGATTCTTTTATTTTCTGGCCCCAACAATGGAGGTATCAATGGATGTCTAGGTACACAAGAATTTGCTATGAGGATGTGGCTGATTGTTGCAATAAGGTTACTCAAGGCCCTTGGTTGAAGACAGTACAGCAAGGAGATGATGCTGAGACATGTTGTCGTATGCTTGTTCAGGGTTTGATTGAGAGTTTCTCTGTCATGTTCAAGAGGGACAGTAAATCTTTTTGCCAAACTAGATTCAATCGTTTATTCAGAGACCATAACAAGGAGACGTATTTTGATGACTGAGAACATTTCGATCAATGGTTTCCTATCTACATGGGAACCAGGACCTATTGAGACTGACCTATTGAGTAGAAGCCTTGAAGTTTTCTTGGATTCTTCGTCTGATGCAAAGAGGTATCTCCCTGCATCATACAAACCAGCTGAAGCATTGAAGTATGCCATTCAGCACAGCATTGGGAAGATTAAGCTACACAGCAGAGCCAGTAAGCGGCTGTTGAAGAATGGTTGTTTCAAGGTTGAGCGTAATCGAGACCACCATACAAATGGTTATGAATTGGATTTTACTTACAGACACAATGATGTAAATCAGACTGTTACGCTACTGTCTGCTAAGGTTGACCACAGCAGTAATCGTGTTGATGTTACCTACAGTAACGACGATACTCCTGTCACTGATGGCTGGGGTGAGGCTTCTTCTTCACCTCAATGGCAATCTATCTTAGATGAGATACAGAAGCACTATGAGTCTGCACTTACACTTTCACCAGCAATCAATATAAGCAAGCGTCTTATTGATTGGTGTATGGATAAGTGCAGTGCTATTGACCCACCGAATGTTCGTGGTGTTCGTTGGGTACATAACAAGTACGAAGATGTGTGGCAGCAGTTTAGTAACGCTGTCAATGCAGCTAGTAGTCAGAGCCAGCTAGATAAGAAACCAAGAATTCTTTCACTTGGACTTAAGGCTACACCTGATTCGTTTGAGATGTTGTCTAATGCTGCATTGGTTGAGATACAGAATGAGACAAACAGGATTACTTTAGCCATACAGTCTGCTGATGGTAGCTCTAGTAATCAGATACTGAAGAATCACCTTGATAGGTGTGAGATGCTGTATGAGAGAGCGAGTGATTTGAGTTCTATGCTTAACAGCAACTCTATCCTTGATCAGTGCAACAGTATGGTTAGGAAAGCACAGCAAGCCATTACTATTGCTGCTGCCCAAGTTGATGCTAATGAAGTTACTGGAAGCGAGACTTCCAATCCCTTTTCTTATGTATAAGGAGATGAACGAGCATGAGTAGTAGTGAATTGAGGCCCCAAATTAACTGGCCGTTCTGGATTGCAGTACAGTGTGACTGTGGTCCAGCTATCGGTGTGTCTTTGCCTGGATATGGTAAGACTTCGATGGTTGAACAGTTGGCTAAGCGTGTTGGTGCAGAGGAGTTTAACTCCTTTGAGACAGGTGGTTTACTTCCTGAAGATGGTGGTGGGTACACCGTCAGGATTCAGGATGAGTATGGTGAACAAGCCGTAGAGAAAGTATTTGATATTCGTCTCAAGAGTGCCTATCGCAAGTTTACTGTGCTGTTCCTTGATGAGTTGAATCAGGGTAGTCCTGCAACACAAGCAGCATTTCAACAGCGACTATTAGATGTGTCTAAGAACAGTCCAAGCTGGGTATGTGGTGCAATGAATCCTCCAGAGGTGGCAACGATGGGTAGAGTACTGCCTCCTGCTGTTGTTAATCGTTGCTGTATTGTTGACTGGGAGTATGACGAAGGCACATTCTTCGATGGGCTAGAGAATAACTGCCAGTTTGAGTTGCCAGAGATACCTCTGATACCTGAAGACTGGAAGGATGGACTTAAGTATACAGGTCCAAGAATTGCACGGTTCCTTAAGTGCAATCCACGGTACTTGCCTACTGACCAGTACATTGGAACCAGTGACCCTGAAGTAGATAACATGCTGAAGGATGATGGTACTCCCTTCCCTAGTCCAAGGTCATGGGAGTTTGCTGTCCATGCAATAGCTGCGGCACAGAGTGTTAATGCAAATGAAGGCACCGTCAAGAAACTGATTGAGGGTATTGTTGGTGAGATTGCTTATGAGAAACTCAATGAGTTTGAGAGCTTGACTGAAGCACAGGACCCAGAAGAACTACTGAACGGCACTGACCTTGTACTTAAGGGTGCCCATGACCAGCAACACTTGCAGCTATACCGGTTGATGCTCCACTTTGAGAATAACTACCGTGGTGTATCTGATAAGTTTGAACGGTTACTTGACTTGCTTGAGCAAGCATATAGTCAAGGTGCATCTGAAGAAGTCGTTGCATTCTACAACCAGACTATGAAGTTGAAGCCATACAGTTACGTTCCTAGAATCAGAGATACTGGCCCTATCGCAGAGATAGAGGCCATGATTTACCGTTGCCGTTCCACATCTAAATAGGAGAGCTTAGCAGTGGTTGAACGAAAGACTAATATAAACCTGATTGCTGCATGCCATGTAGCTAGTAAAATGTTTGCTGGTTCTAAGAGTGCCTTGTGGTCTATGGTTCATACCGAAACCACCGAGGTACCTACTATGGCAGTAGATAAATGGTGGCGATTGTACTACAACCCTGAGTTCCTTAAGTCCTTCGAGGACGAAGGAGTCAGGGCTGAATGGTTCGAGAAAGCACCAGACTCTGGATACAAATTCTCCCATCTACCTGATGTACCATCAGAGCAGTATGCCCTTGCTTTGATAATCCTCCATGAGTTCTTTCACTTGATGTTTAGACATGCCGCTAGATGTCAGAGCATGGATGTTGTTGCAGATACAGCAAAGGCAGCTAACTATTCACAGGATATGTGTATCAACCACCAGCTTGAATTGAGTTATGGATACCGATTCAAGGGTGGCGTTACGTTTGATAAGTATGACTACACACCAGGGCAACCTTGGGAGTGGTACTTCTATGAGATGTTGAACCAACCATCTGATGAGCCTGACGGTGACCAGCCTTCACCCTCTAGTAGCGGTGAAGGTGAGTCAGACTCAGAGGATGGTGGTGATCAGGGTAGTGAGGAGCCTGAGTCTGGTTCCAGTGGTAGCGATGGAATAGACAGAGAGTGGGAGCTTGGTGAGCCAACAGAGGAGACTGGTGGCCTGCAACCACATCAGCAAGAAGAGATTATTAAGAAGGTTGCAGAGGATATACAGAAGGAGTCCAGTGGTGGTAGCGGTAATGCATGGATCGAATGGTCCAGGCAGAACGTAAAGGTTAAGCGTGGTCTCATCAATCAGATGCTTAAGTTCTTCCAAGAGGGAGTGGACTTAGTATGTGGTACTGGGAGCAGAAGCTACACCAGAGAGAGGCATAGCCTTGACCCTGATTTCATTATGCCGGTAGACAGGATGATGGTACCCAAGATTACCGTCATTGTTGATACGTCAGGCAGCATGAGTGATAGTGATTTCAATAAGGCAGCAGGTGTGGTTGACTTGGTTCTCCGTGAGTTCCCTACTAGGTCAGGGCTTAGGATTTGTGCTGGTGATACAGAGATAGCGAATGATAAGGAAGTCACTAGCGTTAAGCAGCTGGACCTCAAGGGAGGTGGAGGTACTAACATGGGGCAATTGATTGAAGATGCAGCCCAGCATGACCCGAAACCACAGTTAATCATGGTTATTACTGATGGATTTACACCGTGGTGTAGCGATGTAGGCATACCGACGTTTGCTTGCACTACATCTACAACAGAGAACATACCATCGTGGATCAATACATTTGACATGACAAAGTAGTACTCAATAGCGGTGCATAACTTAGCTTTACTTCTGGCTGAAAAGAGTCTGCATTAGCAACGCCCTGCCCTTATGCATAAGGGTTACGTAGAGAGACTGTTGTGGATATTAAAGCCAGAGGTCGTTACGGTAGCTGTATAACTTGGAAGCGTTTACCGCCAGCATAAAAACCTTAACGACCACGACAACGACAGGCTGAGTAGTTCTCATCTCGGAAAGAGAGATGGAACTTCTCTTCAATCTTTGTTTGATTCTTGGTTCACTCCGTGCTTCGCACTCCGTTCACCAGGAATCAACAAAGTGAGTAGTCAGCCTTATTCGTAAGTTATGCACCGCTTTGTTTAGAAAGGACATACCAATGGACGAAGCGGTGTACTATAAGGTTCGTTTATTCAGGGAGTATACACGGAGCCTTCTATCTGTCGAGATTTATGAAGGCTTGAACGAAGAGCAATGGATGAGATACGTTGATATAAAATTCCCCGAATGGGGTATCGTTGCTTGGTTAAAGTTTAGACGAGAACCACAGTCGTAAGGAGGTTTTTTAATGAAAAAGGTTATTCATGTTAATCAGCATGTCATTAGAAGAAACAACAAGACCGGAGAAAGAGAACCCTGTATCACCTGCAAGACTTACAAGACTAACGGATATTATACAGAGATTACCATCGATGGTCCGTCAAGGATAGTGTACCGGCCAGATAAACCTTTGAAGTGTGGAGCTAAGGTATGGATTGAGACCGACGCAGAGGTAAACGGTACGGTTAGCGATTATCCTGACCCAATGTATGCACACAGAGAGGAGGACGAGTGATGACACGTTATGAATTTGAGTTATGTCTTGCTGGTGAGGGTGACACGCCCGAAGAAGCGTGGGAATCTGCTGTAGAAAACTTTATGATGGACCCCGGATGCCCCCCTGAATGCAAAATTGTTAATGAAGAGGACGAGTGATGCACAAAGTAAAGATACCTAAGAGAGGCAATGGACACAGGGTAGTGTATGTGCCTAACAAGAAAGAGAAGCCAAGGCTACGTAAGATAGCTAAGGCACTGGGTTACATATCAGAGAAGCACTGTGACCTCACTGTTGTACATGGCTTCATGAGAGGCCGAAGTCCTATTACTAACGCTATCGTACACATAGGTTATGACCACACTCTCTCAATGGACCTCACGGATTTCTTTGACACTTGCACTAGAGACAAGTACGATCATCCAGTGCTAGCTGACATCAAGCTAACACCGAAGACCTATCGGTATGTTATTGTTGACGGTGCTGCAAGGCAGGGGTTGCCGACTAGCCCAGCGATGAGTAACATAGCAGCTATACCGATGGACGCTGCATTATCTAGGCTATGCAACGAGAGTGGAGAACGAGCAGTCTACACACGGTACGCTGATGACCTAACATTCAGCAGTAACTCTGAGCAAGTTATACATCACCTACGAAAACAGGTTCCGCAGATTGTGGAGTCCCTTGGATTCGAGGTGAATAAGAGGAAGACCAAGCACATGAGGGCTAAGGCTGGTCGCCGCCATATAACTGGTGTCGCTGTTGGGGATAGAAATATCTACCCTACCAGGAAGTTTCGCCGTAGGTTTAGGGCTGTTAAGCACCAGATTGTCCATGGCTACGGAAACCTGAAGGGCCAGCTCATGAACCAAGTGTATGTTGGCATGGAAGGGTGGCTTGACTGTTGTAAGCCGAGGCTCTCGTTCAATAACAGGAAGGAGAATCAAATGGAAGTCCCTGGTTTTATAGACTCTAACGATATGACTCGGAGGTATTTCGGTGATCAGTGATAAGAACAGTGAGTTCAGTTGCCCTGACTTAATCATTCCCGTCAGTGAGACGCCTCAGTTAAGGAAAGAAATAAATGAACTCAGGAAGAGGGACGCTGGACTGTCATTCCTTTTCGATCAATTACTGGAGGGTGATGTAGAAGATGAGTGACGTAAGCGAGAAAATAAGGGAGGCTATGGACAGAAGGAAAAGAAATAGTCAACCAGTCAACCAGAAGGTTCCGGTCGGTAAGGTTCTAGTCGGGACAGGACAGAATAAAAGATTTGTATTCGACCCAAGCCAGCGACCAGTAATCAGGTTGATAAAGTACTACCGGAACTGCGGTCTCAGCCTATCCAGGATAAGTGACAAATTAGAAGAGCTACTTTCCAAGCGAGAAGGCAGAGACCCAGTACCGGCGGTACACTTTAAGCTGAAGAGGGCGTGGACCAAGCGCAGAGTTCAGCATGTGTGTGGAAGATTAGAAATACTGATGCCGGATGGTCCGCCGTCAGTAAGGAGAATGATTTGGAATAGGAGCGAGCAATGAGTGAAGAACGTAAAGAGGAAGACACAGGCAAGAGATGCTCATTATGTAACAGTTTAATTGAGGTGGAAGTGAACGGATGGGGTAATGGGCATAACCCTTGGCCTCTCCGTAGAAATGAGGAAGACCGTTGTTGCCAGACATGCAACGACACTCTTGTTATCCCGATGAGGATGAAGATGTTGACATCTAGTCAAAGCCAGGAGGGGTGGGTCATGAAGGCGGAACTTCATAACGTGAAAGACTTGAGTGATGAATACGAACCCGGCACCATTGGTGCCAGTATGGAGTTCAGGGAATTCAAGGAGGACGAAAGCAATGACTGACGATTATACGCTCCCTAAAGTTGGACCTGAGCCCTATACAGAACAATGGTTCGCCGCTAGGAGTTCTATATTCGGTGCCTCGGAAGCAGCAGCCGTCTGTGGTTTGTCTAGATATTCGCAGCCCCTTGAGGTATACAACCGAAAGAAGGGAATTTCTAGCGAGAAAACACAGACTCCTGAGATGCGGAGAGGACAGATATTCGAGTCAGCTGTCCTTCAAATGTATGAGGACAGGGTTGGGGGTGGGCTATGGAGGACGCCACCTATGTTCATCCACCCTAAGTGGGAGTTCATGACTGCTACTCCAGATGCAATGTGGAATGAGACTTGCGTTCCTTCCATCGGCGACATGACATGGCGTGACTGTATCCCCGTCGAAGCCAAGACTACTCGCACCATGGATGGATTTGGAGATGAGGGCGGTGACGACATACCGCAAGAATACATACTCCAAGCGCAGCAACAGATGGCAGTTACTGGAAAGGAACGATGCGACGTTCCAGTATGCGACGGCTTTGACCTTAAGGTTTACAAGGTACTAAGAAACGATGATGTCATTAACTTTATCATTGATTCTGAAAAGGAAATGGCTGAACGTATTAAAGGTGACGACCCACCACCTGTGAACTGGTCGCATCCAAAGACTTACGACATGCTAAAGAAAGTGAATGGAGTAAACTCAGAAGAGGTGGTGGAGCTTAGCGAGTCAATGACTGCTGCATGGCAGCAAGTGGAGGTTCTTTCCAGAGCTAAGTCTGACCTTGATAAGCAGATAAAAGGACACAAGGCTATGATCATGCACGCTATGGGTACCGCAGGTGTTGGCAAAATGACTGATGGCCGCTGCATGATTCGCAAGAAGATTACTCGGAAGTCCAAGGAGATGCCAGCAATAGAGTTCTTTAGGTTAATGTGTAGAAAATAAAGGAGAGCAGTAATGGGAGATTTAGTTAAGAGTAATAGTATGATGTACCAGATGTCTGACATTGAAAAGATGGGGGATGTTTTAGCCCGATCACGAATGTTCGGATTCAAGACAGCAGAAGAAGCTGTTGCCCTTATGTTAATAGCGCAAGCTGAGGGGAACCATCCAGCTAAGGCTGCACAGGAGTACCATGTAATCCAGGGACGACCAGCACTGAAGGCTGATGCCATGTTGGCTAGGTTCCAGGCTGCTGGTGGTATCGTAGAGTGGGAGGAAATGAAAGATGAAGTTGTGTCTGCATACTTCAGTCACCCTACTGCTTGCCCAAAGCCAGTTAAAGTTGACTGGACTATGGAGCGAGCCAAACAGGCAAAACTTACTGGCAAAGACAACTGGCAGAAGTATCCTCGCCAGATGCTTAAGGCAAGGGTGATCAGTGAGGGTGTTCGCATGACATTCCCCGGTGTTACGGTAGGACTGTACACACCAGAGGAAGTCATGCAGTTTGATGATGACAGGTCGCATGGTGTGATTAGTGCCAAGGTAACTGGAGGGGATGTCCCTCATATCACTAAGGCTGACGCTATTGCCTCAGACTTGAAAAAGGATTGGCCCAAAGAAGGTGAGGCGATTCAAAAGGTTGAAGACCTTCCAGCAAAGGTCGATACTTTCAACGGCAAGGAGCGAGGCAATCCCGATGAGCTGATTGATAAGATTGCTGCGGCTGATACGGTACGTGGTGCTAAGACCATCGTGACCAGGGCTTTTAATAAGTATGCCTTTACTAATAAAGAGAGGGAGTCCATTAACGAATCACTGGATTGGCATTGTGGCACTATTGGACCAGCTTCTGCTGTCGTTAAGGAACAGACTGCGCACGAATCGGAAGCTGAACAGAGAGCAGCAGAGTTGACTGCGAAGTTAGAAGAACTTAAACCGTAGCGCAACGCCCCTTGCGCTACACCCCCCTCCGTAGTTTCTCCATGAGCTACGGAGTGGGGGATTTTTTAATCAGGAAGGAGGGCTGAGATGAAGGAAGAGCTTAAACGGATTGCGGAGCATTACAGGTCGCATAACACTACGTCCAAGCATTGGAGAATGAAGCAAGGGGAGAGGGACCTTGTGCTTGCCAGACTAAAGGATGGATACACAGTCGAAGCTATCAAGATGGCGATTGATGGACTTCACATGACTGACTGGAATATAGGGAAGAACCCCAACGGAATGATGTACCTAGATATGTATTATGCATTAAGCGAGGACAAGATTGACAAGAGGATCAGGACTGCTGAGCTTCATGCTCGTGATATTGAACGCAGCATGAATAAGGCAAAGAGGGTCAGTATACAGAGAGAGCTTGACGAGATAAGCATGGAAATGCGGATAGGGCCAGAGGAATCTTTAGCTAAGAGGTTCCGTAATGCCCAGAGAAAGAAGTCTGGTAAGATGAATTAAGCTCTGCACCAAGGAGGGTAGCATGCCTAAGAAAGAAAACAACGGAAAGAACAGTGACGGAATCAGCCTGGGTAATATACTCCTGTCCGGAGAGGATGTCATACTGCACTACGAGTTCATAAAGGTCGTTCTTGATTTCGCCCAGAGGAATGAGTTGATGGCTCATAAGGTGATCGGCTTACTTGAGGCAACCAAGCATGGATTGTGTACTTATACCGACATGGTGTGCGTGACCAGTGACCCCAAGGAAACTGAAGAGTGATAATGCACATCGGAGTTGATCCAGGGAAGTCTGGTGCAATCTGCTCAGTAGATGAGTTTGGTTTCCCTGATGTGATCACGAAAGCTGATGCAACAATCAGGGATATATGGAAGTCTCTGTCCGAGGTATCCATTAACCATAGCTGTAAGGCAGCTATCGAACTTGTTAATTCAATGCCCAATCAGGGGGTTGCTAGCACGTTCCGGTTTGGAGAAAGCTACGGCATGCTTGTCGGATTGCTTACTGCTGCTGAGGTACCCTTCATAAGGGTCAGGCCCACTGCATGGTGCAAGGAGCTTGGATT
>Ga0209402_10005147_pt1 | contig 11733 bp, 10 predicted proteins | sample ArcticOcean_MG_C_3_FD_187437 | JGI IMG/M metagenome (GOLD analysis project Ga0209402, IMG submission 187437) | Marine microbial communities from western Arctic Ocean - ArcticOcean_MG_CB8_126 (SPAdes) (version 2) | ecosystem: Environmental > Aquatic > Marine > Oceanic | place: Arctic Ocean... | reverse complement strand
AATTCCAATTGCTTGGTTACAATGAGATTGAAACCGCAACTCGAGACGAACTTGACCTCACAGACCAAACAGCGGTTCGTCGTTTCTATGAGTTAGAAAAACCCGACGCAGTAATAATAGCAGCAGGAAAGGTGGGAGGAATAGGAGCAAACAGCACCTACCCAGCAGATTTCATTTACGAGAATTTGGTTATTGCGGCCAATCTGATTCATGCTGCCTACGAGTTTGGAGTAAAACGACTTCTTTTTCTTGGAAGCTCTTGTATCTATCCCAAGCTTGCACCTCAACCCATCCAGGAAAGCTCTTTGCTCACCGATGAGTTGGAATCTACAAACGAGCCATACGCAATTGCGAAGATAGCCGGATTGAAATTGTGCCAATACTATAGAAAGCAGTATGGGGTTGAGTTTCACTCGCTCATGCCCACCAACCTTTATGGGCAGGGAGACAATTATAACTTGGAAAACTCCCACGTCCTTCCGGCGTTTATTCGCAAATTTCACGATGCCACAGAAAAAGGAGACCCTGAGGTAACAATATGGGGCTCCGGAACGCCTCAAAGAGAATTTCTCCACGTGGATGACCTGGCGGATGCCTGCATATTTCTTATGAACTTGGAGAATCCGCCGGATTGGGTGAATGTGGGAAGCGGCGATGAAGTAACTATACTTCAATTAGCAAATTTGATTAAAGAGACCGTAAGTTACCAAGGGGGCATAATACAAGATCCCTCTAAGCCCGATGGAACACCAAGAAAACTACTTGATGTATCGGTGCTCAAAGAATTGGGTTGGGAGCGAAAAATAGACCTAAAGACGGGTATCAAGAAAACCTATGAGTCCTTCATCGAATCTAAGACTGCAGGAACGATTCGTGATTAAGAATCCATATTCCTAAAACAGGGATCGAGTTCTCACAACTCAGCTACTTTCCAAAAATCCAAAAAAGTCAGCAAGGCTTTTAAGAAAGCCTCGACCAATCACCGGACATTAGATTGTGTTCGCCAACTATTTGCTGAAACCTGATTTGGAAATTAGATGAAAAATTTGATCACCACGGCGATTGGTGCGATGTGTCCGTGCTGCCGAGATATAGCACAACTTTCGTCTCAATCGCTAGACCAGAAACTCACATTGAGAGAGCGAATCGGTATGCGCATTCACGGCTGGATCTGTAGTTGGTGCATAGATTATTCCAATCAAGTTCAAATTGTGAGCGATAAAGTTAAATCAGACGGTGAGTCGCTTGCGGAATTGAATGATGAAAAACTTTCCGATGAATGCCGGGAAAGAATCCGGGTAATGATGCAGCCATCTTCGCAAGAACCTGACGACAATAGTTAAAGTCTTTTATCTGCTGCCGACCAATTATCTTGAAGACATTTCCTAAGAGCCATTCGTGCTCGGTGTAATATGGTCCATAAGTTCTGAGGCGTGATCCCAAGCTCCTTCACGATATCCTTGCTATCAATTCCGTGACCTCCCGCATAAGGTAAACTTGCCGAATCTTCTGAGGCAATTTATCCGAACAGAGCAAAAACTGAGACATGAATTCTTTCCGATCAATATTCTCCCATTGTTCGGCAGACCACTCAGCCGGAGAAAAATCTCCCTGCAACCAATGCCCATTGTCACCAAAATGTTCTTTCTCCTCGTCTTCGTAAAATGACGATAGTTGGGTAAACGTTTTCTCTCTGGAGCTCTTTCGATAGTGGTCCATGACCTTGAATTTGAGAATCCCGGTTAACCAGGTTTTCAAGGTCGATCGTCCTCCGAAGTTTTTAAGTGATTTGATTCCAGCCAGAAAAGTTTCTTGGACCAAGTCCTCAGCAACGGAAGGATTGTTTACCCGCATAATGGTATATCGATATAGATAATCACCATAGGCATCGAGCCAAGTCGAGGGATCGAGGGATTCGGGTGTATTTGACTTGGGGAATTCCACAATAAAAAGTGAAGTTGATTTGCAGGGGAGACCTGCCAATTGTCAAGAGCCAGCCATGAAGGCACCCATCAAAATAAGCTATAACGCTCCCTTCGTCCTCACCTACTAACTAATTTGCCTGTTAGTACTTTTGGCATCTGGACTAACTGATGGGAAAAGCACGTTCCATTTATTTAGCGTTCACGGAAGCGACAGCTTTAGAAACCTGATAACTTACCCCCGTTTAATTGGTCATGTCCTCGATCATATAAATTTCCCTCATTTATTAGGTAACTCGACCATCATACTTCTCATTGGCCCCATTCTCGAAGAAAAGTACGGCAAGCGGGATCTCGCGATCATGGCGGTAATTACTGCAGTAATTACGGGGCTTCTTCACATGCTTTTCTTCGAAGGCATGCTATTGGGTGCCAGTGGGATTGTCTTCATGTTTATCGTCCTAAGTTCATTGGTGAACGTGAAACGCAAAACGGTGCCTCTAACGTTTATTCTTGTTTGCATAATCTTTCTCGGAAGCGAATTTGCGCTATCATTCGAAGAAGACAGCGTCTCGCAATTCGCCCATATCCTAGGAGGAATATGCGGAAGCGCTTTTGGCTTTTTACGCGCAAAGTAATACGTCTAAACAGAGCTACTAAATGCGATCGCTGCCTAAAACTAATTCTCCTTGGGGATGACTCAACTTTGGCTCGGAGGTGTTTTCTTCGGTAACGAAGAAAGCCACCCGCGCACTCGAGATTGGAGAGTTTTCCTCCAACTCAAAAAAATAAAGCCCTTCATTCTTTTCCAGAAGCGGAATAATCCCCGCACATTCCAATACGTTAGCTTTAGGATCTTTCAGCCAAAGAAAGTAGTTCTTCCCTTGTTCTTGCTTTGGCAAATTTTGAATAGCGATGAAGCCATGCTTACTTTGAGGATCATAGACGGCATAACCGCTACCGCGAGTGTTTGCCAAGGGAGAATCATTCATCGTGGCCGGCAGCTGCTCTGGATGATCCCAAAAGTTTTCAGCCATTTGGGTGAGCTGAACAAAATTCTCAAATTCATCCTCGGAGATCACTGTGGGGATGGTTTTAAAAGCGGATGAATCCGAATTCATACCGACGACCAGTAATACCGGCTGACTGTTAGGACTGGTCATTGATTCATCTCGGTTAGTCACAAGAAGCGTCAGACCCACGCCTAATAGCAGAGCAGCTGCCATTCCCCAACCCGCGAAGCTCGCCCACGAAATCGTAATAAAGGGTTTTGAGGTCACCTCCTGAGAGTGTGGATGAACCTGGGATTGTATCGACGAAAAAAGGCCAGCAGGTGCTTTATGTTGAGGTAGATCCCGGATTTGATCCTCCACGGCTGATTCAAGCTCTCTGAGCAAGAGAACCAATTCAGTATCCGTTTCCATTCGTTTCTCAAAGGAGCAACGTTCATCAGGTGACAATTTATCCAACACGTAGAGGCTGGCTAATTCTTGTGTCTTCTCGTTCATAAAGCTGTTTCGGTTAAAGTGTTTCTAAGTTGAAAGAGCCCCCGCTTGAGCCAGGACTTAACGGTGCCTAAAGGCTGCTCTAGTGAGCGCGCTATTTCGGAATGAGTCATCCCTGAAAACAAGGCAAGCTCCAGGGCCTTTTTTTGTTTTTCCGGGACATTTTTGAGCGCCTCCTCGACCTGGTTTCGCGTTTCATTGTGGGCAACGGTTTCGCGGACCACTTCGGCGGTTGCCCATTCTTGATCTTGATCAGGTTCAAAGGTTGTAACTTCGGGTTCACGATTGAGCTTCCGAATTCGATCAATACAGGTTCGGCGCATAATAGTGACGGCCCATGTAAATGGGCGAGATTTTCGCGCATCGTAGTGAGCCGCATTCTTCCAGATCTTTACAAATGTATCCTGCAGAGCTTCTTCCGTTTCGGAGAGATTCTTAAGCATCCTGAGTCCGAGTGAATACAGTGGTGTAGAATATCGATCATACAGTTGCCTAAATGCACTCGCATCGCCGACACCAATTTGGGCTAGCAAACAAGCTTCTTCCAAAGCTGCTTCATGCTGTATGGTAAGGGTCATCTCGATAGTTATACTTCTGAGGTTGTCGAGTAAAGGGGCTGGTCGGTACCAAAACCAGCCCCGGGCTCGGTCAGGATTTGTCGAACTTGTGTTCGTTAAGCTTTTTGGCTACCTCCTCTGCAGCCAAAAAAATGATATCATCCATATTATCTTGAGGATGACTTCCAGGCCTTGGATAGGTCCTCACTTTTATGATTTGAAAATCTGTTTCCACTCCGTCCTCTAACAGAGTAACCCAGGACCGAAAGACGAGATCACTAAAAGTCTCTTCTTCCAAACTTTTGAACCAGATCCGAAGTTGAAGTCCATCTTCCGGGACACTTGCGCTCCACCGTTGGAATTTCAGGGTTACAGGCCAATCCTCTTTCTCAAAGGCTTTGGTAAAATTCTTTTTGATCCTGATATACATATCAAGATCGTTGTGGTAGGCACGGTGCGATATCAGGCTATCAGAAACTACGACGAGCAAAGTTTCCTTTTCAGATTCTGCATTCTCTTGGGCAACAATGGGGCTCACGCATCCGAAAATGAAAGCAGCTAAAGTTAGTAGGAAAATATGGTTAGGGTTTTTCATTAATATTTGGTGGTTTGATAGACTCTTACGTGAACAAAAAGATTGCGGATTCAAAAATCTATTGGTGATCAAAAAAAGAGCAAAAAGACCTTTTACCTTTAGTATATACGGACAAGATTGAAACATTTAAGGCAAATGACTAAATATTACCGGCGATGAAAGCAAATGGCTTATTAGTGCTCCTGACCGACTTCGGAACAAGCGATTGGTATGTCGCCAGTATGAAAGCAGCCGCTACGGCAGTATTCAGGGACGTTCGATTTGTAGATATTACGCATGAAATTAGCCCTGGATCTGTCTCAGAAGCCGCTTTTGTTCTAACCCGATGCTACGACGATTTCCCGCCGGGTACTACTTTCGTAGTCGTTGTAGACCCAGGAGTTGGAACTGACAGACAGGAGATTGTCACGAAGGCTGGAAATTACTTTTTTGTCGGACCCAATAACGGTGTTCTATATCCAACCATTCACAAACTGGGTACCAATCTTACTTTCTCCATTGAATCTCCAAACTGGATGGGACCAAAAAGAAGTTCGACCTTTCACGGCAGAGACCTTTTTGCTCCATCAGGAGCCAAGCTTGCTTCAGGAACTCCCATTCAGGAAGCAGGCCCTCAAATCCAGGAACTCGTTGAACTACAATTTCCAGAGCCAAACACCATGATCGACAACCCCAATGGCCAGATTTTGTATTTTGACCGTTTTGGCAACGGGCTTACCAATTTCAGAAAGGAACACATTGAGTTGGAACAACTCGTAGGAGTGAGAGTTGAAGACACACTCTTCCATCTTGCAGATACATTCGGAGATGTAGAAACCGGGGCACCTCTCAGCTATTGGGGATCCAGTGGATTTTTGGAGGTCGCACTTAGAAACGGACATGCAAGATCCGAAACTAAATTGACCAAGGATTCCATTGTTTGGCTGGTCTTGTCTAGCTGACTTATTTTAGCCGTGCAACGCGTAGCTTTTCTGATTTCCAGATTCCCTCTACCTTAGAGAAGTCTTCATCTTTTGTGCCGCTAATAAGACAAAAATCGTAGGTATCCCAAAGCGGCATCTCAACCCGCGCCGACTCAAGGCGCCGATCCATAGCGGCTCTATCTTCTTTTCCTCGGCCAATCAGTCGCCTTTCAATCTCATCAAGACTGGGTGGCATTAAGAAAATAGTGACCACCCGTTGTTTTAGAAGAGCGTCTTTCTCCGCCTCTCGCTGAAAGGCTGCTACTCCCTGAACATCGATGTTCATGATGAGATCAATGTTGTGAGCTAATTTATCCTGGATCTCAGATTTCAAAGTGCCGTAACGATGAGCGTGAACTTTGGCATGTTCGTAAAAAGCATCATCGCCCAATTTTTTATCAAACTCCTCTTCGCTTAAAAAAAAATAGTCCTTACCGTTGATCTCGCCTTCTCGAGGCGATCGGGTTGTCGAAGTAACTACCCTTTGAATACGGTCATACTTGCCAGTTATACTTGAACAAAGCGTACTTTTCCCGGTACCGGTCGGTCCGGCCAGAATCATCAGTAACGCAAGGTCTTTGTCAGGAGATCCCATTCGATTTCATGTTAGAGCATCCTTAGTAGGCGAAGGCAACTATACTCAAAATCAGGCCGTACGCTGCCATGACAGCTCCAAGGAATTTGGCTCGTCTGTCCTGCTTGAATAACCATTCAACAAAATCACGAGCGCGGTAAGGTGCAACAGCCAGGTAAATTGAAAGTACGATTAGTATATAAGCGAATATCGTGAGAAAAATACGAGAAGGGATATCGTAAAGGGCAAACGCGGAACTCAACATCTCGGTCGCAGCAAGCAGCCAGATCACGCAAACACCACGAACGGCTAGGAAATCCGGCACAAAGAAATATGAAAGTACTGCGATAACCCCAAAGATGCCCATAAGTAGATTCCGATGGTTACCAAAATCAGCCACTCCAAGTTGTGATACTTTGTATATAAACCACATGCTCCCAATTCCAAAAGCGAGTATAGTGAATCGACGCGATCGAGGAAGACCTTTGATGATACTCGATATCGAATTGTCGTTCCAGAAAAGCAGGGCACCGACAAGAACCAAACAAATGCTGGTTATTATAGTAGCAGTAAAAAGTGAAAGATTCATAAGAGAGAATTTGAAAGAGTTGGTGCTGGTTTATTCAATTCATCAACACCAGAAAGAACAAGATCGCCGTAAAGACTACTTTGAGTAGCCCGGTTAACCTTCATCTGTACGAGCTCTCCAATCCGTCGATCACTCGCTGGTACCAGACAATTGCGATAACCTCGTGTTTTACCCACATATAATTCCCCACGCTTTGCTTTCCCTTCAATTAATACCTCCTGGGTGGATCCCACCATCGATTCATTCCGAGACAGGGATGAATCTCTCAGGTAACCAAGTAATCGGTGATTACGCGCCTCCTTCACTTCTTGGGGAATCTGATCACCCATTTCAGCGGCAGGCGTACCGGTGCGTATGCTGTACTTAAAAATATAGGCCATGTCGAAGGAGACCTCTTGGAACAGATCGCAGGTTTGCTCAAACTCCGCATCCGTTTCTCCTGGGAAACCGACGATAATATCTGTGGAGAAATACATCCCGGGTACCACGGTTCGAAGGCTATCAACTATCTCCAAGTATCGTTCACGCGAATAAGGACGATTCATCAATTTCAACATTCGGTTCGATCCTGATTGCGCAGGCAGGTGGACATACTCGCAAAGCTTGGAGAGATCACGGTAGGCTTCTACCAAGTCTTCCTTGAATCCACGCGGGTGCGGGGAAGTGAAACGGATGCGTTCGATGCCTTTTACTTCTTGTACCTTTTCCAGAAGCTGAACAAAGGGAGACTTCTTATTCCGAAATGGTATTTCGCGACGGCCGTAGCTATTAACAATTTGGCCAAGCAATGTGATTTCTTTGGTACCCCTCGCCGCAAGTTCTTCAACCTCATCAACGATTTCTTCAATAGGGCGGCAACGTTCATTGCCACGGGTTTTAGGCACGATACAGAAAGCACAATTCATATTGCACCCCTGCATGATTGAAACGAAAGCACACACTTGACGACTGTCAGACAAGTGCTCGCGAATTGTGTTTTGGGACCCCTCCTCTTCGTCTAAATCAACAATGGTCGACGGTTTAGGTCCAAGGCCATTTTGGGTCGCGATGATATTGTCGAGATGATCGGGAATTGCGTGAAATTTTTGAGTGCCAACCAAGAGATCCAGGTCCGGGAGCTTATCAACGAGTTCAGTCCCTCTGTTTTGCGCCATACAACCCATTATCCCAATAATGAAATCCGGGTTGGTTCGTTTGCGCTTTCCTAAATACCCGGTTTTCCCAATAGCCTTCTGCTCGGCTTGGTCTCGAACCGAGCACGTGTTCAATAAAACCACGTCCGCATCGAACTCATTATCGACCAACGAGTACCCACGGGCACGAAGCTTGGCAGCAACTGCTTCGGAGTCGCGCTCATTCATCTGGCAGCCGTAAGTCTTGATATACACCCGGTTCATAAGAGGTGGGAAAACATAGAAGTAAGGTGTTACAGGTCAATTAGTAAAAAGAAGCCAAACAGGGTCCTGAAATTTCTTAGATGATTCGAAATAAATGCCCACAGGTTCGCTTTGAATGGCCATGAGATCCTTAAACCGTTCAATACGTATTTCATTCAATGAAGAGCAAAGAATTTACCAGCGTATTTGTCTATGGGACCCTTAAACCAGGTGGGATCTATCACGATCGCTTTTGTAGCTCGTTCAAATTCGAGGCCGAAGAAGCCTATGTTAACGGGAAACTATTTGATTTTTCTCCGTTAGGGTATCCAGGAGCGCTGGAGGGAGACGACTTAAGAATTTGCGGTTTTGTTCTGAGGTTCAGCCATAAAGAATCCGAGGTTTTATCCAAATTGGACGAGCTGAAAGGTTACGATCCCAATAGACAAGAGGGCCTGAATGAATACTACCGCAAAAGGGTAAACGTATTTAAAAACGCTGAGAATTCTGAAGCGTCGGAAAACGCTTGGTGTTATTTTATGGCCCTCAAAAAGATAGAATCATTAAGAGGAGTCCAAATGTCGGATGGCTTCTGGCCCACTAAGAATCCTCCGACTTAGATGCAGTTGGTTTCTTAGGAGCTTTCTTCGCGACTTTTCTTGCAACCCGCTTCTTCCCCTCTTTTTGAGCGACACTTTTTTTGGCCGCTGAGGGTCTGATGACCTGCTTTACCTTATCCGCGGGCTTTTTAGGAGCTGATTTTGCCGCGGGCTTTTTTACTGGTGCCTCTTTAACTATTTTCTTCGCAGGTCGCTTTTTGGTTAGCACTTTATCTTTCGGATTCGAACTTGCGACCTTCTCAGGTGCAGGCGTTTTCGGATTTACAGGCTGATTGTCATTCCTTTTTGGACGCCTTGGTTTTGGTTGAGGCTTATCACGATTAGCAGGCTCCTGAGTCTGAGAATCCCTCTTTCTTTGATTGCGACGACGAGGACGCCGACGATTTTTTTGATTACCTGATTTTTCACGTCCCAATGCGCCATTCGTACTGTCGTATTTCGGATCGGTTTTTGAATCCTCATGAAGTTCTCGTATATCGCCTGGTTTACTTGACGATTCAGGATTCAGCACTTCTTCCTCAGCTAATTCACGGGCCATATCCATGTAGGTTGTGGGTGCCTTTTCAGTCGATTCAGCTTCAACTTCTTTTTGCAAACGGCCGATTACAACCTTTTCAACAGGTTTCCTGGGAATGAAAGGTTTAGCGGGTGAAATTTTTCTGCCTGAACTGAGATCTTTTGCATCGGGCTCGCGCTTCTGTGGCCGAACCACAAGGTTCGATATCACCGAATCACTCTTTTGGCTTAGGACGTACTCAATTGATTGGGCAATCGATTCGGCATCTAAAATAAGGTCACTGTTTTCTTGCTCCGAGAATCCTTCACTAGTGAAAGTTTCAGCGTTCGCCGTATCGAGAACCAAGGAACACACCCTAACCCCATCCTGCCGAACTTCTTCGAAAAGTCGTTTTGAAAACTCCATCAGCCCGACTTCTGCAGAAAGAAATGCGCTCCCCAATTTGTGATTTTTTAGGGAATCAGGAAACCCAATATTAATAACATAGCCATTGAGACGAATAAGCGATGGTAAGACCATACGCGTCAAAATCAATGGCGTCAAAAGATTGACCTGAACCAAAGACTCCAGGTCGTTTAGTCCCTGCTTCTCATGCGCCGCTAAATGAAGGTGCTTGGCATGGTTAACCAATACGTAAATGTCCTTCTCCTTATTGAGAATCTCCTGAAATATCTGACAAAGATGCTCAGTACTCGTTAAGTCACAGGTGACAGGCACGAAGTTGGAGTCTTCAAGCGGCAAGGAACTAAAATCGCTTCCAAGGCCGTAAACACGGCATCCAATTTCAATAAGCTTTCTAGATATTGCTAAACCGGTTCGGGTGTTGGCACCCGTTACAATGGCTATGTCCATGTTTCAATTTTTTCAGCCGGTAAATAATTCAGCAATACCGCCTTCAACGACTCGATCATATAGGATCGTTCATCTTGAGGGTAAGACACGAAGGATTGGCTGTTTTCAAAAGGATAAAATAATATGTCGGAATCAGTCCGTTGTTTTTTGATACGTTTAAAATAATCCGCATTCATTCGAAAAACGCCGAGACTCACATCACGGATCTTCTCCGCTGGCAAGCGCTTAAAGACGTCTTTGAAAAAGGACCCATAAATCTCCTCCCAGTTGTCTATTTTTAACACAGGATCGAAACACAGCCGGACAGGCCAACCGCGATCAAGGCACTGCTTGATAGCCTCGATTCTCTGATCATGGGAAGGCGTAAGTTTCTCGTATTTTACCGCGACTTCGGGCGGAGAAAGTGTCCACGCCAATATGCAGCGTTCATTGGGCAGCACATCTTCAAGCGGACGCCAATTGGCGCTTTTAGTTCGGATTTCAATTACCAGATCTTCGTTCTCACGGGTAAACTCTATAAAGCGGGTCGCGTACGGTACCACATTTTCATAGGCTAGAAGATCCGTGTCGTAAGAAATGCAAAGATACAACGGCTCCTCAGGGAACGGACGAAAATCAATGGCCTTTAATGTCGCTTGATAAAAGTCATCTTCATTTACAAATACCACCATGTTTCCGCTGGGATACATCCCTTGCAGGTAACAGTAGTCGCAATTGTAAACGCAGTTGAGAAGCAGTGAGTTGTAGTAGAAATTTCTGTAACCAAAACTCTGGCTGGCCATCGAGCCGTCATAGATGAGCTTATCTTTTTTACGGGCCAGAATCAACTTGGGGCTCTGTTTTTGCATTTGAAAATTCTGACCTGACCGGCCGAAGACGTCCATATAGTTTACTACACTTACGACTGTGGAGTTGGGAAGTCTGTCGAGAATGTTCCGCGTAAGCGGATAAGCTTCAGCTCCTTCTTCCAAATAGATGTGTGAAAACCGTTTTAACAACATGCTCGGTCAATTCCTAGAGAAGCGGGGGCTATATTTTAGATACATAAGAAAGCAAGGGAGAGACCGAAACTTCATAGGTAAAGCAGAATAGCAATACGGAAAGAATTCTACTGATCGAGTGTTTGAATAATCGTTTCAAACATCCGGTTTCGAAGAGATTTATGAGTAGGCTTCAATTCAAGTTTGAGCCGAAGTATATCGAGATCAGTACCACCTCGAACAAGGAAGCGAAGTGCCGCATCCCTCAACTGGTGCGTTTGAGTTTGTGTCAAGCGCATGCTTGCTGCAAGCGACATGATGAGACTTTCCTGTTCATCGGAGATTACTGGATCAAGCGGATTGAAAGGATGGTATCCTTTTAAAATCGGGAGCCAGTCTTCGACTGACTGTTCATAATATCGAAGCATTTGACCATAATCGTCAGAAGAAAATTCAAGATAATCAGTCGCCACCTTGAGAAAAAACATCTGATGGGGCGGAATAAAAAGCTGAGCAGCTTGGAAAACTCCAGAGGCTTCCATGTCAATAAGATCACATGCGAGTATAGATCGGCTGCCAGAAGTCACGGGTTTGTCAAAGGTGCCCAAGGAAGCTTCTTGAAGACCGTGTTTAAATACCATGTCGGGAAAAAACTCCCGTCCACTGGCATGATCCCAAATTTTG
>Ga0209402_10005142_pt1 | contig 11738 bp, 9 predicted proteins | sample ArcticOcean_MG_C_3_FD_187437 | JGI IMG/M metagenome (GOLD analysis project Ga0209402, IMG submission 187437) | Marine microbial communities from western Arctic Ocean - ArcticOcean_MG_CB8_126 (SPAdes) (version 2) | ecosystem: Environmental > Aquatic > Marine > Oceanic | place: Arctic Ocean... | reverse complement strand
AAAAACACTCGCCACCGAAGTTGGAATTTTCGGATTTTGGAATCGGGCCTTTTGGGGCCATACGCACTTACTACCCACTTTAAAACAGTAAGATCGCGCCACCGCAGAAAGCAATGGGTTGCGTAAATGATTACGCTACAACTCTTTCCTCAGGACCATTCCTTCGGGATTACTAAGCACGCCCGGTAGGATTCGAACCTACAACCCTCGGTTCCGAAGACCGATGCGCTATCCAGTTGCGCCACGGGCGCTCGCCCTCGCAGTTGGCAGAACCGCATGCGAGCCTGCGAGATGGCTTGCGATCCTGTAAGAATAAAGGGTCCGCTGCCCTTTCGCAACGGCTTGACGGAAACGGTTTTCAATCTCTCTAATGAAGTGATCTGAAGACAATGAATTTCACTTGACTGAGAAGCACCTGGGAGCCGGTCTGACGTGTCCATTACCTTGCGAGTGTTAGACGGAGCCGATCGAGGAAAAATATTTAGTGGGCTCCCGCTGCCCGTGACGATTGGCCGCGAGGAAGGAAACACGATCCAACTGAATGATGAGCGGATCAGTCGCTTTCACATCAAGATTCAGGAAGACAATTCCAAATTCATTCTTACCGATCTAGAAAGTACGAACGGGACCAAAGTCAACGGCGATGAGATTCGCCTCCGTATCTTACGGTATGGTGATCTGGTGAGCGTTGGGCGCTCCCTTTTGCTTTTTGGCACCGAGGACCAAATCGCAGAACGGCTTGCTGAAATCCGCGGTCGTGATGATCGTAGTGATGTGCTGCTTGCCGACGAGGGGACTAAAGAAGGTCAGGCCGCTCCGCTCGACTTTGAGATTCATTGGAATAGCGACCCGGATATTCAGGCAACCCTTCATTCGCTCCAGCAACCAGACTTACCCGAAGCGCTCTCCCCCTGTCAGACCGCCCAGCTTTCAGAACTGGTTGAGTATCTGCACCTCCGGGTAGGTGATCTATTGACCACAGCCAAAGTCGCAGATGAAGAAGGTGAACAGATACTGCTTGAACAAAGGCACTGGCAGAACCTCATCGACTTACAGGCAAGACTGAGTGAATATTTGCGGAAGATCACCGAACCTCCTGAAATGGAGTAAGGACCGATGACGATTGCCCAGGAAAAAGATTTACAAGTCTATTGCTTGGAAACTGCCAGGCGCGCCCGCCGCGCCGCCGAAGCCTTGGTCATCGTCTCAGCAGAGACCAAAGATGCCTGGCTCCGCGAGGCCGCCGCGCAGCTGCGTGGGCGTGAAGCGGACCTGCTCGCAGCCAACGCACTCGATTTGGAAGCGGCGCCCAGGTTTGGGCTGAACGATGCCCAAGCAGATCGGCTCCGCCTGACGAGCGAGCGGATCGAAGGTATTGCCCAGGTAATGGAGCAAATTGCCCTCTTTCCTGAGCCGATTGGTGAAGTGATGGAAACGTCTGCGCGGCCCAACGGTCTCCAACTTCAAAAGGTGCGCGTCCCCTTGGGTGTGGTCTTTTTTGTTTACGAGTCGCGACCCAACGTCACGGCCGACGCGGCAGCCCTCTGCGTCAAAAGCGGCAACGCTGTGATTTTGCGGGGCGGCAAAGAAGCGGCACACTCGAGTCGGGCGATCGTTGATATTTTGCGAACCGTCGCTGAGGAAAAGGGTATTCCAGTCGATGCGGTGCAATTGGTTTCGGTGGTCGACCGTGAAGCGGTGGGACACTTCCTGGCCCTTCCCGAGTGGATCGATCTGGCGATTCCCCGCGGGGGCGAAGGCCTGATCCGCCGTGTGGCGGCTGAAGCCCAAATGCCGGTGATCAAACACTTCAGTGGAAATTGCCACGTCTACGTGGATGCCGAGGCGGACCTCGAGATGGCTGTGTCGATTGTCGTGAACTCGAAGTGCCAAAGGATGGGGGTTTGCAACGCGGCAGAGTCGCTGGTGGTCCACGCTGAGGTGGCCCCCAGATTTCTTCCCCACGTCTGTGAAAAGTTACAGGCCGAGGAGGTGGAAATTCGTGGCGATGCGGAAACAAGGGCGCTCTTCCCGGGGGCGGTCGCTGCGAGCGAGGAGGATTATGCCGCAGAGTTTCTTGGCCCCGTGCTCTCGGTGCGGGTTGTTCCATCGCTTGAGGAGGCCGTGGCGCACATCAACAAGTATGGCAGCAAGCACACGGATGCGATTGTTACCGACAGTCAAACAGCGGCCACCCGGTTTGCCACCGAAGTCGATACGGCGGCCGTGATGATTAATGCCAGCACCCGGTTCAACGATGGTGGGGAGTTTGGGCTCGGTGCAGAAATTGGCATCAGTACGGACAAGTTCCATGCCCGCGGACCTTGTGGGCTCAAAGAACTGACCAGCTACAAGTATGTGGTGCAGGGCAGCGGCCAAATTCGCAGCTGAAATCGGACCGGGTTTCCTCGCAAGTACTTTTAGCAACTGCCGCGTTCGGGCATAGGTTTCGTTGCTGGAGCAAGCGCGGGCAACTCCGTTTCCAGTACGCCCCGCGCATGGGGCCACAGACAGGCTGCTTCAATCAGCATCCAGACCTGCAGAACGAGAATGCCCAGACCAAAGGCAAAGAGCAGATGGGTCTGCTGCCACTGCCAGATCGCTTGGCCAGAGACCATCTGCCAGAGCGGATAAAACCAGCCGCTCATGCTGTTGAACATCTGCCAAAGAATGGCCCAGGTCGGTAATACCACCATCAGCAGCAGCGGCGGAATGGCAAAGGCAATTGGCTTGCCGCGGCGCCAGAGATAAAACACGATCACTAAAAAGGCCATTCCGGCAAGCAATTGGTTGACTGCACCAAAGAGCGGCCAGAGGAGCATCCCGCCAGTTCCGTAAACGCCACCGGCGCCGGGCAGCATGGCAATCGCCAGACCGAGAGAGACGGCAATCAGGGTGGCGATGTACTTTCCGCCCAACCATGGCAGATGCACCGTCTGAGCCAGTTCTTGAATGACATACCGTTGGAGTCGTGTGGCCGTATCGAGTGTGGTTGCCGCAAAACTGGCAACCAGCACCGCCATGATTCCGATCCCCAGTTTGAGCGGAATGCCGAGGCTGGAAAGAAAGTTTCCCCCACCTTCTACAAACGCGCCCACTTTTTGGGGCAGGCGGAAATCGGCCCATTTTTTACTTGTATCGTAACGATGATTCCAGGCGGCGTGCCCCGAGAGCGGTTCTCCTGTCGCATCGACGACCGCTTGATAAGTATGACTCACTCCGGGCACGGTCGTTCGTTCGAACTTGCCGATACCCAAGCCTGCGGTACAGGCGAGAATCACTAGTACGGCAAGCATTCCTTCAACTAACATCGCGCCGTAGCCCACGTACTGGGCATCTTCTTCATTGGCCAATTGCTTACTCGAAGTGCCGCTGGCTACCAGGCAATGAAAACCGCTCACCGCGCCGCAGGCAATCGTAATGAACAAGAAGGGCCAAATCGGTGGCGCGCCGGTCAACCGGACTGCCGACCAGGAGGTGATCGCCGGGGTGGTTTCGGTAAGATTCGCCTCACCACTCCAGCCGGCAACGACCAAACCTAAAACAAGCAGGCTCAAAGCGACAAGCAATTGGTGGCTATTGATGTAGTCGCGTGGTTGCAGGAGTGTCCAGACCGGCAGCACGGACGCAATAAAGCAATAGACCATCAGGATGCAGGTCCAAAACACAGTCGGGTTGAGCCACTGCGCGCTCAGATGCAAATGGCTGGCAAGTGTGGCACAAAATGCATTCGTGACGGGAAGTGGGAAATAATAAGCTCCCAGATAGATGGCCCCATACATCAAAATCAGGGCGGCAATCGAAGGCCAGAGCAAGCGTCCGCCGCGGCGATAGACATAAAATCCAATCACCGCAGCAAGCGGGACTTCAATCCATACCGAAAGAACCGATTCAGGAAACATTTTAAAGATGCCGGCAATCACCAGACCAAAGATGGCCAGCACGATCGAAAGGGCCAAAAAAAGAACGGTGAGAAAAAAAAGTTTTGCCCGCGGAGAGATAATTCGCCCGGCCACCTCCCCGATCGTTTGTCCACGATTGCGCAGGCTAATCACTAGCGCACCAAAATCGTGCACCGCACCGATGAAGATGGCCCCTAGCACAACCCACAAAAGTGCCGGGAGCCAGCCCCAAAAAACGGCGATCGCCGGCCCGACAATCGGCCCGGTTCCTGCAATGCTCGTAAAGTGGTGCCCGAAGACAACTTCTTTGCGGGTCGGAACGAAATCGACATCGTCCTGTAGTTGCCGACTCGGTACCACAGCTTTGGGGTCGAGCCCAAAGATTTTATGAGAGATCCAGCGACCGTACGTATGGTAGGCGATTAGATACGCGAGAAAGGCGCCACCGGCAATCAGAATCGTACTCATACTAAAATCCGCCTGCGCAAAGAGTTTCCACACGATAACGCACTGCCTGTGCGCGGGCAACCTTGAAGCGTCCTCTGAGTCAGTAGACTCGCCGGAGACAGCCCTTATAATGGGCCCGCCGGTCGGCCTCCGGGCTTGATAAAAATCAAAATACAATCTGCCATTTGCGGAGAAGAGGAGATGGTTTTGGCTGAAAAAGTTGTAATTATTGGTAGCGGCCCGGCCGGGTGGTCGGCGGCTATCTATGCGGCGCGAGCCAATCTGAGCCCGCTTGTCTTTGAGGGAACCATGCAAGCGGAAATGATCCCGCTCGGGCAATTGGCCTTTACGACCGAAGTGGAGAATTATCCTGGCTTTCCCTTCGGGAACGTGCGTGAATTTATTGAAACGGCTGTCGATAAAGACCGTCATTGGAATTTACCGCCGGTACCGCATGAAGAGCGCGACGGAAAACCCCATTATGCGGTCCAAGGCGTGGAGTTGATGGAACTGATGAAACAGCAGGCACTCAACTTCCAGACCCGGGTGGTCGGCGATGACATCGTGGAAGTCGATTTCAGCAGTCAGCCACTGCGAGTGATTCCTGCCAGTGGAGAACCGGTGGAAAGTCAGACCGTGATCATAGCAACTGGCGCAAGAGCCAATTATTTGGGCCTCGATTCGGAGGAAACCTATAAAAACAAAGGGGTCAGTGCCTGCGCGGTCTGTGATGGGGCCTTGCCGATCTATCGCGGCAAGCCGTTGGCGGTCATTGGCGGTGGTGATTCGGCCGTGGAGGAGGCAACGTATCTGGCGAACCTTAAAGATGCCGCCACCATCTATTTGATTCACCGCCGGGATAAGTTACGGGCGTCAAAGATTATGCAGCAGCGGGCACTGGACCACCCCAACATTGAGCTTGTCTGGAACAGTGTGGTTGAGGAAGTTTTAGGCGATGGTAAGTTGGTAACAGGGATCAAACTTAAAAGTACGGTGGATGATTCCGAGCGAGAACTGGCCGTCGGCGGGATGTTTGTGGCGATTGGTCATACCCCCAACACGGCGTTCTTGCACGGCAAGCTCGAGATAAACGAGAAGGGCTACATTCAGTGGCAAGAGCCATTCCGCACGCTCACCAGTGCCGAGGGGGTCTTTGCAGCGGGGGATGTGGCCGACGATTATTACCGGCAGGCGATCACTTCCTCCGGGACCGGTTGCATGGCGGCCCTTGATGCCGAGCGGTATCTGGCGGCGCACGAAGCGTAACGCGGCACAAAAAAGTATGAAGGGAGCGCAGCGATGAGTCAGGCGGAGACCCGTATCGACGGTGATCGGCAGGCGCTCGTTGAGGCGCAGGACCAAGGCGGCTCAGCCATATTTAAAACGTACTTTCGTCTGTCCGGTCCCGGATGGCTGCAGAGTGCGATCACGCTTGGGAGCGGTTCGCTGGCCGGCGCGCTCTTTCTTGGTGTGCTGGGAGGGACGAGCCTCCTTTGGTTGCAACTGGTGGCCATCGTGATGGGAGTCATTATGCTCTCGGCTATCAGCTACGTGACCCTCTCGACCGGAGAGCGACCGTTTAGAGCGATCAATCAGCACATTAATCCAGTCCTCGGCTGGGGCTGGCTAATCGCAACCTGCATGGCCAACATGATCTGGTGCATGCCCCAGTTCAGTGTCTCGTTTGCAGCACTTCAAAAAAATCTGCTCCCCGGCACACTCTCAGATACAACCAATACAAAAATTACCCTCTCTGCCATTCTCTTTGTTGCTGCCCTGGTGGTGGTTTTGCTCAACGGTCGACAGGGTGCGGCTGCCAAAGTTTTCGATGTGTTGCTCAAGTCGCTTGTGGGGATGATTGTGCTTTGCTTTTTTGGGGTCGTCCTCTATCTGAGTATGGATGGTCGCCTGGACTGGGCCCAAATTTTTTCCGGCTTTATCCCCGATTTGCGCCAGTGGAATCAGCCGACCGGCCAGGTCGCCGCGCTGCTTGAGGGGCTTCCAGAAAATCTGCAGAGCTTTTGGTCGGAGCGACTGGTGAAAGAGCAGCGGGCGGTGATGATTGGAGCGGCCGCAACGGCCGTGGGCATCAATATGACCTTCCTGCTGCCCTATTCGATGCTCAATCGCGGATGGAACAAACCGTTTCGTGGTCTGGCCCGGTTCGATTTGGCCACCGGTATGGCAATCCCTTATGTACTCGTCACAAGTTGTGTGGTGATTGCCTCGGCAGCGACCTTCCACGCGAAGGTCGACCCAGCCCTGGTGAGTACCGACCCGGCCCAGATGCAGCAAAGTCCTCTTTACGAGGGTGCCAGCAAGGTATTGCTCAAGCGTCTTGAGCACCAACAGGGCGCGAAGCAATTCGCCGCACTTGGCGAAAGTGAACAACTCGGTGCGATCGCCGCTCTTCCAGAAAGCGAAAAGCGATTGGCTGCTTCGCTCGTTCGCCGCAATGCATTTGAGCTCTCCCAGGCACTCGCTCCGCTTTTGGGGCCGAAGATGGCCAATTTAATCTTCGGCGTTGGTGTGCTGGCGATGGGTTTTTCGACGATTGTGATTCTAATGCTGATCAATGGATATGCCTTTTGTGAAATTGTCGGTGCACCGCAGGGCGGAAAAGCTCATCTGGTCGGCTGCGTTGTCGCGGGTCTGGCAGGCGCAAGCTGGCCACTGCTCTGGGACGGCCCTGCCAAACTCTGGCTAGCAATTTTGACCTCGAGTTTTGGCATGATGCTCCTGCCGATTGCCTATTTCACCTTCCTGATGATGATGAACAGCAAGAGCCTTTTGGGCGAAGAAAAGCCGCGGGGCGGCAAGATGTTGCTATGGAATGTATTGATGATCATTTCGGTGCTGGGAGCCCTCGTGGCTGCGGGTACCGCCGTCTGGGATAAAGCGAGTCATCCCACGGTCGGACCGCTTGTGATTGGTGTCGGTGTCATCTATCTCTTCCTTGTCGTTGTTGGCTTTGTTTATAAAGCACGGCGGAAGGTGACCTAGGCACTCGCTCAAGGAAGAAGATCGTATGGACACACTTTCGGTCGTTGCGGCTCGTAAGGAAGCGGCCATTGGCCAGCAGGCCATTTTGCAGGGCTGGGTCCGCACCCGCAGAGATTCCAAAGCAGGCTTCAGTTTTCTGGAGCTCAACGACGGCAGTTGCCTGGCCAATATTCAAATTATTTGCGATGGGGATCTTGCGAATTACGAAACGGAAATCAAAAAACTCTCTGCCGGTTGCAGCGTCACTGTTTCAGGGGAAGTGAAGCCCTCGGGCGGAAAAGGGCAAGCGACCGAACTGCATGCGGCGGAAGTGGTCGTGCATGGCTGGGCCGATCCGGAGCAGTATCCGCTGCAGAAGAAGCGGCACTCGTTCGAAAAACTTCGCGAGTGGGCACATCTGCGTCCCCGGACCAACACCTTCGGCGCCGTGGCCCGCGTCCGCAACACGATTTCTCGTTCGATCCACAATTTTTTTCAGGAGCAGCAGTTTCTCTACGTCAACACGCCGATCATTACGGCCAGCGATTGCGAGGGGGCAGGGGAGATGTTCCGCGTGACCACGCTCGATTTGGAAGGGCTCGCCAAAAAAGAGACGACCCTTAACTATGCAGCCGATTTTTTTGACCGCCCGACTTACCTCACCGTAAGCGGCCAGTTGGAGGGCGAGATTTATGCCACAGCCCTCGGGAAAATTTATACCTTTGGTCCTACGTTTCGCGCCGAGAACTCCAACACATCGCGGCACTTGGCAGAATTCTGGATGGTTGAACCCGAGGTAGCCTTTGCTGAGCTTCCACAGAATATGGATCTGGCCGAGGGTCTGATTAAGCGGATCTTTGGCGATGTGCTTCAGGAAAGTGGCGAAGACATGCAGTTTTTTAACGACCGGATCGACAACACAGTGATTGAAACGCTCGAGCAAATTTGCGACAGTCAATTTGAAAGGATCGGCTATTCCGCAGCGATCGATTTGCTTGCGCGTGCAGATAAAAAATTTGAATTCAAACCCGAGTGGGGACAAGATCTCCAGTCAGAGCACGAGCGTTATCTTACTGAGGAAGCGATCGGCAGGCCGGTGATCGTGACCGATTATCCGAGTACGATCAAACCGTTTTATATGCGACTGAGCGACGATGAAAAAACGGTCGCCGCCATGGATGTGCTGGTGCCGAAGGTGGGCGAAATTATCGGCGGCTCCCAGCGCGAGGACCGACTCAACGTACTCTCACGCCGGATGGAGCAGCAAGATCTCGATCCTGAAACCTATTGGTGGTATCTCGATCTCCGTCGCTACGGCACGGTCCCCCACGCAGGCTTCGGCCTCGGCCTCGAACGGATCGTGCAGTTCACCACCGGAATGGCGAATATTCGCGATGTGATTCCCTTCCCCCGCACACCGGGCAGCGCGGAATTTTAATTCCCTTTTTCCGTTGTATCTGTCGATAAATTCGTTACTTGTGTTACTTGTATAGTTCCGGCCATCGCTCGAGCGACGGGAAGCAGCGTGACCGGCACCTTGACCGCCTGTACCGCAATGTTTTTAAGCGCTACAAGATCCGCAGGCAGCAACCAGGAGAGAATAACCGTTTCCTCACCACTCCGGATGATGTAAACGAGACAGGTGGCAAGTCGCGTCTTGTTTTGAATCGCCGGTTTTCCAGGCTCCATATAATAGGGAAGTTGAATATTTCCGTTCGCTTCAATCTTTTCAATTTCTCGTGTTTTTCCATTGGGCATCGGGACTTGCAGGGCTAGCCACCCACCCACCCCGGATTTCAGTTGGGGATGGGATTGCTTCTGACGCGAAATGAGAACGGTATTTTCATTAAACGCTTGCTTGAGTTTATCGGTAATTCTTTTGCTTAAGACACCCTGGGCGTCCACTTCTTTACTCCTTGGCATCACTGCTAGAAAACAGCGGATTGAAGATCGCACGTTTTGACCCGCGACATTTCTAAAATTAAGTGTGACTTCATACGTACGAAGATGCGTCCCCACGCGAAGAAAAGTTGGCCAAAGTCGGTCGGCGGTCACTGCGACTTCTGGATTCCGTGGACTTGGTGTGTTTTGATCCAGCACATACGCCTCCTCCGTTTTGGTATCAAATACACGAGGTATCCTGACCTTGAAAATAACATTTTCTCCCTCTACTGAAAGCGGAACGCTTATCGGTTGTGGCCAAAGACTTGAAAAGGGAGTTTCATTGCGAAGAGTTTCGAGCGAAGTTTCGAACTTTTCTTCATACTGGCTGCTACCGCAACCGGCGAGAAACACAAGTGTGAGGAGGATTCGGGTGGAGCGAACGGGCATCGATTCAATCCAGGAGTTGCATGCTGAGGACGCATTGTCATCGAAGGGCCAGAAGACTGTCAACCGACTGACAATAGCAAGTCCAACAGTTTGCGTCTCCATGGCCGGCTCATTGGAAGGCGAAAAACCTTTTAAATCCATCTGTTCGCTTGCGCTGTCTGCAGTGGGCAGCCAATCGGACCTTGCGCGCGCTGCGCGTTGGCTATCGCAAGAGAGGCATCAAGCAATGTTTGGGGAGTCCCCGTATCAAACCAACGCGTTTCAGCTCCTAAAAATTCCATCCGAAGGTCACCCTGCGCTTGATAACATCCGAGCAGATCGATCATTTCTGTTTCGCCACGATCGGAGGGTTGGAGTGCATGTGCAAATTCAACAACCTGTGGATCAAACACATAAGCTCCGGTAATCACATTGTTCGATTTAGGCTGCTGCGGTTTTTCTTCGAGCGAGAGAATCTTTTGTCCTGGCCCGAACTCGACGACACCATACGCATGAGGTTGGCTATGTCTGGTGGCAAACAGCGTCGCACCCCGTGAAGCTTGTGCCGCCCGGACAAGGTGTTCGGTGATAGTCCCCCCGAAGAAAACATTATCACCGAGAAGGAGCATTACCGATGTATCGTCAATAAAGTCCGCACCAATCGTAAAAGCTTGAGGTAGACCGCCTGCTGATTCCTGCTCTGCATAATGCAATTGAATTCCCCATTGCTTTCCATTGCCGAGCAATTGCTGATAAACGGGAAGGTGTGCGGGTGTTGAGATGAGTAAAATTTCCCGTACTTCGGCCTGCATTAATGTCGCAAGCGGGTAGTAGATCATCGGTTTGTCGTAGACTGGCAGAAGTTGTTTGCTCACAAAGCGAGTCATTGGTGCCAGTCTTGATCCTTTCCCGCCGGCTAACAGGATTCCTTTGGCTGGGCGCGATGAAGTGTGCATGGTGACAAAAAGAATAAGCGGGTTGTAAAAAATGAATCGTTGGTGGCTACAGAAGACCGATGCGGTTTCCTTGATATTCCTGGCAAACGGTTTCAATCCACTGGGGATTCTTTAAATACCACTGCACCGTAGTGGCGATTCCTTCCTCAAAGGATATTGTAGGCCGCCAACCGAAGAGTCGTTCCATCTTCCCACAGTCCAGTGCGTAGCGATGATCGTGTCCTGGGCGATCTTCGACAAAGGTGATCCGCTCTTTACTCTCACCCGGATGCGCTGTCTGTTGGCGATCGATTTGTGTGCATACCTGCTGGGCAACCTCAAGGTTTGTTCGCACTATTTGGCTACCTAGATGATAACTTTCCCCTGGGAGACCTTCGAATAAAAGTGTTTCCAGGGCGCAGCAGTGGTCTTCCACAAACAGCCAGTCGCGTTCTTGCATGCCATCGCCATAAAGTGGCAAATCTTCTCCGCGTAGGATTTTAAAAATGAAGTGTGGGATCAATTTCTCAGGAAATTGCCGGGGGCCATAATTATTAGTCGGATGAGCAATCATCACGGGTAAACCATACGTTTGTTGATACGATCGGGCGATGTGATCCGCCGCTGCTTTGGAGGCGGCATAGGGTGATGTGGGGGCGTAGGCGTCTGCTTCCGTTACAACACGTTTTCTGCCGACTGGCCCATAGACTTCATCGGTGGAGATATGGAGAAAGCGGAATCCTTCTTGTTCTGAGGCGGAAAGTGTTCTCCAGTAGTGCAGAGTCGCTTCAAGCAGGATGGAAGTACCCATGACATTGGTCGAAATAAAGTCATTTGGTTTCTCAATCGATCGATCCACGTGAGTCTCCGCAGCTAAGTGGAGAATCATGGAAGGTCGATGCTCGCAGATTGCTTGTTCTATATCTTTGGCCGACCGCAGGTCTGCGTGGATAAACGTGTACCGGGGATTTTCAGCGACCCCACCGATCGACGCCAAATGGCCCGCATAGGTCAGCGCATCAAAATTCACCAGATCGATATTCTGTTTTTCGATCCAGCGTTGGACAAAGCAACTACCGATAAAACCTGCACCGCCAGTGATCAGAAGTTTTTCCATAGCTCAATTCCGATCGATACAATGAACGTTCTGTTATTCAATCAA
>Ga0209402_10005135_pt1 | contig 11748 bp, 20 predicted proteins | sample ArcticOcean_MG_C_3_FD_187437 | JGI IMG/M metagenome (GOLD analysis project Ga0209402, IMG submission 187437) | Marine microbial communities from western Arctic Ocean - ArcticOcean_MG_CB8_126 (SPAdes) (version 2) | ecosystem: Environmental > Aquatic > Marine > Oceanic | place: Arctic Ocean... | reverse complement strand
CACCTTTTTTCATTGGTAATCCTTTATGTTCACCATCTTTCTTTGCGATGAATCCCCAAACACTATTATCCTGAACCACTTTAACAAATTTCCTACCAGCTACAAGTGATAATAACATATCCTTATTAGAAGGGAAACTTTTATGATAATTCTTATTGATATTTTCCAATAGTTTACTTACTGAAGTATCAAACTCATTTCCTGAACCGATAATATCATTCGACTCGGCTATTGGATTTGGTTTAATTCCATTTATAAATTTATACATATTATGCTAATTCTAACATTGCTAATGGAACATTATATAACATACCACTCATCTCAACAATGGCTTTCTTAACCTTCATCTTAGTGATAACTCCTGGAGTCTTTTTAGTTTTCTGAACCACAAAGACATTATCTCCTACACTTAGTGAAGATTTACCCAACATAGTTTTACACTCATTAATGAAAGTTGATAAATCGTTCAGTTCTGAAAGACTATCTAATTTCCTGAGTTCTTTTTTTAAGTTTATTAAGTTTAACATTTTTTACCTTTTCTTTATACCTAAATATACAACCAATTTATTTAAGATCCAAGCCTTTTTTTCACTTTTTTTCATGTAATTTCACCAACCCAATATACTTGTGGTTATCTCTTACAACTGGCGTTAAAATCTTTTCTGATACAAACTTACCGTTATCTATAAAGAGTACCTTCTCGCCGTTACTATTCTCTTTGACCCAAACATCACCCCTCATTATTTGTTCTCCTTTTCATTCAAATAACCTTCTTTATCTTCTAAAATATCTGTTAACTCTTCAGCTTCTCTATCTAACACAACCCCGTTGGGGTCTATGTAATCACCAGTTATGGGGTCAATGTTATTCCACATTTCCTCAATCAATTTAGACTCTAAATCCCATTCTTTTTGTTCATTTGTTACAAAACTCATCTTTATTTCCTTTATCTTATACCTAAATATACGACCAATTAATTTAAGATCCAAGCCTTTTTTTAATTATTTAACCAAATATAAGGTAAATTGGAATCTTCTTCCCAATCGAACTGTGAATAGTACTCAGTATCTTTACGAAGTAAGTTAGAACGGTGAGAGGAATGAAATTCTTTATTACCCAACCAATGTGGAAACTGTATACTACTAATATCATATAGTTTCATATTGTTATTATACCCTCTCTTAATCCACTCAGTTATCATTGTATTGGTATATAATTGTAGAGCTTGTACATAAGGTGTCCACATAATAACTATTGGGTGATTCTTCCAACCTTTTGCCTCGGGATTCAGTATAGTATTAATAATCTGCATACCTTCGACTCGTTGTTTACCCAATCGTCTATAATCGAGTACTTCTGCAGTTTTTTGAAAGTTTGAATATGGTAAGAAAGTTTGTATTTTTATAACCTATTTATTTAAATTCGTTTATTATGCGGGACTGAATAAATCCCATACTTGTTTGAAAAATAACCCTAAGAATCCTGTACCTACTATACCTCTCCACTTTTTAGTGGATTCTCTGAATTGAGTATTAAGTTTAGTTTCGGCCCATAACCCTTCATGTGGATTAAATAGATTCTCTTTAATAAATTTTATATCTGTATGCATCTGTATACGATCTTTATCCGATTGTTCCATGCGTTCTAATATTACATTCAAATCTTGCTTATCTTGTCCGTTCATTTGGGATTCCTAAGTTCTTGTTCCAATATAAATATAGTATATATAACTATTATTACAATTTTTTCTGATTTCTGTATTTTCTTGGTGTTGGTTTAGTTGGTTTGTAATTTTTCTCTAATCTAAATATCTCTTCTTTGAGTATTTGTCGAGTCGATCGTAATCTTTGTACCTCATCTTCCAATTCACCATATTTTTTTGATGATTGAACAACATAAGCTATAGTTACAGAAAGTGCACCTATACTATATCCAATAACCAAAATTAATAATTCATTCATTTTATTCTCCTATTAATTAAAAATCATCTAATTTTGTGGATTCTTCTTTCCACCAATTTACTTTACCTATGGGTTTTTCTGGCCTCACATATTCTTTCACTATGAATATCTTATTAAAATCTACTGGTTTCAAATTCTTCCGCAATCTAAAATATGTATGAGCCTCCTCATACACATCTGTTTTTAAATCAACTGTGTCCACTACTTCGTTATTACACAAAAGTTGCCACGTTCCCATAAGCTTTCTCCTTATTCTAATACAATATAAAAATCCATATTTCCATCATGCCAATTAGCTGTTAGTTTCATAGTATCTCCCACCATAGTCTGTACAGGTGCTATCATATTATTTAACTCACCCCTACTATTACTGAAACTTGTCTTATTGGATGTTGGAACTTCTTGTCCATTAAAACCTGTTATATAAACTGTATCATAAGATACATATTCTAAATTATCTGTTAGACCCCTCTTTACAACATATCCAAGTGTATCACCCATATACCAATACAAATTAGATTCCCAATCTACCCAAAAGTTTTCTACACCAAATCCATCTTCTCTTATTGAACCCGAAACTCTATGTAGTGTTTGCCAATTATCTTGATTTACTGTCAAATGATAATAACCATTACCATCTTTGGGTAATCTCATATCAAATGATAACTCTGCGTAATTATCTGGTGATGATATAGGATTTGAACACCCTACGAGTATTAGAAAACTACCTATTAGGATTCTTTTTATTGATCTGATGACCTTCTCGTTTATTATTTTTAACATGCTTCTTTTTTCCTTTTTGATTTAATTCTTTTTCAACTTTATGCCATTCGTTAATGTCGTGATTTTTTGGTTTATGTTGAATTTTATTACGAAGTTGCTCATCTTTGAGTTCATCTTCTATATCATCCCACTCTTCCCAATTACGAATGTTTTTACTCATTATGTACTCCTAATATACGGATTATTTTTATCAAAGTCAAGCCTTTTTTATTTTTAATTTTTCTATTACATCTAAAAATTCTGTAATAGTATATTGTGTTCCTTTATCGTCCATTATAATAAAATTTTCCAATGATTCTGGTCTATTGTGTATCATATTATGTAATGCCACAAATCCTTGTGCTGGATAGAATGTACCGAAACTTTCCTCACCTAATTGATTTGTATCAAACATTAAATTCTCTGTTGGTTCACCTTTACCTATTATAAAATATGTCATATTGTTATCAATTCTTTCTCGTAAGTTTTCAAAGAATGAATATGAAATGTAAATATCTCGTGTTGCATATGACCTATCTCACCACTATCGTTTATAATCTCTGATAAATTTACCAACACTTGAAAGTTATTACTATTTAATTGTTCACAATCAAATGAAACCAAAATATCATTATTGAGTTCCATATATGATGAGTGTATTTTCTTACTCAAATCAAATTTAGTATTTGGCTGTTCTTCTTTTATATAACCATTTACCCCATATCCTTTATGCCCTACCCAATCTCCATAAATATCACTACACCAGGGTTCTAATTCTTTCAATAATTCTGTTGTACAATTCTCAACAACAAACCCCACATTATACTTGTGTGGTATGATAGGTTTCATCATTTCATCGTGCTGTACCATATGTCCCCATTTGCGTATGAAATTACGGGTGCTACGAAGGTTTTGTTCTAACCACTCACTCGACTCCCTACCTTTCATAAACACTTGTCCCGCCGGATTTCGAAGTGCTCCGTCCTTAAATCTTGAACCTCTACAAGTCATATGATATACAAAACCTTCCCAAGTTTGAATCAATTCATATCCTGCCAATAGAAACCGATTGAATATATCTGAATCTTCTTTTGATTGTGGAGCGTATAATGGGTCGTGTCCACCTATAGATTGAAAATCTTTTTTATACATAGCCCAAGGTGCAAATATACCTTCGGTAAACTTAGCGAAATTATAATCTGTTCCGTGTTGGAGTTGAAGTGTAGTAACTTTTTTTAATAACTCTTCCTCTTTAAATTCTTCAGGCTCTATTCCAAAATCTTCTAATACCTTTTCGGGCCCATCAGGATGTAGTGGTGGTTCTATTCTTGTAAGAGAAACTACCTTACCTGGTTCTAAATGTTTATCTATTGCTTCATCTGATTTAGGACATAAATACATATCGGCGTGAAATATCATAACTACATCGTGTGTGGCATAATCATTAATCAATGTATCATATAGTATTGTGTGTCCTAATCTTGTAGGCCCATGATTTCTATGAAACTTGATATTCTTATCTCGTTTCATCCAAACCAATACTTGTTCCATTGTACCATCATCAGAGAAATCATCAGCAATACATATCTCGTGTTCTACTGACGAGTTCTTACGAATACTTTCATATGCTTGTTTTAGATATTTTAGATTATTCCTACTTGGAATAATAAAACTAATTTTCTTCAAAACTCAAATACCTTTCATTATTTTCTCTTATTTCATCTATTACCTCTTGTTGAGTTTTTAATTGACATTTAACCCATTCAAGTCCTGGAGTATTATAATGATACATCATATCTTCTATCCAATCTGTTCCAAGATGCTCTATTATTAAAGGACTAAATAATTGTTCACCCACTAAAATTTTTCCTTGTTTATATTGTTCCCAAAATAATTCTATCTGAGACTTAAAAGGTTTTGGAGTTTTATGAAAGTGAGGTATCTCTGATACCCTATTCCAACCATCATCTTTATTTTGTAACCACTTTAAAAATTTTGGATTACTTAAATCTTTTAATTCTAAAAAATATACATTTGGTAATTTACTAAAAGTATTTAACTCGTTAAATGAACCTTCGGGATTAGCTTTATTACCATTATTCCAAAGCCAAAAACACGAATGATATCGGTGATACATCCAATCAATACCAAATATACCATTTGAATCATGCATGTCTTTCAAAAGATTAACTATTTTAATAGTATTTGGATCTCTATTTAAAAATCCTTTCTCAAAAACATTAAAATGAAATAATCTACCAGCCCCTGCCCGTTTCCAAGGATCACTTGCTTTCAATTCTTCTCTATAACCACTTTTCCATTTATCCAATACATCTCTTATCAATACAACATAATAATGTTTATCATCTTTCAAATAATTACTCTCTTCACGAATACGTATTACACCGCCTCCCTTGGACGACACAAATCCAAGAGTGCTAGTGCCCATTTTTTGTCTTAACCCTATCCCACCCGTTTCTGTTCCAATATAATCTAATAACATTAACTTAACTCCATTGTGTATTCCAATTCTCTAACCACTTATATTCTGTATAATACTCACTAAATCCTTTTTGTGCCTGAAGAGAACACTCATCATAATAACCCATATCTTCTTTTAGTAACTGTGCTTTTCTAACTGCCGTTTCTAAGTCTCCCACATCTACAGTTAAATTAGGATGACAATTTTCTTGTGTGTCTAATCCTCTATAACCAATACAAGGTATTGAATGAAATGCACAATTCATAGCAAATGTTCCTGCTGCGTGAGTTCTCATTAAATGAACTCCTATATTATATTGTGATAAATTATTAATCCACTCTCTCCAAGTCATATATGGTAAATACTGAATGTCTTCAATTGAATCTTCTTGTGTTTGTTTTCTACCCATTGATGGTGCATAAATTGGAGCATCTGTTTCTCTCGCCACAATATAACTATCAAATCCACCATACCAACTAACAAAGTTACCACCTATAATAGTGGCATCTCCCCATTCACTTCTTGGTAAGATATCTTCTGGTATCATTAAGCTTCTCATCACTCTTACATCTTCACAACCTAATCCTCTATAATATTTCACATCAGATTCATTATGACAATACACCCAATCTGCCGACCTCAACGTATTATAATAATGAAACTGTTTATCTATCTCATAGTCTTGGAAATACCAATGTGGGCCTTCTTGCATTACTGCCACTTTATCACAAATTTTTCGTATCTTATTCAAATCAACTTGTGGATTATTCTTTGGGATAATAACAATACCCAAATTAAAATGTTCCGTTGGTATATTATTTATATTATAATGTGGTGCATTTAATGCCATCATCCATGCATACTCAGTACGAGCGTTCTCAAATGTTCTTGGTATGTTACCACTAACTTGTGATTCTGAAAAGAATACTACTTTCATTTATATAATTCCTCATAGGTTCTCTTTATCCAATAATTGGCATCTCTATCCATTTTAGTTGATGGTATTGCATTAAAATGAAATACATAACCACACTCTTTTAATATTAATTCATCACCTAACCACCATAAACTAGGATGAATATATAATAATTGTTTAGAAACTAAATCTTGTAAATTATAACAAACAGGTAAATAATTTATTTCTATATTTTGTAACCGTAATAAAAAATTAATTATTGTTTGATCTGTGCTTGCCTTAACAGTAGCTATTGCATTTTGTATAGGTTGTTGGTTTTCAAAATAAAAATTTCTCACATATTCAAAAAATTCTTTGTGGTCTTTATTAACAATCTGAAATCCGCAATTTATATAATCCCATACCTTAAACGGAATATCTCCTGGAAATAATAATTGAGAAAATCCATTCATTGACCTTCTCACCCATTCAAAACTACCATTATTTCTAACTGCACTATACTTACCATTTGTTTCATTAAAGAAATTAGGACAATCAGGATGAACTATTGTATCTGCATCTACGATCAGTATTTGGTCGTAATCAATATTGCTTGCCTCTAATATATCATACATATAATATCGTTGCCAAGTTACTTTCATTTGTTCAACAGGTAATAATAAATCTTCCCATACAACTAATTCACAATCATACTTATCACAGAAATGTTTCCAACTATTGATTGAATAACTATATGATTTATTTCTATTATCTCCCAAATCTATATTTGGAATAAAAACTACATTTTTACTCATTACCAACTAACTTCCCAATCTTTAAAGTCTGATGCTATACAATCTATCTTATAATCTTTTCTACCACCAACTACTTCCATAATCTTATTGATAGCAGTATTTCTAATACCATTTAATCCATGAGTTAACATTAGATTATCTGTACCCTTTTCTCCTTTACGAACTTGTGATTCGTTATACCAAATATGTGCATTCATTTGTGATAGAACAATTATTGCTCTGATAATATCACCATCTAAATTAACATCCTTTTCTTTTAAAATTAAATCTATATCGTGTACAATATCGTGCATTTCTTGTGCATAATTATCCTTGTTCTCTGGTATAAACACTTCCTTTAACTGATGGATACTAAGTCTATCTATTAGTTCACCTAATGTTGGTAGAAATTTACGAGAGTTGGATTTTTTCGTATAACTCATTTTGTTTTTCCTGTTTTTTTATAGTCTTTGGATGATATAACGACAATTCTTCGTGTGGTGGTAAATGTGCTTGTGTGGTATGACCAGTAATGTGTTCGTGTACTTTTCTAGTCCACTTAACTTCAGGACTATTTAAAAAAACTCGTGCCTGATAATCTGGGAAATTTACCCAACCTTTTTCTGATACTTTCCAACCCCATTTTTGTATATGTTCTTGTGTCATACCATCAACTGTATTTACTCTTGGTATCCATATTAAATCTACTGAATTCATTTCTAAAATTGTATGTATTTGTTCCATCAATATTTCATGGGGGATTTCATCCGCGTCTAAATGAAATATATAATCACCACTACTCATTTTCTTAGTATGATTTTTTAGGTCTGAAAAATTACCATCAAACTCGAATGGGTGCCAACTAAATTCACCATTTACAGAATGACTTCTTAAATATTCTTCTACACCTTTAGAACCATTCTTAGAATCATAGGTGATTACTATTTCGTCTTGTAACTCTTTATGTTTTAATAAAAATATAACTAATTTTTGTAACTCTGTTTCTTCGTTACAAACAGTTATTGCATAACTTATTTTCATTCATATTGTTCCAATAACATTTTACTTAATTCTCTATCTAACTTAACCGATTCTAAAAATACTTGACTTTTCCGTGCCTTTTCAAAATCATAAGTTCTATATATGTTTAAAGATTTAATTTTATTTTTTAATTTATTGTATACCGCTTCCAAATTTCTTCTATTTGCCTTTTTATGAAACTCCAATCTAAATATTTTCTTTTTGGCATCAAACACTACAACTTCTCCATATTTCAGAAGTACATCAGTTAACATTTTAGTATTTACAACTGTTGGTCTATTTGATTCTTCCAATTTTAACCCCACCACATACTTTTTGGTACTTTTACCTACTGATTTACGTCCTGGTTTAGTCAATACCAACACAGTATGTGTTAAAGTTTTGTTAGTAGTTCCTGAAAGATATCTGAAAGATATAATATCTCCAGCTCGTATTTTATTCCATCCTATTAATATTTTTGCCATTTAACTCAACTAAAGTTTTTATTAATTATTATCTCCAAAAAGTCTAATGTTTTAAGAAAATCAAATCTATCAACTTCCATACCATTCTCTACATCTAACTCTTTACTATAATTATCTTTATCGGTCTCAATATACTTACATGCTTTCCATTTATATGTTTTTTTATGTGTTATTGGAAACACTACTCCTCTTGCCCCCATATTCATTACTGAAGGATACCAATATATTTTTCTATTAATATCATAATGAGATAACGATTCAACCAAATATGGTGTATTATCTAAATGTTTTTCTAAAAATTCTGATTCTGGAACTAATCGAGTATCACTCATAAACCCACATCTGAAACATAAGAAACTGGAATAGTCTTCCACTTTAGTTTCAAAACACATTTTTTTAGAATAACAATGCGGACATTTTATATTTACTTCCATTACAACTTCTTCAATTTAGGTAGATTAACTTTTTTTAATTTTGGTAGTTTTATATCTACTTCCTCTACTGGTGTGGGTAGATAAGCATCTAATATTTCTCCCAATTTTTCAGTCATTTTATCTCTTGTAAACTTTTTAGCAAACTGTTGTTGTTTGAGTGCCTTTTTCTTAAACTTTTTATAATTTTTTGTTATATTTTTTAAACTACTTCTTACAACACCATAATTAACCACAAACCATTTAGCTTCTTTAACATAAATATTTTTTGGAAAAGAATCCTTTGGTACATTTTTTAAATCTCCTGGTAATAATGTAGTATATCCCTTATTTAAAAAATCTACCTGTCCGCTCCAATCAGATGCCATTATCGGTTTTCCTGTTGTAGCGAATTCCAATAGAGGTCTTCCAAAACCTTCACCGTGAGTTAAACTTACCATTGCTTTTATTTTATGATGGTTATACAATTCATTCATTTGGGCATCATCCAAATCTCCATGTAACAAATAAACTTTAGGTAATGTCTTACTATTTCCACCACACGATTTTTTAATATGTTTTATTTTCTTTAAAATATCATATCTATCCATCACCGAAGTAGTTGCCCCACTGGTTTTTAAAATCAATACTGGTTTTTTAAGAACGTTTTTAAATGTATCAAAATACAATTTAATAGTACTTGAAATATCTTTTCTATCATGCCCAAACTCACCTTGTAACCAATGACCACAGACTAAAAAACAAAAATCTTCTTTAATCGTATTTAATTGAGTAGTTAAATCACTTTTTATTATATTAGTTGGTGAATATAACTTATCATCATATCCCTCAAATAAAACTTCAATTGGTTTATCAACCGATGCTTCACCAATTTTTTCCTGTGTTTTATCATTTAATTTATCATACTTTGTATTTAAACATACATTTTTTGTAAAATGTGAAGGAACAATAGTCATATCCATTTTATTTAATCCTTCAATCCACTCTCCTGGAATTGCTGTAAATTCCGTACCTGCAGTAATTCCTATATTATAAGTTTTTCCCCATTGTTGGAATTCATTAGGGATTACTATATGAATATGATAATCTGGTTGTGGATATGTTTTCTCATTTAACTCATAAATCAACACATCCAATATTCGTTTATGTTGTTTATCATTTTCATCCAAATAATCCATTGCTGTATTTCCCCACCGAACTGGAAAAACTGAAACATCATATTTGTCTAAATCTAACAATGATAAAACTATATCTCTTGCATGTGCCCCATAACCACTTCTTGTTGTAACTGGTGCTGTAACTAGCATCCTTGGTTTATTACTCATTTACGCCTCTACTAAATCAAAATTATTTCTTGGTGTCCATTTCTCAAATGCGGTATCCATATCTTCTATGAATCTATCACACATTCCTTTAGCTGAAAGATAAACATCATCTCTCATCATATATTCTCTACCTTTTAGAGCTCTTTTATCTCGTTCTTCCTTTGGTACTTTATACCACTCGTGTATTTGGTCTGCTACTTCTTCAAAATCACTTCTGTCGTCAAAGATATATGGTGTCGGTACTGAACCTTGTAATGACCTACAAGCTGGCCAAACAGGTTTTACCCATTCACCCCAAGTCAAATCTGGGTTGTCTTTCCATTTTCTTCGTTCATGTAAAGAATGTACCCACTCATAATCTTTAGCTGTTAATATCTTACCCTTGTATCTAAATCCACATTGGTCTTGCATCCCACCCGTAACATTTACAATAATAGGTGTTCCTGCCATAATAGATTCTGCCGTTCCTAATCCAAATCCTTCATTAGATGCTATATTAACAGTAATATCTGCTATATTATATAAAAAATTCATCTGGTCTGTTTCAAGTTTTGCCCCAGAAAATATTACATTTAAATCTGGCATCAAAGCTTCAGCCACTGCAGGTAAATCCGTTCCATTATTATCTACTGGATGTGTGTGCATCACTAATGCACATTCTTTTCTTTCTTCTTCGGATAACTTATCTGTGAAAGTTTTAAATGCTAATAAAACATCTCCAGGATTTTTCCGTCTAATATTTCTATTATTAAAATAAACAATAAAAGAATATTCGTTATCTTGATATAACTCATCTCTAAATTGTACAAACTTAGCATCTGTATCATCTATTGGTTTAAAATCATCAGAATTAATTCCGTGTGGAACATATGTACATTGCCAATCTTCTACTGGTTTATTTTGTCTTACATTTTTTACAATATTAACCGTCTGTTTAGATATGTTCATAAGTAGATCACAACTCTCATAAAATGGTTGATTCCACATAGGATAAGGTAAATCATCCCATATGTTATAATAAAAGATAGGTATCTGTGACCTAATCTCTCTTTCCATTTGATACAACCAAGTCCAAAATCGTGGGTCTGTATAAATCATTATAGCATCTGGTTTTTCCAATCTCATAATTGACCTTAACATATCTGGGTTACCGTAACCACTTGAAGGATATATCATTAAATGACCATCTTCTATACCGTAATCATCTTTTAGAGCATCTTTCATATTCACCGCTTTACCTTCATCGGGATGTTTTATAGCTCCGCCAATTTGGGCCCAATCGTAATGTTCCATTGTGCCTAATACAAACTCTTTCGAAACAGTACCTACTCCACTCGACATTCTCAAATCATCTGAGAGCAGTAGTATTTTCTTTTTCTTCATAACATACTACCTGACTTTTCTAAATCCGTATAGTTTTTTATTTTATCTTTAAATTCTTCATCGGCGTTATATATATCGAGTGCCCTATTTACAAATTTTTGTAACGTAAATTCATCTTCTAAACATTTACGTTTAAATTTTAAATGGATACTTTTCAATATCTTTACCGATGTTAAGTGTAACTTATCCATAACATCTTTCCAATATATT
>Ga0209402_10005133_pt1 | contig 11749 bp, 11 predicted proteins | sample ArcticOcean_MG_C_3_FD_187437 | JGI IMG/M metagenome (GOLD analysis project Ga0209402, IMG submission 187437) | Marine microbial communities from western Arctic Ocean - ArcticOcean_MG_CB8_126 (SPAdes) (version 2) | ecosystem: Environmental > Aquatic > Marine > Oceanic | place: Arctic Ocean... | reverse complement strand
TGGCCAGGCCGGAGTCGCCCATGCCACCCCCGGTTGGTGGAACCGTGTCATCGGGCCGGAGTGCGGCATCGACACCGACCGGTACTTCGTCGTCTGTGTCAATTCGTTGGGCGGCTGCCAGGGCTCCACCGGCCCCTCATCGCTGGACCCGGAGACCGGCACGCCCTACGGGTCCAGGTTCCCGACCGTCACCACCCGCGACATCGTCCGCTGCCAGGCAGCCGTCGCCGACCATCTCGGTATCGACACCTGGCTTGCAGTCGTCGGCGGATCCATGGGCGGGATGCAGGTTCTGGAGTGGGGCGTCATGTTCCCCGAGCGCCTGCGCGCCATTGCCCCGATCGCCACGACGCTGGCTGCCAGCGCCCAGCAGGTGGCGTGGAGTGCTGTGGGGCGCACCGCCCTTGCCCTGGATCCGCGCTTCCGGGGCGGCGACTACTACGACGCGGAGCCCGGCGATGGGCCGTTCGCCGGTCTGGCGATAGCCAGGTCGGTGGCCCAGATCACCTACCGCAGTGCCGAGGTGTTCGACGACCGGTTCGCCCGTGAGCTGGTGGACCCCCGGTCGGTCTTCGGCCACTGGGACCGCTTCCAGGTGGAGTCCTACCTCGACTACCACGGCGAGAAGCTGGTCCGTCGGTTCGACGCCAACAGCTACCTGGCCCTGAACCGGACGATGGACCTGCATGATCTGTCGCGTGACAGGGGATCCATGGAGTCAGCGATTGGGCGTCTGGCGCACCTTCCCGCCATGACGCTGAGCATCAGTTCCGACGTGTTGTATCCGACCGCCCAGCAGGCGGCCATTCGAGATGCGATCCGTGCGGCAGGTGGTCGTTGCGACCACCATGTGATCCAGAGCCCTGACGGGCACGATGGCTTCCTGCTGGCAGCCCGACAGGTCGGGTCGATGCTGGCCGGCTTCCTGAGAGAGGTGGATGTCTGATGTCCGAACCACGGAACCATGCCGGAGCCGAGGGCCCGCCGGAGATCGCCCCTGAGACGGCAGCCATCATGGCCGGACGGACCGAGGGCGAGCGGTCGCTGGCGCCGGTGCTGTACCCGTCGTCGACGTTCGAGTTCTTCACGGTCGAGGAGGGAAGGCGTCAGGCGACCTCCGTTGCGCCCGACCGCTTCTACAGCCGTTACGGCAACCCGACCATCAACGCATTTGAGGCGACGATCGCAGAGTTGGAGGGTGCGGAGACTGCGCGGGCCTTCGCCTCGGGCATGGGGGCAATCAGTGCCGTGGTGCTGGGCATCTGTTCGTCTGGCGACCACATCGTGGCCCAGCGCCAGCTGTACGCCGGGACGCAGATGTTCCTGCAGACGGTCTGCCCGCGGTTCGGAATCGATGTCACCTTCGTGGACGGCACCCAGCCCGGAGCCTTCGCCGAGGCGGTCGTGCCTGGAAAGACGATGCTGGTGCTGGCCGAGACGCCGGCCAACCCGCGTCTCGACATCATCGACCTGGACGCCCTGGGATCCATCGTCAATGCCCTGACTGTCGTCGATTCGACGTTTGCCACGCCAATGGGCCAGAGGCCGCTCGCCCACGGGGTGGACCTGGTTCTCCACTCGGCGACGAAGGGGATAGCAGGCCACAACGATGCCACCATCGGCGTGGTGGCCGGATCCGAGGACCTCATGTCCTGGCTGTGGGGATTCGCTGTTCTGCATGGCGCCAACGCCTCGCCCTATGACGCGTACAACGCCCACAGGGGGGTCCGGACCCTGGGTGTCCGCCTACGCCAGCAGGCCGAGTCGGCACGGCTGCTGGCTGACTTCCTGGAAGCCCACGACGCCGTTTCCGACGTGCGGTATCCGGGCCTGGCGTCGCATCCGCAGCACGACCTGGCTGTACGCCAGATGCAGTCCATGGGTGGCCTGCTCACCTTCGACCTGGCGGGTGGGCTGGAGGCGGGCCGGAGGTTCGTGGAAGCCACGTCGATCGCCCGCCAGGCCACCTCCCTGGGAGGACCTGAGACGCTGCTGTGCCATTCGGCCACGACCACGCACGTGAGCCTCACGCCAGAGGAGCTCGAGGCGTCCGGGATCGGCGAGGGGACGGTCCGGGTGTCGTGCGGGCTGGAGAACGTCGACGACCTGGTGGCTGACTTCGGCCGGGGGCTGGACGCTGCGCGCTGACGCACGCAACTACCATCCGACCACGGAGGAGAGGTTGACCGTGATGTGTGCGCGTTCCACGAACAGAGGGTCGGTGCGTGCCGGCATGGCCGCTGTCGTGCTGGCCGGCGGGCTTCTGCTCGGCATTTCCGGACCTGCCTTCGCTCAGGTCACAACGGTCGAGACGGTGCCACCCGAGGTGGACGAGGAGGGCCGGACGGCGGAGGACCGCATAGATCGGATAGTCATCACGCTGCGGGTGCTGGCGGTGGTCCTGCTCGTTGGTACCGGTGCCTACTGGTGGCGGAGCCGGCCGGTCAACCCGGTGGCCGCCGGTATTGCCGATTCCGGTTCAACGGGCGGGTTGGCCCGGGTGGTTGCAGAGGCGGGTCCGTTTGACGAGGGAGCTCTGGAGGCCCGTATGCCGACGATCCAGCCACCAGACGAGGTCGAGGCTGTCACGCTGCTGTCTGCTTCGGAACCATCGCACGAGCCGCCTGACGGTCCGGTGCCCGGGCAACCTGTCTAGGGCCTGGACATGCCTGAACCAGTTCTTGACCTTGAGGCCATGTTGGAGCGGTTCCGGGAGCGTGCCGCAGCGGTGCGGGGCCGCACCCTGCCTCCGGTGGGTGGCGAGGAGCGCCAGCGCTTCATCGACCAGGCCCAGAACGACTTCCAGGACTTCGCCATCATCGGTGATGCCGAGGCCAGCCTGGATGACGGCGTCCTGACGCTACGGATTGAACTGGGCGGCGCTTCCGGGGGTTGACGCCGCCGCAGCGCCAAACGGGCGGCCTTGCGCTATCGTTCCGGTCTGACGCGGACGTAGCTCAGCTGGTAGAGCATCACCTTGCCAAGGTGAGGGTCGCGGGTTCGAATCTCGTCGTCCGCTCCACTGGAATCCCCTGCTCGGCAGGGGATTCTTTTGTTTTCTGGGGTTCTAACGCTTTGACGACCCCGGCTCAACGCCAGACCACGCGGGCCACGGTCAGGGTGGTGCAGTAGAAGACGTCGCGGTTGCCGCCGGGCGTTAGGAACATTCCGTTGGCGATCCGGGAACCGGTATGGACCCGGTCCAGCAGGTCTCCGGTGCGGATGTCGACGACAATCAGGTCGTCGGTACCGCCCCGGGTGAAGTCGTTGATGACCATCTCGGCCGACTCGGGGAACACCACAGGTTGCATGGTGGGCCGGACGTCGAGGTGCCAGCTGACGGCCAGCCCGTCCGACGTGTCGACGCCTGCCAGGCCGCCGTTCAGCGAGTCCCAGGCGAGAGCCATCTGGTGTTCCGGCACGTGCACCGGTGGGGCGATGATCCCGCCGCCGGGGGTACCGAACGGTTCGACCACGTCCACTTCCCCGGACCCGCCCAGGTCCACGCGTAGCAGCCGTTGAGCGCCCGTCCACGAGACGGGGTTGCGCCACGACAGCGCCCTGCCGGGGTGCTTGTCCCACCGGCCATTGGGTTCAGTGGTATGGATGAGGCGGATCGGTGCGACGTCGCCGCAGTCCATGAGCCAGGCGGCGCCGTCGGAGAGGCACGAGTCCCAGGCCAGACCGTGATCGCCGCCGGTGGTGCGATAGCGGGGGGACCAGCTCTCGTCCAGGTGCATCGAGTCAGCGTCGACCCGGATCCGCCACAGGTGTTCGGTTCCCGGCACGATGACGGCGTCCCCGTCGGATCCGTGGTCGCCGGCGATGCGACCCATGGAACCCTCTGGCAGGACCATGGGTTCGCCGATGAGTTCGAGGGTGTCGGGGTCGAGTCGGGTGATGGTGGTGCCGCCCTGGCCCTCCAGGCGGAGGTCCTTGGTGATCAACGTGCCGTCGGACAGGGCCAGGAGGCCGTTGTGGCTGCGATCGACCGGCAGTTCACGTTCGGCGAGCACCTGGCAGTCCGGGTCTAGGCGGTGCAGGTAGGAGCCGTTCACGGAATGGATCGAGCCGTTGGCGTGGGCCAGGATCGCCCCGCACCACACGTGGTCGCCGCATGGCAACTCTCCAGACGAACTGATCGGCTCCAGGGTCTCCGGGTGGATGCGCTCCACCCATCCGTACGGGGGAGGGCCGGCGAAGGCGGGCATCGTGCCACCCAGGAACCACTCGCCCGGGTCGCGTTCCACGACCATGACATTCCAGCGGTCGTTGCGCCTCGTGACGACCTCAGCGGTCCCTGTGGCGGCGTCCAGACGCCCGACCCGTGCCTTCTGGCGCCGGTTGCCGCCGCATTCCACCGGCCATGCGGAGGGCCAGTACCCCGGGTTGGGGTCGGCCCGGTCCAGCGGTGTGGTCATTGCAGGAACGCTATGACGTGGCCGTGATCAACCGGTGGTTCGACGGTTCCCGCCACCCGTCGTCTCCACGGCGAAGTGTCGTCGGGACAGGTAGGCGAACAGGGCGACTGCCAGTGGAAGCACGGTGAACCAGAGGCTGGCGCTCCGATAGTCACCGAAAGCGATGCTCCCCAGCGAGAAGGTCAGGGCACCCAGTGCCGAGGCCAGCACGCCTACGAGGCCGAGGGTTCCCGCTATCGAACCGATGTGTCCCACTCCGAAGAGCGCCGGTAGGAGGGAACTCTGCACGGCCGCACCGCTGCCCATCGTCAGCCCCAGCACCACCGAATAGAGAAGCACCGCCGGGAAGGCAGTGGACGTGCCTCCAAGCAGCATCGTCGAGGCCAGGAACAGCATCACGACCATCGGGAGGATCGGTCGGACCGCGCGATCGGCCAACCACCCGAACGTCAGCCCTCCTATGACGGCGCCGACAGCCTGGGGTAGGAACATGGCGGCGGCCTGCGAGTTCGAGTATCCGATCTCGCCGAGCAGGTTGGTCTGGTGGAAGAGCAGGCCGGTGCCGAGCAGCGAGTTCGTAGCGGTGACGGCGGCCAGCGCCCAGAAGGCGGTCGACCTGAGTGCCGTTGCCCGCGTGGCTGACGGTCGGGCCGAGCCGCGTCGCTCCACGTGGACCGGAGCCCCACCGTCAGGTACCTGCCCCAGGTCGGCGGGCCGGTTCACGTATCCGAACCAACTGACAGGCACCACCGTCAGGGCTATGACCGCTGAGGCGGCCAGCCAGGCGATGCGCCATCCCCATGCCTCGATAGCGACCGCCAGCAGGATCGGCACGACGGACATGCCGCCCATGGTCAACGTCATCTTGAGGCCGAGTGCGAAGCCACGGCGGCCATCGAACCAGTGCATGACAGCCACGCTGGATGTGAGGCTGAGGGCCCCCTGGCCGAGGAGTCGTATGCCGAAGAACCCGGCGGCCAGCCACACGATGCCGTGGACCGTCGACATGTGTGCGAGGGCGAGAGCAAAGGTGATTCCAAAGACCGTGGATGCACGTCGCACACCGACCTGGTCGATCCAGCGCCCGATCCTCGGCTGGAAGGTCGAGGACAACAGCGTTCCCACCATGTAGGCGGTGGCGATTGCCGAATCGGAGAGATCCAGCCCGTCGGACAGGTGCTGGCGAAACACCGAGACCCCGATCGACTGTCCGGGACCGGTGAGAACACCTACGAGGCTGGCCAGTCCGACGATCCGCCAGCCGTAGAAACCGCCAGGCGAACGTGCGGCCGATCGGGGGTCCAGTGCAGCGTTCACGGCGGCACGCTACCCAGCGGGCTGATAGCAGATGGGGTCGTCCTCATGTCTGTCGGGATCCCGGCGGTCATTCGCTGCTGCGCTGGTACTACGATTCGGCGCTGGTCGATGAGCGACCGTGGCCTGTTGGTCCGGTCAGGGGTGTCCCGTGAGGATTGCGGTGCTGTGCGAACGGATGGCGGGTGAGCGCCGGGTCGCCGTTACCCCTGAGGCCGCCGCAGCACTCGTGGTTGACGGGCACCTCGTGGTGGTCGAGTCGGGTGCCGGAACCGCAGCCGGCATGTCCGACGAGGCGTACCTGTCGGCGGGCGCCACCGTGGCCCCGGACCTGGCTACGACCCTCGGCGAGGCCGGAGTGGTGGTGTCGGTGAACGGCCCGACAGACAGCACGACCCTCGGTCACCTCGGTGGCGGCCACATCCTCATCGGGCTGTTCGACCCGTTCTGGCTTCCTGATGTCGCCGCCAGCGTGGGGGCTACCGGCGCGACGATGCTCGCCCTGGACCTGGTGCCACGCAGCACCCGCGCCCAGGCGGTAGACGTGCTGTCCTCGATGGCGACCGTGGAGGGATTCCAGTCGGTCCTCCTGGCGGCCGGACGGCTACCGAAGATGCTCCCGATGCTCATAACGGCTGCCGGCACCGTTCCACCGGCACGGGTACTGGTGCTGGGTGCCGGCGTTGCTGGCCTCCAGGCGATCGCCACGGCCCGACGCCTCGGCGCAGTGGTGGAGGGGTTTGACATCCGGGAGGAGGCCCTGGAACAGATCCGGTCCCTGGGTGCGAAGACGATCGACCCGCCGCCCGCGCCGGATGGCGGCGTGCCCGATGCGGCGCTGATCCACGAGGTCCTGACCTCGCATGTGGCCGAAGCCGACATCGTCATAGCGACAGCCCAGATCCTCGGCCGTCAGAGCCCGCTACTGGTAACCGCCTCCATGGTCGCCGGTATGCGCCCGGGATCGGTGCTGGTGGACCTGGCGGTCCAGCGTGGTGGTAACTGTGAGGTGAGCATCGCCGACTCCGACGTCGATCACGGTGGCGTCACCGTGCTGGCGCCGACCAACCTGGCCTCCGGTTCGGCGGTGACGGCATCCAGGATGTTCGCCACGAACATCACCAACCTGGTGCGGATGCTGGACAATGACGGCGAGCCGTTGGTCGACCCGGACGACGACGTGCTGACCGGGATGCTGGTCGCTGCCGGCGGCGAGGTCGTGCACCCGGTGGTCCTCTCCCTGCTGGAACAGCGGACGGAAGCTTCCGCAGGCGACGGAAAGGCCGAGGCATGACCCTGTTGATAGCCCTCACGCTGTTCGTGCTGGCCGTATTCCTGGGCATGGAGTTGATCTCCAAGGTCCCGTCGACCCTCCACACGCCGCTGATGTCGGGATCCAACGCCGTGTCCGGCATCACCCTCATCGGAGCCCTCGTATCGGCCGGGACCGACCACTCCACGTTGACCACGGTGCTGGGCTTCGTTGCCGTCGTGCTGGCCACGATCAACGTGGTCGGCGGGTTCCTCGTGACCGGCCGGATGCTCTCCATGTTCTCGACGGGAAGGTCGAAGCGGTCATGAGCGCCGCCGACGTCACCTCGGTCGCCTACCTGGCCGCTGCGATCCTGTTCATCCTCGGCCTCAAGGGGCTGGCACGACCTCGCACGGCACCGCGCGGAAACCGGTTGGGTGCATCCGGGATGCTCGTAGCCATCCTGGCCACGCTGCTGGACCGGTCGATCGTGGACTTCCGTGTGCTGCTGGCCGGCCTGGTGGTGGGCTCCGCCATCGGCGTCGTCCTGGCCGTCCGGGTGCAGATGACCGGCATGCCGCAGCTGGTCGCCCTGTTCAACGGCTTCGGTGGCGGTGCATCGGTGCTTGTCGCCGGGGCGTCGTTCCTGCAGGTGGTGGACGAGGGCATGGTCGACAACCAGTTGGCGATCGCCGCTGCGTTGACGGCGCTCATCGGTGTCGTCACCCTCACCGGTTCGTTGGTGGCCTTCGCCAAGCTCCAGGAGGTGCTGTCACTGGGTGGCTTCCGTGGGCAGGGGGTACTCCGGACCGTCCTGGCCATCGTGACTGTGGCAGCAGCGGTGATGGTGGTGGTCAGCCCGTCTGACACCGGCTGGTTCTGGCTCCTGGTGGGCGCAGGGGCGCTCCTGGGAATCCTGGGCACGATTGCCATCGGGGGAGCCGACATGCCGGTTGTGATCGCCCTGCTGAACGCCTTCTCCGGGCTGGCCGCATCAACCGCCGGGTTCGTGCTGGACAACCCACTGCTGGTCATCGCCGGTTCCCTGGTCGGGGCCAGCGGTGTGATCCTCACGCAGATCATGTGCACCTCCATGAACCGGTCGTTGTTCGACGTGGTCTTCGGATCCATGGCCACCGGTGGCGTGGTGGCCGATGCCGACGAGGTCTACGGCGACCGGGTCACCTCCACTTCGGCTGAGGAGGTGGCGATGATCCTGGAGGTCGCCGAGCGGGTGGTGATCGTGCCCGGCTACGGCCTCGCCGTTGCCCAGGCGCAGCACGCCGTCCGAGACCTGATGCGGACCCTGAACGACGCCGGGACCGAGGTCGTGTTCGGTATCCATCCGGTGGCCGGGCGCATGCCGGGGCACATGAACGTCCTGCTGGCCGAGGCCGAGATCGACTACGAGTGCCTGCTGGACATGGACCAGGTCAACCCGATGTTCGCCCAGACGGACGTGACGATCGTGATCGGCGCAAACGATGTCGTGAACCCGTTGGCCCGGACCGATCCCGATTCCCCGATAGCCGGCATGCCTGTCCTGAACGTCGACGACTCCAGGACGGTCGTGGTCATCAAGCGGTCCCTGGGTGCGGGGTTCGCCGGGATACCGAACCCGTTGTTCGCCGCCGACGGCACCCTGATGCTGTTCGGCGACGGCAAGAAGGCCGTCCTGGACATAGTCGCCGCCCTCCTCAACGCCTGATCAGCGCTCTGACGAGCCGGAAGGGTCGAGTCAGCCGGCCCAGTCGGGGGATCGCTTCTCCAGGTAGGCCCGCATTCCCTCGATCGCCTCGTCGCTGCGGAACAGTTCGGCTGAGAGCCCAGCGGTCCAGGCGAAGGCCTCCTCGGTTGACATTCCGGGCACCCGGGTGAGGAGCCGCTTGGTGGCGGCCAGGGCATCAGGGCCACCGGCCAGCAGGTCGGCGACGAAGCCGTCGACCACGTCGTCCATCTCGTCGGCTGGTACGGCCCGGTTGACGAGGCCCATGCGGGCGGCGTCGGCGCCGGTCATGCGGTTGCCCAGGAGCATTGCCTCGGCGGCGTCGGCGGGCCGCATCCTGGGAAGGCACAGCACCGAGATCATGGCCGGGGCCAGCCCCCGCCTCACCTCCGTGAAGCCGAATTTGGCATCGTCGATGGCCACCGACAGGTCCATGGCGGCAGCCAGCCCCATGCCACCGGCTACGCAGTGCCCGTTGATGCGTCCCACATAGACCTTCGGGGATCGGCTGAATCGGCTGAACAGGTCGGCGGTGTCGACCTTCGCTTTCGGCGCTCCATCCGACGAGCGTTCGGTCAGGTCGGCGCCGGCGCAGAACACGCGCCCTCTGTTCGTGAGCACGACGACGCGAACCGAAGGGTCTGTGTCGGCAGCGTCCAGTGCGGTGACGAGCTCGCCCACCAGCGCAGAGCTGAGGGCGTTGCGGTTCTCCTCGTCGGCGAGGGTGACTGTGAGGACGCCGCCGTCCAGGTGGGTTTCCACAAGTGCCATCAGAAGCTCCCCGGTCCGGGTCCGTCGGTGGGTGGGCCGGCGAAGGCCTGCGCCCGGACCAGCCAGTCACGGGCCACATCGCCGTTGACCTTCAGTCCGGTGTCGTCCAGGTGGCGGCGCTGGGTCACCACCAGGCAGAAGTCCTCGGCGGGGCCGTGGACGGTGTCGGCGGCATCATCGGGACCCCAGGTCCACACTTCTCCGGACGGTGCCTCGAGGGCTACGTGGACCTCGCCTGCCGGTGCCTCCATCCTCCGGTTGGCGTACGACCACGCACGGGTGATGACGCCCAACTGGGCGATGTGGCGGAGGCGGTCGGTCGGGGGCCGGTCACCGCCGACCGCATCCACGATGTCCTGTCCGTGGGCCCACGCCTCCATGAGGCGGGCGGTCAGGAAGGACCTGGAACCCATGGATGGCCCGTACCAGGCCACCCGGTCGTCGTCGGCAAGCGTGGCTGCCGCATCGGCCAGGCGGGCGCGGCCCGAGCGCCAGACGTCCAGCAGCGCTGTTGGGGCAAGGGTCCGGAAGGCACCCAGGGTCAGGTCGTCCACGGCGTCACCGCCTCCACCGGCGACGTCCATGAGGTCTCCGATGGATGCCCGGAATGCCTCGGGGTCGGTGATGGCGGTGGCGGCCGCCCCGTCGAAGTAGGTCAGGTGGGCGACCTGGTCGGCCACCGTCCAACCCTGGCTGGGCGTGTCCGTCGACCATTGGGCATCGTCCAGACCGGACACGATGTCGTCGAGGGCGTGCTGTTCGGCCGCCAGGTCGGCTGCCACGTCGTGGACGTGCATCGGTTCTCCGTTCGAGGCGCTCAGGCGCCGGTAGTGAGGCCGCGCAGGATGACGTCGACCATGGAATCGGCGGCCTCCTTCGGGGTCGAGTCGATGGTCTCGAGGTTTTCGGGCAGGGCGAACATGGCACCCAGGCCCGCCACGACCCGGGCGACTGCAGCGGTGTCGGTGGGTGCGATGTCGCCACGTTCGACGGCCAGGTCCAGGAGTGCCCGTGTGATGGCGACCAGGTAGTCGGAGTGGGCGGTGACCAGCCTGTGTGTGGCCGGTGTCGCCGCCTGGTCCCGCGCGAATGCCGGTGTGGTGGCGGCCACCGCCAGGTTGGCCGCCGTCAGATAGGACCTGATGGCCACCAGCGGAGCCAGGTCGGGTTGGATAGCCGAGATGGCCCCTCGGCCGATTCGGCGGAGGTTCCGGTCGATGACCGTCAGCACCAGCTCGTCCCGGCTGGGGGCCAGGTCGTAGAGGGTGCGCAGCGAGCAGCCGACGTTTGCGGCGATGTCGGCCATCGTGAGGTCGGCGAAGCCGTCGTCGAAGAGGGTGCCGAGCCGGTCCAGGACCTCGCGTTGGCGTTCGGTCAGCCTGGCTTCGCGGTCGCGGTCCAGCACGGGCCGCGGAGCGGGCACCGACCGGAGCCGACGGACCAGTTCGGTGGATTCCAGCGTCGCTGCCTCGGTGGTCATGTCCCAGCCACTGGTGCGCCGTCCTCCAGGAGGGACTCGGGTACGTCCACGATCCTGGCGCGGAGCCATTCGCCCAGGCTCTTGGCCTGGCCGTCCTGGCGGGTGGAGGCGGCCACACCCTCGCCCAGGAGGCCCCGGAGCATGAAGTTGAGCGACCGGATGGCCGGCAGGCGGTGCCGCTCGATCTGGAGTCCGGCGGCCTCCGGCAGGAGCTCCCGGAGGCGGTCGGTTGTGAGGTGGTCGTCCAGCCACGCCCAGGCGGCGTCGCTGCGAACGAACACCCCCAGGTTGGCATCCCCGCCCTTGTCCCCGGAACGGGCGCCGGCGATTCGACCCAGCGGGACGGCGATCGTGGGTCCATCGGGCACCGGCGTTCCCGGCCCGTCGGCCGGGGTGATGTTGACTACGGCTCCGGGAGCGACGGAGTCGACCACCGTCCGGTCTCCGCCCAGGACCACCACGTGCTGCGGAACCAGGTCGGCGGGAACCAGGCCGGACCTGTGTACGCCGAAGGGACGGGCGCTGCCGCTGCTCTTCACGGCGAAGAAGCCGGGAATGCTGGCGAGCGCCAACTCGGTCATGGCGCTGAAGATGCCCCGTCCGACCTTGTGTTCGTCGGAGTCCTTGACGGTCAGGCACCACTGCGCCACCGCCTCCTCGTTGGATGCCGGATCCGCCTTGTCGGTCCGTACCAGCCGTGACTCGACGGCATCGAAGTCGTCGGGGTCGTTCGGACAGGCGATCCAGAACGCCTCCTCCACGAGGGCGGCCTTGGCCTCCACGTC
>Ga0209402_10005132_pt1 | contig 11750 bp, 18 predicted proteins | sample ArcticOcean_MG_C_3_FD_187437 | JGI IMG/M metagenome (GOLD analysis project Ga0209402, IMG submission 187437) | Marine microbial communities from western Arctic Ocean - ArcticOcean_MG_CB8_126 (SPAdes) (version 2) | ecosystem: Environmental > Aquatic > Marine > Oceanic | place: Arctic Ocean... | reverse complement strand
AGAATTTTGTGAATACTTTTGTTATGTGAATGATAAGGGAAAGGCAATTGTTTTAGAAAATAAACGAGCCTCACTTAGAAATGAATTACAAAAACATGTTATGCTTCGTAGAAAAAAATCTGATGTATTAAAAGAACTAAAAGATAAAGTTAGATACAAAGAGGTTATTGCAGCTGATACTGAATTTTATCTTGAAGAACTTGATAAGATTTGGAAAAAACTTGAATCTGAACAAAATGAAGCTCAAACAGAATTTTCAAAATCTGCATCATATCATAGAGCAATTCAAAGTGAAAGACAAATTGCCGGTATTGCAAAACTTCCACATGTAATTAATTTTGTAAAAAATATTATGGACATTGAAGAAAGTGTTGTTGTATTTTGCCACCATAAAGTAATTCATAAATTATTAAATGAGAGTCTTCAAGAATTTTTACCTGTTTCTATTATTGGTGGACAATCTGATACATTTCGACAGGATCAAATTGATCAATTTCAAAGAGGCGAATCTAAATTAATGATTGCAGGCATTCGTGCTGGAAATGTGGGAATTAACCTCACTCGAGCAAAATATGTTATTTTTGCAGAGCTTGATTGGAGCCCTGCAATTCATAGACAGGCTGAAGATAGACTTCATAGAATTGGCCAAAAAAATACTGTTTTTGCATACTATTTAATTGGAAATGGAACTTTAGATGAACACGTTGCTAGTATTTTAGTTGACAAAAGTTATGAGATCGATGCAATTATGGATGAAACAACTGATACTTATGAAAATAAAGATAAAGCTGCACTAATTTTGGCACAAATTCAGGATAAGCTTCATTCAAAATAATTAAACTTCAAGTTTATCTTTTATGTTGAATATTTTATTTACTATTTTTTCTTTTTCATCTTGAGTGATTTTTAATACATTGATCTCTTTGATGACCACATCTAACATTTCTGAAATTTCTTGTCTTGGTTTTACTTTTTTAAATTTATTTTTATTAAACCCTTGAGTTTCTGTTTTATCAATTTCTTGAACCCCTTCTGGTAATATTTCATAAATTTTAATTAGTTTATCCTCTTGTCTTTGTGGTGACATTAGTATAAGTTGATTTTTTCTTAATTCTTCTATTTCATACATGATTTTTTCTTCTGAACTTTGGATAATTTCTATGATCTGATTTAGATTACATGATTTTATTTGTAATAATCGTAATATTTTCCCCCATATTGGGATGTTGGAACTCCATAATATGTCCCGAGCCAATTCTGTAATGGAAAAAGATCCATCACTATTTAATGAAATAAATTTTCTATCTTTTAATGATGCAAGTGTATCTAAAATTTTTCCAACACCGTGTCTTTTTAATTCTGAATTTTCTAAATTATTTTCATTAAATGTTCCTTTTCCCTTAATTGCTAGATTTAATACTTCTAAATCTATGGTTCCTAATTTTCTCATATCTTTATTCTAAGTTGAAGAATATATGTGGATTATTTTTGTATATCATATGGTTCTTTACGAACTTCCAAAATTATCCTATGAATATGATGAATTAGAGCCATTTATTGATGCCAAAACTATGAAAATACATCATGCTAAACATCATCAGGCATATGTTGATGGATTAAACAAGTCTCTTGCTGAAATTGATGCCACATCTCATCCAAAATACATCTCTGCAATTTTATCTGAATTAACTTCAATTCCAGAATCTGGAAGATCTGCAATTAATTTTTTTGGTGGCGGTTTTGAGAATCATAGATTATTTTGGGAGACGTTAATTCCAAATGGTGACAAGATTCCTGGAGGAAAACTAGAAGATCAATTTGATGTTTATTTTGATAATTTTGATAATTTTAAAAAAATATTTTCAGAAACAGCCTTATCTATTCAAGGTAGTGGTTGGTGTTGGTTAGTTTTTAATCCAACCTATCATAAAATTGAAATTATCACCACACCTAATCAGGATAGTCCTTGGACTCTTCAAAAAACACCTTTGCTTGGATTGGATATGTGGGAACATGCATATTATTTGAAATATCAAAATAAAAAACCTAATTATGTTGATGCCTGGTGGAATATCATTAATTGGGATTATGTAGGTAATCGTTTTTCAGAATTATCTTGATTGTAACACATTAACAAAAATTTTTATAAATTTTATTACCTTGAAATTTGAATCCTTAAAAAAATTAAGTCTAGGCAAAAAAATTGTAATTACAACTGTTATTGCCATTCTTGCACAAGCTTTTGGAATTATTTTTCTTTAATTCCAAAAAAGATTCATTAAGAATACTATGTCAAAACTTTCATGGACATGATGCTTGAAGAAGAATTAATTGATTTGATGACATTTTGTCTACAAAACCCTGATTCTTCTGAAATATCTGATAAACATGCTAGAATTATTGATATTGGTGGTGAAATTTATGCTGATGGTGGAGTCGATGCTTTGGAAAATTTTTCTTTTGTATTGAAAAATAGAATTACACAAGAAATAGAAAAAGATCCATCCACATTGCTTACGCTATGGAATGGCCTTGCTAGTGATTGGCAAAATTAAATTCTTTATTGAGAATTCTATCCTCTACCAATTCTAAAAATGGCTGTACTGCATGTTGGACATGTACCTTTGATTGCAGGTTTACCATTTTTCATGGTGTATGGTGCTGGACTTCCAATTTCTCGTTTGTCTCTGCACTTTACACAATATCCTATTGTCATAACTTCTTTAGGCTCATTGTTGTATTAGCGAGAACTTGTTGAACTTTTTTTACTAATAGGCAAATATCGGTTCTTAATTTTTATGTTCCACAACTACTTTTTTCGTATCGGATTTTTAGTTTAATTTAAAAATATTTTTAATTCTTAAAGTTTAACTCTGTAATAATCCCATCTTTCAGGATCAAATGATGCTACAAATTCTACATCTTCTTTATCTATTCTTGCTTTGATTACATCACGTAATGCAAAACTTGTTAGATACTTGTATTTCATAGAATGCGCTTGCATAATGAACATATGTCTCATTTCACTACCTCCTCGTAATCCCCAATACCCCATTTTTAGTGCTAAAGGTTCTAAAAATATAGTGTTTTTTAAACCAAAATTTTCATCTCTTATTTCTTCACGTAATTGATATTTTTCAAGTGGTCCTCCTTTAGAAAACCCTATGATCTCCCCATTTCTATCATTTAATCTAAGTGTGTTGATTATTGTTTCTGGATCTTTAATCGATTCTTTAAAATTTTCTTTATTAAATTGTAATGGTTTTGGTAATTCTAAAAATATATCAAATAATGTTTCTGCAAAATCTGGATCCTTTTGTAATGTCTGATTCTCTATGATTGGAATTAATTTGAGATTTTCATATGAATAATCTGCTTGAATGCTAACTTCCTGCTGTCTAATTTTCATAAAATTTAAAACTGTGTCAAAGAAATTCTTTCTCATTTCTTTTGGTAGTGATTTAATAATTGCTTTTGCCATTATTGTTTCTTTATTTAATATTTCTTCAAAATATTCTACTGCTGCTCTTATAATTACTGCTGGCCTCCATGCAAGTGCATGTGCATTCATTTTCGCCATCTCCATGGCTTTTTTAAAATCACCTAATGCATAACCACTAATTCTATCTACTACTGATAAATACTGTCCAATTTCCATAATGTGTTGTTGTAATTGCAAATTATTTTTTATTATTTTTGATCTTTCAAAACATTGTTTAATTTCTGACTCTGCATGTTTTCTTATTTCTCCACTCCATGGATATGTTGTTCTTAAAATTAAGACTTTTATTATTTCGAAATCAATTTTTGCATCTATCATAAATTGTCTAAGTTTTCTATCCGTTGAAATAAATTTTAAAACACTTTCTTCATGTGGTTTATCTACACTTTTTTGAGGATCAAAATCATGAAACAGCGCTGCAACATATAGATATTTTTTATCTTCTTCAGTCAGTTGAATTTTTTCTTGATTTATGGCTAAAAGTGATACATATGTGACTTCTAATTCGTGGCAGATATTGTGATACCCATAATATTCTGTTCCTAAGCCTTGATTTTCAAATAACTCAATTGTATAATCTAACATTTCTACATAACAATCATCATCTAATCCATGGTGTGTCATTAGACTGATAATTTCATTTCTCATTGAATGGGTATTTGCAAATTGTTGCAATGTTTCTGAATCATAATTCAACTTTTTAAAGATGATCCAACATCTTTGTAATTATGTTCTTACATTTTATTTTTATTTAGTAATAATTCCTTATTCTTAAACACAAGATTCAATACAATTACTTTTTACAATTTTTTGTTGTCTGTAGATTCCAATTTGCTTGAAAATCTAATGAAATATAATATTGAACATTCTCCAGAATTTACTCTTCATCTAAATGATACCCTATATCCTATAATTCATGTATTTATTACAAATTCATCCATTCCTGTGAATGAACCAACAACTCGTGGAGGTGTTTATTTTTCAGAAAAATTTGCATATAAAATAAGAGGTGATATTGAAGATCTTAAAGTAATTCCACTACTTACTAAAAAAATGCTTGGTCCTAATACTACATTTGGTGAATTAAAAATTACTACTAAAATTGAATCTGGGGGAAAACTTATTCCAATCGAAATTTTTACTAATTTAACAAATAGTGTACAAACACAAAATTCAATTGAACTCAGTATGATTATTGTAAAATTAGAGTTCGCTTAATCGTTTTTTAGATATTTATCATATCTTTCTTTTGATATTTTATCTGATAAGACTTCATATGCCTTATTGATTTTTATCATTTCTTCTTCAGTATTTTCTTTTGTTTTATCTGGATGTGTTTTCTTTGCTAGTTCTCTAAACTTTTTCTTTATTTCTTCCGCGGTTGCATCGATTTCTACTTCTAAAATCTCATAATAATTTGGTAAATTATTATTTGCTACACCATCTCTGAATTCACTTTCTTCTTTACTGTTTCCTCGCTTACCCATTTCTTCATAATCATCTCCCCAATCTGAATGATATTTTTCATACGTTCTATCTTTTTTTGATTCATGATCTTGTTTATCGTATGATGTTTTTCTTCTTAAAATAACATCTCTTGCTAAAAATAAAAATATTGCAATTACGACAATTGCAAATCCTGTAAATAGAATTATTTTTTCTTCATCTGAAACCACTAATTCATTTGTTTGAGCATATGATGTTTGTATTGTCCCAAATATTATTATGAAAATTACAATAATTTTAAATTCAATCATTTTATTTTTCCTAGCTTAGTCTAAAATCTTCTTTTGCAGTATTTAGAACTAGATGTGTTATTGTATTTTCCACATTTGGTATTGCTGTTAAACCCTTTACAAACGTACTTAATTCATTTCTTTCTTTGAATTTTGCTATAATTATGGTGTCAGTAGTTCCAGTAATGTCGTACACTCCACAAACATTTTCAAACTTTGATAGTTCTTCTTCAATATCTGCAATTTTATCATTTTTAGCTATGATTTCAATGATAGCTGTTAAAGAATAACCTAATTTCTCATGATCAATTGTTGCTGTATAGCCTAAAATTATTTTCTCCATTTCTAATTTTTTCATTCTTGACAATATTGTAACTGTTGAAACTCCTAATTTTAGAGCCAATTGTCTTGCCGATTGCCTTGCATCTACTGCTAGATTTTTGAGAATTTTTCCATCTAAACTATCTAAAGTCATATTATATATTGGTGAAAAATTTATTTAAATTTTCAGTACATATTTGTAAATTTGTCTAAATTAATTTGATTTTAGATTTTTAAACTCCAAATTTAATAGAAATGAAAATTATGAGATATTATGGATAAAATTGAAGAACTTGTAATGAAAGGTAAATTATTTTTGGAGTCTGGTGATTTCGAAAAAGCACTTAGTTTTTTTGAGCAGGCCCTTCTATTGAATTCTAGAAATCCTGATCTTTGGAATCATAAAGGAACTGCTCTTAGAAGTTTAGGCAGATACGAAGAATCCATGGATTGCTTTAACAATTCATTAAAAATTGATCCTCGTGATAAATTTGCATCCTGATAATCTATAGTTAAAATTACTTTTTTTAATTATGGTACCCTTTTTGTTAGGTTATATTGAAATCACTTGGGTTTTAATAAAAAATATTTTATATTTTTATTATGCAGGAGTTAATATCTATTTTAAAAGAAGAAATTCATTTAGATATATGTGAGGATCACTATATTATTGACAAAATATTATCAACTATATTGAATAGTAGAATAGAGGAGTTATTTTTACAAGCCAATGATTGTATTGATGATGAAAATTTTTCAGAAGCTTTGACATTTTATAATTTGATATTAAAAGAAGATTCAAAAAATATTCTTGCTTTGATTGACAAGGGCACTACTTTACAAATTCTAGGTCGAATTAAATTGGCTATTAGGTGCTTTGATAAAGCACTTGAAATTTCTCCCCATAATATTGACGCATTAATCAATAAAGGCTCTGCGCTTCATTTAGATGAAAAATATTTGAATGCAATTGACTGTTATGATACAGCTTTAAAAATTGATAAAAAATGCTCCATGGCACTTGCATACAAAGGACTTTCTTTAGGTGAATTGGGTAATCTCCGTGAAGCAATTGATTATTTTAAAAGAGCATTATCTGTTGATAGATATTGTACTCTTGCACAAATATCTAAAGAAACTGCTCAAAATCTTTTAAATTCATCTAGTCCAAAATTTAAAAAACTGTAACGTCTCCTGGTGCAGGTTCTCTAGTAGTTTTTCTCTCATTGGATTCCAAAACATCACCATGTTTTACATTTTGATGTTCTCTTAATTTTTCAATATTTTCAAAACCTTCATGGCACAAGTAACATTTTGGTTTATGTTCATCTACTAATGGAAGTACCATACATCTTTCTAGCTATATGGTTACTTATTCCTTGATAGTATAAGGAATATATCATCATAATGAAGTTGATGAATATGTTAGAACAGCTTGTTGGGGATTCTCAGGCATTGGATCGAGCTCTTGCTGGTGATGAATTATCTTACAAAGATGGTATGGAATTGATGGATTATGATAATTTACATTTACTTGGAGCTGTTGCAGATTCTACAAGAAAAAAATTAGTTGGTGATACTGTAACTTTTGCTGCATCTTATTACATGAATTACACAAATGTTTGTGCTGCAAGTTGTCAAATGTGTGCTTTTTATCGAAAAGGTGATGAAGATGATGCATACACCCTAACTCCTAAAGAAATTGAACAACGAGTTGGAATTGCAAAACAAATGGGTGCAACTGAAGTACACATAGTTGGTGGTTTTCATCCTAAACTCCCATTAGAATATTATGAAGATATGATGAGGATCATTAAAAAAACTCATCCTGAATTAAATATCAAAGCATTGACTGCAGCTGAAATTCATTTTTTATCAAAATTAACAAAAAATTCTACTAAAGAAATTCTATCTCGTTTAAAAGATGCTGGATTGGATTCAATGCCAGGTGGCGGTGCTGAATTATTTCATCCTGATGTACGTGATAAAATTGTTAGAGGAAAATGTACTGGACAACAATGGCTTGATGTAATTGAAGAAGCTCATACTATGGGAATTCAAAGTAATGTAACTATGTTATATGGTCATATTGAAAAACCTGAACATATTGTAGATCATTTAATAAAAATTCGTGAACTTCAAAAGAAAACAAATGGATTTGTAACTTTAATTCCTTTAAAATTTAGTTTAGATAATACTGAATTGGAACAAAATAATTTGGTAAATAATGAATGTTCTTCAATATATGATTTGAGAATAATTGCATTGTCTAGATTGATGCTTGCAAATACATTAAACAATATTTCCGTTTATTGGGTTGCATATGGTAAAAAATTAGCCCAAGTTGCATTATCTAATGGTGGAAGTGATTTAGTTGGAACTGCATTTGGTGAAGAAATCTATCGTGCAGCAGGTAAACCAACAACTTCTTCAGTTGATGAATTGGCTACTATGGTTAAAGAAATAGGCCGTGTACCTGCACAAAGAAATACTCATTTTGGAATCTTAAAACAATTCTAATTCATTTGCTTTTTAATCGATTCAACTTTTTCTTCCATTTTTACTTGTTTGTCTATTCTTGAATCTATTTTTATAATTACTTCAACTCGATTTATTCCTAGATGATGAACTGTTTCTATCATATTTTTAGATGCTTTATTAATAATATCCATATCATCTGATTCTAAAATTGTCCCCATAGAATTTATCTCATATCTTAAATTATCTATATTTTTTATTGATTCGATTGCTTTTGCAATGTAAAAACTAGTGCTGGTGGTTTTTGTTGCCATTGGATAAATACTAATTTCTGCTTGAATCATTTTATTTTTTTAGAATAATTTTAAATTAAAATGTTTAAAATGCTCAATTATGGTATTTTTTTTGAATTAGAAAATACTATTGTAGTGTTTATTTGAATATCAAATTTAAAATAATTTATCAAAAGCGAGATTGGAGAGCTTGAAAGGCTCAACCAACCTCATGAAGAATGGAGAGTTCCGTTCTTCAGTTATACGTTTTGTTAACCCGAATTGGTTAACGCGATTTTGGAATCAAACGTATTAGACTACAAGTATAGTGACGTATAAAACAAACTCCAACGGGGAATTAATCGTGCCTAATTTAAAATCAAAAAATAATTTGTATTATCTACTTCCAGCATTTGGAAGTATAATTGGCGGATTAGTTGCTATGATTATCTTAAGAAAACAAGGCCGTCAATATGATAAACTAGGTAGGAATTGTGTTGTTCTTGGAATTGTAGCATCTGGATTTGCTATTGGTATGGATTATGTCAATAACACATATGATGTTCCGATGATTGAGGACTATCTTAATCCTGATGGGATATTTGATATCCTTGGTTGGTTTGGAGGTACAAGTATCTACGTGTTTCCTCCAAGTGTAATTGTATATTGTATAATTGCTAAATTAATACAACAAAATTAAATAATTAATAATAAAATTATATTTTTATTTTAGAAGTTTTAAGTTATTCTATTTTTTTTTCTACCTTCTTTGTTGGTTTACCTTTTCTTCTTCTTGCTCCAAAACTAATCAATAAAAGTAAAAATCCTAAACCAAACAAAATACCTGCCAATGTATTATAGTCTTCATTTTCTTGTTCTGCTAACATTAAATCAAGCTTTTCTTCATCTGTCATTCCTGCTTGACCAACTGGAACTACCGCATTGATGTTTATTGTTAGAATCAATCCTACAATTACCATTGATAATCCCCCTGCTAGTATTTTTTTATTTACTAAAACCATTCTTTAAAATTTATTAAATTTCATCATATATTAGGGAATTCAATTTTTATTTGATCTTTGAATTTTATTTTTTAAATTTAAATTGGCGTGAGTTTGTAAATATTGAATTTAATAAAAGATACAAAGTTCTGAGTGTTTTTTCAAAACAATTTGCTTATGTTATCTGTGATTTTGGAAGCAATCTCTGCAATATACAGGTCTGTCTTCCTTTGGTTGGAATGGTACTTGACAATCATTTCCACAATCTCCGCATTTTGCATCATGCATTTCTCGTGGTCTTTCATCTCTATTACCAAATCTAGAACCTCTATCATTTCCACCTGATCTTCCGCCAAATCTACCACCTTGTCGTGGCTCTGGTTTGTGATTTTGGAAACATTCTCTGCAATATACGGGTCTGTCTTGTTTTGGTTGGAATGGTACTTGACAATCATTTCCACAATCTCCGCATTTTGCGTCAAACATTTCTCTATCTTCTCTATTGTATGACATATTTTCTAAATTTCATCAATTCATGTTGTAATTAAACTATTGTAAAATTCTTTTATTTTTTAAATAATTTGATGATTTTTAGAAAACTTTTTCCTATTTTTAGACTTTATTTCATTACATTGGTATTTCAGGCACTGACATTCCACCATATCCTGAATCAATCGTCTGTTTTGGATTAAGGCTTGTATCATGATGACATGGTTTGTTACAAACTGGACAGAATTTTCTATCTAATACAATACATTGACAAATATGATTTTTTACATATGATTGAGCAGCCTGATTCCATTCTCCTGTTCCATTGCAGTAGACACACACATTTGTTGAACTTGAGCCTGCTCCTTTACAAAAATCACAAACATCTTCTGTCATAACCTATTATGAGTTCTCTATCTTCTTTTTGAATCAATCTATTTCAATATCCTTCTGAGTTTGTTTTAAAATATAGTGTGGGCTTCAAAATTCGGCAAAGTATCATCAGATTGAGGAATCAGATAGAACCCGTTGGTATCATCATTAGCCATTATTTTTATAACTTTTAAAGTAAATAATCCTATTCAAATTTCATATACTCTATAGTTTTTTAATATTTGTGGAAGTAACTGAAGATAAGTCTGATGATAATTTGATTTTATCTGACTTGGTTAATGATTGGATTTTAGAACCTATTGTTGATTCTATTGATCGACAAAATATTGTTTTTGCATTAACTACTAAGGGCAAAGAATATTTTAAAATTTTAAACAAAGATCCTGGATACCCATTCAAAAATAATCCAACTTTACAAATTATGAAAAAACAAGGAATTCTTACTCCAATTATAAAAAAAGAAGGTGAGGTTGGTTACAACTTAAATTTGATTGGTGAAAAACATCATATTTTTTTAAAACTATGGATACAAAAAAATAAAAAATAAACTTCAAATTTACTTTAAAATCATTTTTAACTTTAAACTGAATCTTCTGGTGGTCTTTGAACAAATACATTACAAACTAATGCGTCTGTTTTTGTATCTCTGTATTGAACTTTACATGTAACAAATTTTCCTTTTAATGCTCGCTCTAAATCTTCTTTAGTTTGTTCTGGACGTTGTCCTTCTTCTGAATCTTTAATCAAACCCATGATTATTTTTTCTGTTTTTCCGTAATCCCCTTTGTTGTCTTTTCTAGTGTGACTGACAAGTAATCTAAATGCACTTCCTGTTAAAATTTCTAAAACTGCTCCTCCAATTCCATCTCCATCAAGTTCATCTGTCATGATGTGATTATTTTTTTGTTCTATAATTACTTGGTGGCTACACTAATTTCAAAATCTGGAACTAACCCTTTTTCTTTTGCCATTTCAAATAATTTTCTAATTGCCTGTTCTCCCGGTTCTCCCATGTTTACTGTAACTTGGTTTACATACATTTTTACAAATTTTTCAATTAACCCTCTTTCTTTTCCTCTAGAATACTGCATTGCATATTCTAATGCATCATCAAAATTCTTTATTCCGAATTCAATTGATGCCTGTAGATATTTATCAAATTTAACAATTGTTTCCATGCCCAAATCTGTTTTCATCACGTTAATTCCTAATGGTACTGGTAATCCATTTGTGGTCTTATCCCACCATTCACCTACATCTAAAATTTTGACATTTCCTTCTTGTTCATAAGATAATTGTGTTTCATGAATTACTAGCCCTACATCTACTTCCCCTGATTCCACAGCTTTTGGAATATCGCTGAAATTCATTTCAACATAGTCAAACTTTCCAATCATTAATTGTAATAATAAAAATGCTGATGTCATTTTTCCTGGAATTGCTATTTTACATTTTTTTAATTCTTCAATTGTCATTTGTTTTTTTGCTGTAACTATTGGACCATAATTAATTCCAAAACTTCCACCACTTCTTAAAATTGTGTATCCTGGAATGTATG
>Ga0209402_10005123_pt1 | contig 11766 bp, 9 predicted proteins | sample ArcticOcean_MG_C_3_FD_187437 | JGI IMG/M metagenome (GOLD analysis project Ga0209402, IMG submission 187437) | Marine microbial communities from western Arctic Ocean - ArcticOcean_MG_CB8_126 (SPAdes) (version 2) | ecosystem: Environmental > Aquatic > Marine > Oceanic | place: Arctic Ocean... | reverse complement strand
TGATCGTGACATCGCGGCCGGGGCTACGCCGAACCTCACGATCAATCCGCTTGAGAGCATCCAGACGATGACCGCTTACATCGTCCAGGTATCTCTTGGCGAGACGCCACAGGGTACGCTCGTCTTCAAGACGATCTTCGCCGTCGCCCTCGTGCTCTTCCTCATGACACTTGCGATGAACATCGCCGGACGCTGGATCGTCCGTCGGTACACGGAGAGGTACTGATGGAGCAAAAACAAGCGCCGCTCGGCTCAGCACGGGTAACAAGCCCCATAGCCGCCAGTGTGACTCGACCTCGCTACTCCGGCCCCACTCCGCCGCGTGGTTCGGCGACGGCGCGTTCACCCTGGCGTAAGTGGCGAGACCGGTTCTTCTTCTTCGTATTCTTTGGTTCGGTCGCAATTGGCATCTTCGGCCTGGGTGCGCTGGTCGTCGACGTGCTCACCGACGGACTTGGCACACTCGATTTCAGCTTCATCAACAGCTATCCATCAAGGCATGCCGAAGAATCCGGTATCCGGGCTGCGCTGTTTGGCACCATCTGGATAACGGTCGGCACCGCCGCATTTGCCATACCCATCGGCGTAGGAACTGCGATCTTTCTCGAGGAGTTCGCCCCGGATAACTGGGCGACACGGCTGGTCCAGCTCAACATCGCAAACCTTGCCGGTGTTCCGTCTATCATCTACGGAATCCTTGGGCTGGCGCTCTTCGTTCAGGCCTTTGCGTTAGACCGGTCCGTCCTCGCAGGGTCGCTCACGATGACGCTGTTGATCCTGCCGATCGTCATCATCGTGTCTCAAGAAGCAATCAAGGCCGTCCCGAACGAGTTCCGTGATGCCGCGTTCGCGCTTGGCGCAAACCGTTGGCAGGTGGTCAAGACCGTAGTGCTGCCACAGGCAATCCCGGGGATCATGAGCGGCATCATCCTGGCGCTCTCACGCGCCGTCGGCGAGGCCGCCCCGATGCTGATGATCAGCTCGCTGGTGTTCCTAACTTTCATCCCGACATCTCCCAACGACCGATTCACTGTGCTCCCGGTTCAGATCTTTAACTGGGTGTCACTGCCCCAACCCGGATTCCAGGCGGTCGCTTCTGCCGGGATCATCGTCTTACTCGCAGTCCTTTTGTCGATGAACTCCGTCGCCATCTGGATTCGCGACCGCTACCAGAAGAGGTACTAATCGTGTTCATAAGACCTGAGGCTGGATCGGAGGCCGTGTCATAGCAGCTAATCTTGAGTCGACCACGCCATCAACCGGCACCAGCACAGCAGACCTCACGACCAACCTCGGTGAGCGTTATGTCGAGCAGTTCGACCCGTCAGAGGTCGTACTTGAGACCAGGGGGCTCCGGGTCCACTACGGCGAGACGCTTGCGCTGTACGATGCCGATCTCCAGTTCCCACGCAACAAAGTGACGGCCATCATCGGCCCATCCGGTTGTGGCAAGAGCACGTTGCTGCGCTCGCTCAACCGGATGAACGAGCTGATCCCCGGGGCACGCGTCGACGGCAGCGTGATGTTTGATGGGCACGATCTATACGCACCGGACATGGATCCGACCGAGGTCCGATTCCGGATTGGCATGGTTTTCCAGCGTCCTAACCCGTTCCCGAAATCCATATATGAGAACGTCGTTTTTGGCGTCAAGATCAACGGCCTCAAGGTGGACCTTGATGAGGTCGTAGAACAAGCACTGAGCCAGGCCGCACTGTGGGACGAAGTGAAAGACCGGTTGGACGACAACGCCTTCGGCCTTTCCGGAGGACAGCAGCAGCGACTGTGTATCGCTCGTGCGCTGGCCGTTGAGCCAGAAATCCTTTTGATGGACGAACCGGCATCGGCGCTAGACCCGATCTCCACGCTGTCGATCGAAGACCTTATCAGGGAGCTTCGAGAGCAGTACACCATCGTGATCGTGACCCACAACATGCAGCAAGCCAACCGGGTTTCCGATTACACGGCGCAGATGTGGACCGATGAGCATCGGCAGGGAACGCTGATCGAGTACGCAGAGACGCGTGAGCTGTTCAGCACCCCGCACGATAGCCGCACAGAGGGCTACATCACGGGCCGCTTCGGTTAACCGCTAAACTCTCGCCGCATGGCTATCCCCAATACCGAGGCCGGGAAGCTAATCGATGCACCAGGAATGAGTGAACGATGACCGTGATCCGGAACTGGAAAGATGTCGTGCCGTACATAGGTCACGATTTCGCAATTATCTGGCCCATTTTCCGCAGCGTCGGCTGGCCCGACCGGGCACCCGACGACGCCCCCTTGCAGGGAATGGACGGGTTCACGATCCACCGGATGCAAGGCGGGCAGTCCGGCGATTATCACGACCACGAGGCCCAGGAACAGGTCTACTATTTCATCAAGGGCAGCGGCCAGATGAAGCTGGACGGCGAAATTTTCGACGTGGTGGAGGGCGATACCGTCCACATCCCTGCGAAGGTCATGCACCAGTTCATCAACAACTCGGACGACTGGTGCGAGCACGTCCTAGTGACCGCGAGCGTGGCTCCAGAACACGTCAAACCAGGGTCACCAACCCTGATACGAAACTGGAAGGACCTTGTGCCGTATGTCCGGCATGACACCGCAATCATCTGGGGCCTGTTTATGGGCGCCGGGCGTGAGGGTGTTGATCCCAAAAGCACCGTGATGCACGGGATGGACGGATTTACATTGCACCGGATGCAGGGTTGGTTGACCGGCGAATATCACAGCCATGTAAACCAGGAACAGGTCTACTACTTCATCAAGGGCGGTGGCCAGATGAAGCTGTATGACCAGATTTTCGACGTCAAAGAAGGCGACGCCGTTTACGTTCCGCCGCAGGTGAAGCACCAGCTCATCAACAACACGGAGGACTGGTGCGAACATCTGCTCATCACGGCAGAAGTGGTCGAGTCTTAGTCGTAACCTCAAATAGCTCACTAATAAGCGCGAGAAAACCTGACCTAATTCAGACAAGTCGAATAGAATTACTCGGCGCATCGTGCCGGGTGGCTGGCGATCTCGTATGATCGCCACAATTCCCGGTAGTGGATTTCCGACGTACCAAGAGAAGGGACCTTAGAACGAATGGTGATTCCCGAATCAGCTCAGCCCGCCTATCGAGTAGTTGGCACCAGGCCGATACGGCCCGACGGACTCGACAAGGTGACCGGCCGAGCCCTGTACGGAGCAGACATTAAGCTCGAAGGTCTCGTACATGGCGTAATGCTGCGAAGCCCGCACGTTCACGCCCGCATCAAGTCCATCGACACATCCGCCGCTGAGAAAGCGCCGGGCGTGTTGGCTGTGATCACCGGGGCAGACATGCCCAACGCCGCCAACGGCAACGCGAATATCGGCGAAGCGTGGTCCTCCAACCGCGTAATGGCGCACGATAAGGCATTGTTCAAGGGGCACCCCGTTGCCGCAATCGCAGCGACTACCCGTAACGCCGCATACGAAGCCCTCAAGCTGATCAAGGTCGAGTACGAAACGCTTGACCCTGTCCTTTCCATCAAGGATGCGATCGCACCGGGTGCGACTCTTGTTCACGACGATCTTGTGGGAAACCACCTTGGTGAGTCGGTCAAGGACACAAACATCGCGGCGGTCATTCGCCACGAGCTCGGCGATCCTCAAGGCGCGATGGGACGAGCGACGCTGGTCGTGGAACGCACCATCGAAATGGCGACGGTACACCAGGGCTACATCGAGCCCCAGACCGGAACCGCGTTCTGGGATGAGAACGATCGCATAACGGTCTGGACGAGCACGCAGGGCGCATTTGGCGTCCGCACGCAGGTTGCCAGCATCCTGAGCGTATCTGAAGCTGACGTACACGTCATACCGATGGAGATCGGTGGCGGGTTCGGCGGCAAGTTGAACGTCTACCTTGAGCCGATAGCCGCCATTCTTTCGAAGAAGACCGGCCGACCGGTCAAGGCTTACATGAGCCGTGTCGACGTTTTTGAGGCCACAGGCCCAGCAGCCGCGGCCACTATCAAGATCAAGATGGGCGTCGACGATGACGGCATGATCATCGCCGCCGATGCCGATCTTAAGTACGAGGCCGGCGCATACCCGGGTTCGCCGGTCGCAGCCGGAGCAGTTTGCTGCTTCGCTGCTTACGATCTGGATAACGTACGAATCACGGGCTACGACGTGCTTGTCACGAAGCCCAAGACATCTGCATACCGCGCACCAGGATCGACACACGTCGCATACGGCGTTGAGTCGGTGATCGACGAGATCTGCGAGAAGCGCGGGTACGACCCGATCGAGTTCCGGATCAAGAACGCCTCCAAAGAAGGCAAGCGCCGCGCCGACGGACCCATCTGGGGACCGATAGGCATTACGCAGGTGCTTGACGAGTCCCGTGATTCGGATCACTGGACCACCCCGCTTGAGAAAACCGGACCGACCGGCAAGAAGCGTGGACGTGGCATCGCCACGGGCTTCTGGCGGAACGGCGGTCGACGATCTGTCGTAACGCTGAACCTGAACAGCGACGGAATCGTTTCGCTGATCGAGGGATCGGTCGACATCGGCGGCTCTCGTGCGTCCATCGCCATGCAGGCGGCAGAGGTTCTCTGCATCCCGATGGAGGACATCCGGCCGCAGGTCGCCTCCACCGACAGCGTTGGCTACACGGACAACACCGGCGGAAGCCGAACGACCTACGCCACCGGCATGGCCTCTTACAGGGCCGCCGGGCTGATGGTCGATGAGTTGAAGCTCCGGGTGTCCAAGATCTGGGACATCGAAGCTTCAGATGTTGTGTACGACAACGGCACATTCCAGGCCCGGCAGGACGCCGAGCTTGAGTCGATGAGCATGACATTCAAGGAGCTGGCTGGCCGTATCGACGGCACCGGTGGTCCTGTCGCCGTAACCGGCAGCGTGGACCTGGCTGACGCGGCCGGCGCTTTTGGCGCTCACCTCGTCGACCTTGAGGTGGACCTGGAGACCGGCAAGACGGACATCCTCCGCTACACCGTCGTCCAGGACGTCGGCGGCGCTATCCACCCGTCCTACACCGAAGGCCAGCTACAGGGCGGCGCGGTGCAGGGTATCGGCTGGGCGCTGAACGAGGAGTACTTCCTGACCGACGATGGCCGGATGGCGAACTCGTCGTTCCTCGACTACCGAATGCCGACGACGTTTGACCTGCCGGAGATCGAGACGATCCTGGTGGAGTTCCCGAACCCGTTGCACCCCTTTGGTGTGCGCGGTGCCGGTGAGGTTTGTATCTCGCCGCCAGTGGGAGCTATCGCCAACGCACTTCACGACGCACTGGGGATTCGATTCCAGCAGACGCCGGTGAAGCCGGGACGCATTCTTGAGGCTCTTGGCGTACTGAAAGACGGCGTGCAGTAAGCGACGCTGTCCGAACGATAGATCAAAAAGAAGGCCCGCTCTAACGAGCGGGCCTTCTTGCGTTATGCGCTTATGTCGCGCGGATCAGCAATCAAACGTGTGCTGAGGCTCTCGAAGCATCGAGGTGCGAAAACGCCTCTATGTGGCTACGCAGCAGGGTGGACGAAGAGTGGCGTGTTTGCGCTCGCCTCTTTTTTGAGCGTCGCTATCTCGTCATCGGTGATCGGCGTGAAGTTCTCTCCGATGTCGACCATCATCCGCCAGAGATCGACATCTCCGGGCGGTACGGCGGCCGTTATCGGCTGTGACAGGGTGAACCGGACAGCCAACGACATGAGTTCCGGGTCCACGATGGGTTCGTACCAGCACTTTTCATGGGTCCGAACTGCGGGATCGGCAAGTTTCGCCTTCGCCGCGCCCTTGAGTGCTAGTCGAGCTGCGCCCTTCTGTTCTGCAAGGTCGACCACCTGTGGCCCGAAATCGCCCTCGAAGTAGTTCGCCCAGTTCAGCGGGAACAGGACCGAGTCGAACTCGAAGGCATTCAAGAGGCGAGTCGCGGCCTCGACCGAGTGTGCAGAAAAGCCCAGGAAGCGCACCAGCCCCTGTTCACGCGCCTTCACAAACGTCTCCAATGCGCCGCCGGGACCAAGGGCGATATCAACGTCCTCGTCGGTCGTCATGCCATGCATCTGGTAGAGATCAAAATGGTCGGTCCGTAGCTTCTTGAGCGAGTCGTGCAACTCGCGTTCCGCCCCGGCGCCATCTCTCTCACGAGTCTTGCAGGCCAGGAACACGTCGTTGCGATATGGCGCAAGCGCCGGGCCAAGCATGTCCTGAGCATTGCCGTAGCGGGGCGCAACGTCGAAGTAGTTGATGCCACGGTCGATGGCTTCGCTCACATACCGGGCCGACTCATCGGTCTCGGCGTCCTTCACCACGATGCCGCCAAAGCCAATGATCGAGAGCATCTCGCCGGTGTTTCCGTAAGGTCGTTTTTGCATATCGTGATCCTCCCGTTTAGGTTTCGGCCCTCAGAAGACAACCGAAACCTCTTATCAAATCTACTTTGCGGGCAACGACGCGGCGAAGTCGACGCCCAGTGCGACCCATTCGTCCAGATCAGCGTCCTCGCTGAATCCATCGGGTGCGACGTACACCCAGCCCTTCATCGGTCGGCCCGTGAAGTCCATTAGCCGGGCGTGTTCTCGTGTCAGGGCCTCATCGTACGCTTCCGGCCCCACACGTATGATCATCTCATCCTTGAGCACGCCACACACCATGTTCCCGTTAAGCGAAAACGCCAGTCCGCCGAACATGCGCTGCTCGTCGATACCAAAATGACCGTCCAACACTTCGCGAACGCGTTCGGCTACTCCTTCGTCGAACGGCATGACTTACTTCAAAAGTCCCTTGTAGACATCAAGCCCTTGCCCGAACAGGTTGATCACATCGGCCCTCTGGGCATCGGTGTAAAACCGCCCCTTTGTGTTGACCCATGCCATCGATGCTTCGATGTCCTTGACGAATATCGACGCCGATGCCGCCTGAGCTTCAGACTTCTTGCCCCCGGCGTCGATATAGACCGCCGAGGTGTGCGCCCAGAGCGCCTGCGCAAACGAGTCACGTTGCGTTGAGCCGAGCCGTGCGGCGATCCAGCCGTCTGCCCCGACCTCGATATCGGCCTCCAACGACCCTCCAGTCGCATTAGAGGCGTCAGTGGACACGCGTTTGACCACTGAGCCGTTCTGTACGATCTCGACCGTCTCAACGGCGTAGTGGGACGACCAGTCCACCTTCACATGCGTGGTTCCTCCCGCGCTCACCTCTACGGTCGACCCCGGGGCCGAGCCGTCCACGGACATCGAGATAGCCGGGCCGTTCGTGATGAAGGTCTCGCCCCGCTTGATACCGGCCAGCCAGTCGTCGTACGCGAACTCCCCGCCGGTCTGTGAGTAGACCCGATTGGCGGAGCAGACGAACCAGTCTGACCCGGTGGAGGCCGGCATCTTGATTCCGCAGTTCAACATTCGATACCAGATGTCGTACTCGACGTCGTTCCAGTACGGGTCAAACAGGTTGATGGCGTCGACTTTCCCGAGAGCGGCAGCAACGGGCGCTTCCATGCCCTGCCCGTTGTGGCACCAGATCACCAGCCCGTCCTGATCACGGGCGTCGTCACAGGCCCACGAGAGCGGCGGGTAGTCGGGATCAAACGTGTCGATCAGTGCACCGCGGGAGATCGGGTCCACGATGTTGCGGATGTTCAGGAACATCACGTGGCCGTAGCCGCGGGACCAGCCGTCTTTGTCGTTGTGGCGGTTTTCTTCGCCAACCTGAACGTGGTGGTGCGTGTCCGTGTAATCGTTCAGCACGCCGAGCGGGTACTTGTTTGTGGCGTAGTTCAGGTCCCAGCGACGGAGGATGGAGACGGCGGTCATACGCAGGTCTTCGACGCGAGAGTCGTAGCCAAGCCGCTTGTCCGGGTTTTCCTCTTTCTCGTCGTAGTGGATGTGGGTGTTTCCGGGGTGCCAGCCACGGTCCGGCAGGTCCGCCCAGCGTTCCAGGTTGATATCGAGCGTTACGACCTCGCCAGACGAATCGACGTTCACGGTGCCGGTCCACGGCCGGTACTCGGTGCCGCGTTCGACCGTTATCCGGGACGTGCCACGTGGCACGTCAAGCGAAAAGTCGCCGTTGGAGTAGAAGAAGGGCTCGCCCGTTCCGACCTTCCACATGGCGTCGGCCGGGGCAAGTTGGAGGCCGTTTGGCGACAGAACCTGGACACGCGCTTGTACGGTGGCGCCGGTTGTGGGGTCGATGATCTTTCCGGAAAGTTTCGCCACGTGTGGAGGTCCTTATGTTGATTCTGGTCTTGTCTGACGGATTAACGTGCCCGCAGTTTCACGCCGACCGCTTCATGGCGCAAGATGTGGGTTGCAATACAAGCGGCAGCAACAGAGGACGAGATGCCAGAGTTCGTTACACCCGAAGCCGATCCAATGGACGAGTTACGTCGCTGGCTATCGGAGGCCGCCGACGCCGGGGTTTCCAACCCGGCTGCAATGGTACTGGCGACGGTCAGTCCCGAGGGCGCTCCGTCCGCACGGGCCTTGATGGCCGGGACACGAGATCAGGACTCCATCACGTTCTTCACGCATTACGCGAGTCCGAAGGGCCGAGACATCGACGTCAATCCCGATGCAGAGGGCGTATTCCTGTGGACGCCGCTTGAGCGACAGGTGCGCGTCATGGGGACTATCGCAAAGACGAGTCCCGAAGAGTCGGACTCGTACTGGTCGTCACGTCCCCGCAGCACCCAACTTGCGCTCTGTGCGGCGGAACAAAGCGTGATGGTGTCCGACCACGCGGCGCTAGTAACGGCGAAAGCCGAGGTCGAAGCAAAAGTCGGAGACGCCGAAGTGCCACGCCCGGACACGTACGGCGGATACCGCCTGACTCCGCAATCGCTGGAGTTCTGGCAGGGCCGGCCCGAGGACCGACTGCACTTGAGGGCTATCTATGAACGTGGTGCCGGTGGCGACTGGTCGTTCGGCATCATGGCACCGTAGCCAACCGGCGTCCGAACCTCCGGAAGTTACGCTCGCAATATTTCCCGCCGCGCCAGGATGCGCTCGGTGAGCGGCTTCATGCCTAGTTTTTGTACAGAGACACCAGATCAGTAGTGAATTGCATTTCCAACCCCGCCGCCGGCTGCAATTGCATCCCCTGAAATAGCAACCGAAAGCGGTGAAGCCAGGAAAGCAACAACATGTGCGATGTCGGACGCGTCGATGAAACGTTGCACCGAGTTCCTTTGTGCCATCTCAGCCTCAACTTCGTTTTCTGCAAGGCCCTGACGCTCAGCCAAACGAAGAATCATGCCGGGCGTCTTTTCGGTCCGGGTCAGGCCTGGGTGAACGACCGTCACGTTGATCCCCTGCGGCCCGAGTTCGTCCGCCATATTCTTGGTCAACGCTGCGACCGCCACGTTTCGCATACTTGTTATGGTCGCACCGGTAGTACGCGCTGCCAGCCCAGAAATATTTATGATCCTCCCCCAACCGGTTGATGCCATGTACGGTGCGGCTTCTCGTGCGCATCGCACGTACCCCATCACCTTCACATTCATGTCTCGGTTGAATAGATCATCGGTAAGTTGGGCCAGATCATAATTACCCGGTCCACCTGATGCAGCATTGTTGACAAGAATGTCGATGCCGCCAAGTTGGTCTGCAGCATCAGCCATGAAGCGCTTTACTGATGAATCGTCGCCCGTGTCTCCAATTATGGGAATCACTTTTCGCCCAGATTCAGCTTCGATTTGGAGGGCAGTTTCTTCCAACGTGTCTTGTGTTCGCACCACCAGAACCAGGTCGGCACCTTCGGCGGCAAGTGCGCGTGCTATCGCCTTACCGATCCCTCTGCTTCCACCTGTGATGACGGCTCTTTTTCCTGCTAGCTGAAGGTCCAATTATCTATCCTCTAATGTGGGCCTATGGCCTCAGTATCTCCCGCCGCGCAAGGATGCGCTCGGTGAGCGGCCGCATCCCCAGTTCCTGAGTGATGGCCAGCGCCTCGTCTTGTAACTCGATGGCCTTCTCGCGGTCGCTGATCCCTGAGGCATTCGCGTTTGCTGAGGCTCTCGAAGCATCGCCGCGGTCACGCAGCATCTCGGCATAGTCGGAGCAGGACCATGCGAGTTCCTTCAAGATCCCGTTGTCCCGACAGAAAGTAAGTGCGTCCTCAAAGTGGCGCACGGCGGCATCGTGATCGTCCAGCAACAACGCTAGTTGTCCCGATACGCGATCTGTACTCATTCCTAACTCGAGGCTGTTCATCGGGGCAAGCAACTGGTATGGCTCCACGTCCGCTTCTCTATCCTGCAAAGCGACTGCGGTTTTGCCGCGACCCATGAGTCTCCAGCGGAATGTAAATACCGCTCCATAAGTGAAACTTGGACCGTGGCTGACGACCAGTTCACGAAATTGGTTGATTTCACGTTGGAATCCCAGGTCTGGAACGGCGTAGCTCACGTCTGATAATTCACACAGGAAGTACCATATGAACGGAACATCCATGCGGGTTTTTATGTTTTGGAACGCAGCCTCAATCGGCTCGATATATGCATCTCGTTCGATGGGATGTCGTAGCGAACTCAAAATCAACCGGCGGGTCATCATCCAGTCTTCCGCGCTCCCCGCGGTTGCCGTGTCCCAACGCGTGATCCATTCTTCGGCTTCGTCCCACCGACCAGCAGCCAGAGCCGTTAACGAAGCGACATTGCATGGGAAAGCACTAAGCCTTCGCACACGGATTCTGGACCCTATCTGGTACCCGGTCTCGGCGGAGGCGAGAGCATCGTCCAACCGGCCGAGCTTCGAATACAGGACAGCGGAGTAAGTGTTGGACAGGGCCTCGGTGTTCGGGTCAGAGATCGACCGAATGCTTTCCAGTGTCTCTGCATAGGCAGCCAGCCCAACGGTTGCGTCGGAGCGCGATAGCCCGGCTGAATGAACCGTCGCTCGGGCCATCAACGCTTCCGTCTTTACTTGAGGGTCGTCAAGTTCGCCTGCGACCGCAAACGCCTGATCCAGAAGGGCGCTCGCTCGCTTCAAATCACCCTGGACAGCCTCACTAATTGCGAGACGAGCCAGTATTTTCCCGGCGCCTGCCGTTCCGGGTTTGGCGTGGTTTAGCGCCGTCTCCACGATCTCATGAACGACCGAGGTTCCCACCCTCGTGAAGGGTTCAAGCGCAATAGCCTCGATCGTTGCGGTGTCATCGACCGACACGTAATAGTCGAACGCACTTTTTAGAATCTCCAGTACCGACAACACCTGATCGCCGACCGAAAATTGATGGAGCGCACGAGCGAGTCCGAGCGTCGCCCTGGCCTTCCGAGCATCCATCTCTCCGTCACCAGCGATGGCCACGGCGTGCTCAAAATGGCCCAACGCCTGCTGTGGAGCCGTCATGGCGAGCGCCTGTTGCCCCGCCAGGACCGAGTAGTGGATCGAACGTTCCTCGCCCAGGATCAGTTCCGCCTCCACGAAGTGGGGCACCAGTTCGGCGGCATGATTATCGGATTCATCGCCGTACAGTCGCTCCAGGGTTTCGGCTATCCGGGCGTGGAGGCGGACCGTTCGGGCGGACGATAGTTCGCTAGTGAGCGTTTCTTGAATCAGGGCGTGCGTGAACTGGTAGTTCCCAATTTCTCCGCGCAACTCTTCGATCAACTTCGCATCGAGTGCCTCGTCCAGAACGTCCAGTAACTGGCCTTCCGTAGTGTCCTCGGCAAGTTCTCTGAGCGCGTCGTGCGTGAACTGCCGTCCGATAACCGCAGCATTGGTAAAAATCTCGTTGGCACGATCCGAGAGCCGATCA
>Ga0209402_10005120_pt1 | contig 11769 bp, 9 predicted proteins | sample ArcticOcean_MG_C_3_FD_187437 | JGI IMG/M metagenome (GOLD analysis project Ga0209402, IMG submission 187437) | Marine microbial communities from western Arctic Ocean - ArcticOcean_MG_CB8_126 (SPAdes) (version 2) | ecosystem: Environmental > Aquatic > Marine > Oceanic | place: Arctic Ocean... | reverse complement strand
CGTATACCACGCCAATTTCTACCAGTACGTTGCAAATGCCCTTTATCGATTAACGATTTAATGTAGCGATGAATCGTTCCTTTAGATTTAATTTCGAGTAATTGCCCTATCTCATCTAATGTCGGGCTACGCCCATTTTGAGTTATATAGCGTGTAATGCACTGTAGAATCTTTTCTTCAAGACCGGTTAGCATTAAAAATTCTCCCTATGTTCTCTTTAATATAATAGAGTACTTTAAGAGAACTTTCAATGAATTATTTAAAGCTAGATTGATTTGCTATTAGGTTGATACCAAGCCAGTTTCTCGTGAAGAGATACGACTTCACCAATAATAATCATGCTGGGTGGTTTTACATTATTTTCTTTTGGTACTTCAGGTAAGTGTTCAATTGTTGATAAATATACATTTTGCTCGCCCGTTGTGCCTTGCTGAATTATTGCAGCTGGCATTGATTTTTTCATACCATGTTTTATTAATTGCCGACTTAAAATATCTAGGCTATGCGTTCCCATGTAAACAACTAATGTCTGCTGAAGTTGAACTAGTGTCTGCCAATTAAGATTCATACTTCCGTCTTTTAGATGTCCTGTTACAAATAAACAGGATTGCGCATAATCTCGGTGTGTTAATGGAATGCCGGCGTATGAGGCACAACCACTCGCGGCAGTAATTCCTGGAACAATTTGAAAGGGAATATTATTTTCATAAAGTAAATCAATTTCTTCACCCCCTCGCCCAAACATGAAAGGATCTCCGCCTTTTAGTCGCAACACACGTTTACCTTGTTTAGCAAGATCTACTAACATTTGATTAATCTCTGCTTGAGGTAAGGCGTGTCTATCCCTTTCTTTACCAACATAAATTCTTTTGGCATCTTTGCGAACAAATTCAAGAATTTTTGGTGCTACTAACCTATCATATAAAACAACATCGGCTTGCTGCATTAAACGTAAAGCACGAAAAGTAAGTAGTTCTGGATCGCCAGGGCCGCCACCTACCAGATAAACTTCGCCCTTACTATCTAGATGTGGTGGCTCATCTCCTAATTGTTCCTCGAGTAACTTTAATGTTTTTTCTTCCTGTCCCGCATAAAACATCTCAGCAATCGGCCCATCTAATATATTTTCCCAGAATCGACGTCGATCTTTTGTATCTGGATATTTTTCTTTAACACTGTCACGAAAACGACTAATAAGAGTCGCCAATTTACCATAATTGGATGGGATTAAAGTTTCTATTCTAATGCTCAACAACTTTGTTAAAACCGGCGCAATACCACTAGTTGAAATAGCGATAACAACAGGATTCCTATTGATAATAGATGGCATGATAAAGGTTCCCGCATCATAGTTATCAACAACATTGGTTAATATGTTTTTTAATTTTGCCTGCTTTGCAATTTGATTATTCAGTTGTTTGTCATTAGTGGCAGCAATCACCAATTGTTTTCCTTCCAAACACTCCTCCGTATAGACTTGCTGAGAATAATGAATTTCACCAGACTCTTTAAATTCCTTTAATGCAGGTTCTATTGTAGGAGCCACAACAAATACCTTTGCGCCAGCGATTAATAATTGTTTTATTTTTCTTGTTGCCACAACGCCACCACCTACAACAAGACAGTGCTGTTCGTGAAGTTTTATAAAAATTGGAAAATTAATCATGTTGATATTAGCAGTAAGGAATAAATTCTATAATTATGCTTTCGGCAGAGTAACACCTCTCTGTCCTTGATATTTCCCCGATCGATCTTTATATGACGTTTCGCATTCTTCGTCTGATTCAAGAAAAATAACTTGCGCCACACCTTCATTTGCATAAATTTTTGCTGGCAAATTTGTTGTATTTGAAAATTCCAAAGTAACATGCCCCTCCCATTCGGGCTCCAAGGGGGTTACGTTGACGATAATACCGCAACGTGCGTAAGTTGATTTTCCAAGACAGATGGTAAGCACATTTCTTGGAATCCGAAAATATTCAACTGTCCTTGCTAAAGCAAAGGCATTAGGCGGGATTACGCAATGGTCGCTTTTAATGTCGACAAAACTATTAGGATCAAAGTTTTTTGGATCAACGGTTGCCGAATGTACATTGGTAAAAATTTTAAACTCATCTGAACAACGAACATCATAACCATAACTTGAAGTACCATATGATATTAATTGTTCTTTACCCTTTTTTTTCACTTGAACCGGCTCAAATGGCTCAATCATTCTATGATCTTTTGCCATTTTCCTTATCCATGAATCGCTCTTTACACTCATAAAAACTATCTCTTTAGTCAGACTGTTTGTGAGATTACGTAGACATTCAATTATTCTCAATAACTATCTTTGGAAATTTATTTGTATAATCTTTCGCTTGTAATGAAATCTTAGCAGCGACATTTCTTGCAATATCACGATAGTTCTCTGAAATAACAGACTCAGGATCTAATGCTACTGTTGGTTTTCCGTTATCAACGCCCTCTCGAATCTGTATATCTAATGGTAACGAACCCAATAATTCAATACCGTATTGCTTTGCCATACTTTCTCCACCGCCTTTGCCAAAAATATGCTCCTCATTTCCGCATTGACTACAAATATGAGTACTCATATTTTCTACAATCCCTAAAACGGGTACTTGAACTTTTTCAAACATTTTTAATGCCTTTTTAGCATCCAACAGAGCTATATCCTGGGGGGTTGTCACAATAAGAGCACCACTGACTGGGATTTTCTGGCATAAAGTTAATTGGATATCCCCAGTTCCTGGTGGAAGATCAATCACTAGATAATCAAGATCCCTCCAATTTGTGTCATTTAATAATTGTTCCAATGCGCCAGTAACCATTGGGCCACGCCATATCATAGGTGTTTCTTCATCAATTAAATAACCAATCGACATCGATTGCACTTGATAATTTTCTTTTGGTTCTACTGTTTTTCCATCTAGTGAATCAGGTTTTCCTTTTAGACCTAACATGCGAGGTTGGCTTGGGCCATAGATATCAGCATCTAGGATGCCTACATTTGCACCTTCTACTTGCAATGCAAGCGCCAAATTAACCGAAGTCGTTGACTTTCCAACACCGCCTTTGCCTGAAGCAACAGCGATGGTATTTTTAACGTTAGGTAAAATTTGAGTGCCTTTCTGGGCTGCATGAGAAACAATCTTACTGGAAATCTCAACAATACATTCAAAGGTGCCTTGCTCTGATAAAGCTGCTTTAATTTTTCTAGATAATTCTTCTTTTATACCTGCAACTGGATAACCAAACTGAATAAATATGGAAACCTGATTATCAATAATAATAATATCCTTAACTATCTTTGCGCTAATTAAGTCCTGTTTAATATAGGGAGCCTCAATTTCGGAGAGTATTTTTTCTATTTTTTCACGATTCATTATGGTATCCCATATATATCTAACTAAAAGAAACTATTCTACAAATTTGTTGCTATCTCTTCGTATTATCATTGAATAATGCTACTTTAGCGCCCCAAAATTCTGTAGCCTTAATAGTAATGCAACATAAACAACGCCAGATCTTAGTTACCAGTGCCCTACCTTACGCTAATGGACCAATACATATTGGGCACATGGTGGAGTATATCCAAACTGATATTTGGGTTCGCTTCCAGAAAATAAGAGGACATCTCTGTTTCTATGTTTGTGCAGATGATGCGCATGGGACTCCAATTATGTTACGAGCACAGGAAGAAAATATAACACCAGAAACTTTAATAAAAAAAATGAAAGAAGAGCATCAAATTGATTTTGATGACTTTGCCATAACTTTCGATAACTATCATAGTACACATTCTCCGGAAAATCAGTCATTAGCAAATATTATTTTTGAAAAATTAGATAATGGCGGACATATTACAAAAAGAACAATAAAACAATTATATGATTCTGAAAAAAAAATGTTTCTTCCGGACCGTTTTATCCGCGGTGAATGCCCGAAATGTCATGCAACTGATCAGTATGGGGATAACTGTGAAATCTGTGGCGCTACATATTCGCCAACTGATTTAAAAAATCCAATCTCTGCCATTTCCGGTGAAAAACCAATAGAAAAAGAATCTGAACACTATTTTTTCAAACTTGGTAACTTTGAGGAAATTTTGCATGAATGGACACGTGCTGGTCATTTACAAACAGCAGTTACAAATAAGCTTGATGAATGGTTTAAAGCCGGATTGCAAGAATGGGATATATCTCGTGATGCACCTTACTTTGGTTTTGAAATTCCTCATGCGCCAAATAAATACTTTTACGTATGGCTAGATGCTCCTATTGGTTATTTAGCTAGTTTTCAAAACTTCTGTGAGCAAGAAAACCTTGATTTTGACTATTGGTGCAAACCTAATAGCTCAACTGAGATGTATCATTTTATTGGTAAGGACATAATTTATTTCCATGCATTGTTTTGGCCGGCAATGTTAAATGGAAGTGAGTTCAGAACCCCTTCCGCTATTTTTGCTCATGGTTTTCTAACAGTAGCTGGACAAAAAATGTCGAAATCACGCGGAACATTCATAACTGCACGTACCTATCTTGACCACCTTAACCCAGAATATTTGCGTTATTACTTTGCCGCTAAACTAGGATCAGGAATAGATGATATCGATCTGAATTTAGATGACTTTTTAGTGAGAGTTAACTCTGATCTGATCGGTAAAGTAATAAATATTGCAAGTAGATGCGCGGGATTTATTAATAAAAAGTTTGATGGAAAATTAGCCGATGCAATCCATAGTCCTGCTATTCAAGAAGAAATTAAAAATGCTAACCAAAAAATTGCTGAGGCTTATGAAGCTCGGGAATATTCAAAAGCGATGCGCGAGATTATGATATTGGCAGATAAAGCAAATCAATACATTGATCACCATAAGCCCTGGGTAGTTGCTAAACAAAAAAATAATAGTAATGAATTGCAAGGTATCTGCACTACTGGTATTAATTTATTTCGCTTACTAATACTGTACTTAAAGCCAGTACTGCCAATAGTAGCGGAAAAGACAGAAAAGTTTCTTAATATTAAGCCTTTACAATGGCAAGACGCCCAAACTACATTGTTAAATCATAAAATAAATAAATTTGAAACTTTGATGACACGTGTCGAAAAAGAAAAAATAGATGCTATGATTGAGAATAGTAAAGATAATTTCACCAAAACATAATGAACTAACTAAAGTGTCGACAAATAGAATGCAAAAAAAAACTCTACGTCAAGCTGCGCATCACTTGGATCCCGCTGTCTGGGTAGGAAAGAATGGAATAACAGAAAGTGTAATTAAAGAAATTACATACGCTCTGGATCGCCATGAATTAATAAAAATAAAAATACTCCAAGTTGAGAAAAAAGAACGGGGGATAAATATCAAAAAAATTTGTATGGACACAAACACAGAACTTATCAGTAATATTGGTAATATATTAACGCTATACAAAAAAAATACTAAAAATTCCGATCAAGAAATTTCTTAATTTTATTTTACGAATTTAAACCGAATATACGATTTCTTATATCATCGGCAATAAGATAAAAACAAAATAATACAATTAATATAGTTGAATCTCGACCTGCTTAACTATTCCAATCTCAACCGTCGATGGTGACGAGGTTCGTAGTTCTGCATAGGTATCTGGTTTTGTCCACAGCAAAAGATCTATAACAACAACAGAAATACTGATAATCAGGAATATTCTCACAATAAAGTACCAGATTTCACTAAAATTTTGTTTATAAATTGGTATATTGGTGCCCTGAATAATCTATTCTCATAAAAATTTGAACATAAATGCATTCTGTGCGATTTTAGACATAACAAGTCACCTAGGTAATTATACAATTAATTATAATGAAGCTTTTTATAAATAGACTAATCGTATTTCTCAGCGTTCTATTACTGACACTTAATATTTATGCGGCTGAGCTTGGAGGTGAATATTCCAAATTAATTTGCCCGCTGTCGCTTAATGTGCCGGAAAGGCCTTATGTTGATACTGTTTTAACAGATGATGATACGCATATCAGCGCCGATGATGCTGATTTAGTTGAAGGCGGTATATCAACGCTGCGCGGTAATGCTGAAATCACAAGAAATTCCCAACAAGTAACAGCCGACATCATAAAATACGATCAACCAAACGATAGTGCAAAACTCGATGGTAATGTCAATTATTGGGATGAGGGGCTATTTCTCAAAAGTAAAAAAGCAAACTTAAAATTAGAGAATGGAAGTGGGGTATTTGACGATGCAGATTACATTCTAGTTGATAGTCGTGGCAAAGGAACCGCGGAAAAACTTTTTGTTGATGTTGGAACACTTACGGAGATGGAGAAAGTAAATTACACCACCTGTGATCCTGAAGAAAAGTTTTGGCATCTCACAGCAGATAAAATTTCTCTCGACCATGAAAATAACTGGGGTAAAGCCCGCAACGTTTTAGTGAAAATTAAAAATATCCCTATATTTTATTCGCCCTATATGTCTTTCCCATTAAGTAAAGAACGTAAGACCGGCTTTCTCACGCCAGGTTACGGAGTAACAAATAGGATGGGGGTTGAATTCAGAACACCTTATTATTGGAACATCAGCCCCAACATGGATGCAACAATAACCCCTCGCTTTTTATCAGACACGGGTGTTATGGCGATGGGTGAATACCGTTATCTGTTTCCACGTAGCGCAGGTGAGATTAATTTTGAATATCTTCCAAGTGACAGCACTCGAGAAGATAACCATAGAAATTTATTTCATATCACACATCATCAATCATTTGCCGATAATGGTAATTTATTCTTTACTTATAATAGAGTTTCAGACAAATTTTATTTTGGAGATTTTGGTAATCAATTAGCCCAGACAAGTATCCGATTTTTAGAGCGTCGCATGGATGTTTCGTATAATGGAAATAACTGGAATTTAATGGCGCGCCTTCATGATTATCAAACCGTTGATCGCAGCATTGCGGTTTCTTCACGCCCTTATAAACGTTTACCACAAATCTTATTCAATTACGCCTCGCCCAACAAATACGAACAATTAAATTATGGCGTTAAAATTGATACTGTGTATTTCGAACGTGGGGATGATGTAAGCTTTAGCGATAATGTTAATGGAGCCCGTGTTAGTCTGAGACCTTATATTAAGTACCCTGTACGTACTACTGCAACATATATTGAGCCTAAATTTAGTTTAGATTACACACAATATAATCTTGACAATACGACACTCTTTAGCGACAGCCCCAGCAGAGTCTTACCAATCTTCAGTGTAGATAGTGGAATCTTTTTAGAAAGAGAAACAAAGCTTATGGGTCGTAGTTTTATACAAACACTCGAACCAAGATTGTTTTATTTGTATATACCAAACGAAGATCAATCGGACCTACCTATATTTGATACAGGCTTATTTGATTTTTCTTTTGATTCACTATTTAGAGAAAACCGTTTCACTGGTAACGATAGATTAGGAGATGCAAACCAAGTAACGCTGGCAATTACTTCTCATCTAGTTAATCAACAAAGTGGTAAGAATTTTGGTCATGTCAGTCTAGGGCAGATATTTTATATGCGTGACCGTAAAGTAAACCTGCCTAGTAACGGAGTTCGAGATGAAGCTAGCTCGGCTATTATTGCTGAAATTAGCGCTAGAATTATTAAAAATTGGGTCTTTGGCGGTGATATCCAATGGGACCCTAATATTGGCAACGGAACAGAAAAAATTACGGCACATGCGACCTATAACCCAATGCCGGGCAAAGTATTAAATTTAGCATATCGCGTTAGACGTGATACGACAGATATTGAGCAAAGTGATATCTCGTTTCGATGGCCATTTGATCGAAATTGGAGTGCTGTTGGTCGTTGGAATTATGCTGTGCCAGAAGGACGTTCACTAGAACTTTTTGGCGGAATTGAGTACGACAGTTGTTGTTGGTCATTACGGGCTGTTGGTAGACGTTTCCTAACAAATATTAATGGTGCATTCGATACTGGAATATTCTTACAATTAGAGTTGAAAGGACTCGCGGGGGTAGGCAAAAAAACTGTAAATTTCTTAAAAGAACAAATTCCTGGTTACCAGAGTGAATTCTAATTTCTTGAAAAAACAACCCCAACATTTGATGTTGGGGTTAATAATTCTATTCTTAACGCAATCATTTTCGCTCGCCTATTCGCCACTTGATCACATCGTCGCTGTAGTAAATGAAGATGTTATTATGAAAAGTGAACTCGAAAATAAAATCTATACTATAAATGAGAAAATGAAGGAACAAGGAGCAAACGCTCCGCCCGAGTCTATTTTAAAACGCCAAGTATTAAATAATCTTATACAAAACCGTATTCAACTACAGCTTGCTGCTATGATTGGTATTAAAGTAAACGATGAAAATCTGAATCAAACGATAAGTAATATTGCCGCAGAAAGTCAGATTACGTTAGAACAATTTAGAGAAATACTTGAAAAAGATGGTTATAACTATGAGCAATTTAGGGAAGATGTTCGTAATCAGATTACACTAACACAATTGCGTAAAAGACAAGTTACAAATCGGATTATTGTGTCTGAAAAAGAAATTGATAACTTTCTAACTAATGATAATTCCCAAGGCATATTTCAAACAGAAATACGTCTTTCACATATATTATTTTCATTATCTGAAACAGCTACCGAAGATGAAATAACACAAACAGAGCAAATGGCTTCAGAAGTAAGAGATGAACTTTTGATGGGAGCTGATTTCGCCAAAATTGCATCGACTGTGTCTGATAGTGGTAACGCCAAAGCTGGGGGTGATTTAGGTTGGCGAAAAATAGATACTATACCAACATTATTTACAGATTATATCCCAAATATGAAAGTTGGTGACATCAGCGAATTAATTCGAAGCCCGAGTGGTTTCCATATTATAAAAATTTCTGATCTGAAAGATATGGAAGAAAACATAGTAGAGCAAACTCATGCTAGACATATTCTAGTCAAAATAAATGAACTCCGAACTGATAAGCAAGCAAATGAAAAACTACTTCAATTAAAACTGCGTATCGATAATGGTGATGATTTTAGCCTGTTGGCAAAAGGTAATTCTGATGACGCAATGAGTGCGATTGCTAATGGTGACCTTGGCTGGTCAATACCAGGAGAACTTGTCCCTGAATTTCAACGTGTGCTAGATGGATTAGAAATAAATGAAACTAGCGAACCATTTAAAAGTAGATTTGGATGGCATATTGTGCAGGTTCTTGAAAGACGAAATCATGATAATACAGAAAGCATTAAACGTGCCAGAGCAAGAAAAGTAATCGGAGATCGCAAACTAAATGAAGCTTTACAAAATTGGAATAGAGAACTTCTTGATGAGGCTTATATAGAATATCGTTTAGATGATATCTAAAAAAAATAAAACCCCTCGTATTTTAATAACAGCTGGAGAACCTGCGGGTATTGGTCCTGACCTAATAATTAAACTATCACAAATAGAACATCACTATGACCTAACTATAATTGGTGACCCAGATCTATTAAATGAACGTGCAAAATTGTTATCAGTCCCTTTAAAAATAACAACTATTTCGGATGATAATATTTCTAATGTTATTTCTAATAAAAAAATTTTAAAAGTATTACCCGTCAAATTAAAAACTAAAAGTGCGCCAGGCATATTAGATATCAAAAATGTAGCCTACATTATTGATATGTTAAATATTGCTTGCAAATATTGTCTTGAAAATAAATTCGATGCCCTTGTAACAACACCAATACAAAAATCGATAATCAATGATTCTGGAATAAAATTTAGTGGTCACACTGAATATCTGGCAAAGATCTGCAATATAAACTTGCCCGTTATGTTATTAGCCTGTAATGAATTTAGAATAGCTCTCGTAACAACACATTTACCGCTTAGCGATGTCTCTAAAACTATATCAAGTGAACGTATTAAAAATATTATTGATATTGTAATTAATGATATGTCGATACGATTTGGTGTCACGCACCCAAGAATTACTGTTTGCGGCTTGAATCCGCATGCAGGAGAAGATGGATATCTGGGTACCGAAGAAAAAAAGATAATTACACCATTGATTAATGCTCTCATTAAAAACGGATACAATATATCGGGACCTATACCTGCCGATACTGCATTCCTTGAAAAGGAAAGACAAAAAACGGATGTTTATATTTGCATGTACCATGACCAAGGATTACCAGTGCTTAAGACACTTGGTTTTGGGGAAACTGTCAATATCACGCTTGGGTTACCAATAATAAGAACTTCAGTTGACCATGGAACTGCTCTTCAGCTTGCTGGCACCGGTGATGCTCAATGCAATAGCCTGCTTGCTGCGATAAAAATGGCTGAGACAATGGCACTCAATCAATTGCACATCAAAGGCGCATGAAGAAGCATGCATAAAGCACTAGCACACAAGGCCAGAAAGAGATTTGGACAACACTTCTTAAGTGATCAAACTATAATTAAACAAATTATCAATATTATAAATCCGCAAAAACACGATCATATTATTGAAATTGGCCCGGGCAAAGGTGCGCTAACAATACCAATCATCAAATCTATTGATAAACTAAATGTCATTGAAATTGATAAAGATCTTGTAAATTTTTTAAAAAAAACTATTAATAGTGAACTTCTAGTAATCCATGAAAATGATGCACTAAAATTTAATTATTCAAAATTTAATTATTCAGATCTAAGGATTATTGGTAACTTACCATACAACATAAGTACACCGCTTTTATTCCACCTCCTATCTTATAAAAATATTATAAAAGAAATGTTATTCATGCTACAAAAAGAAGTTGTTGAACGAATTTGTGCGAAATGTGGAACCAAACAATATGGGCGCTTATCAATTACATTACAATATTATTGTGATGTTGAATCTCTATTGGTGATAAAGCCTGATGCTTTTAATCCAAGTCCAAAAATTGATTCCGCTATAATAAAAATAACACCCCTAGTTCAACCTAGATATAAACTTAACAGTGATGAAAGTTTTAAAATAATAGTAAGAGAAGCTTTTTCACAGAGACGTAAAACTATACGCAATGGATTAAAAAATTACCTTAATGAGGATGAAATTGAAAAAATAGGGATCCCTCTAAATGAACGAGCGGAAAATTTACATATAAAAGATTTCGTCAAGCTATCAAACCTTTATTACCAATTACAAAATAACTAGCTCTTAGCTTACAAAAAATTCTATATTAAATAATATAATTTCTTATCTTGAATCTACTTGTTTATACTCCCACTTCTAAAATAAAATCGGGTAAATTTTTATCTTGAAAGCCTTACTACTTAATTTCATTTTAAAAATTGATACATTTACAGAATATACTGGTAAATGTATTTCTTCGCTTGTGATAATTCTAGTATTACTTGTTGGATATGATGTCTCTATGCGCTATCTATTTAATAGTGGTTCAATCGCCATTCAAGAGCTTGAATGGCATTTATTCTCGATTATTTTTCTTTTGGGTTCGGCTTATACTCTTAAACATAACGAACATGTAAGACTTGATATTTTTTATAATAGCAAATTTATGAATGAAACAACTCGAGCCTGGTTTGATGTATTAGGATCGTTATTAATTCTTCTTCCCTTTTGTCTTCTGATTATTGTTAGCGCGTGGCCATTCGTCACCCAAGCATATATACATAATGAAACATCACCTGACCCGGGAGGTCTTTCTGCCCGCTGGCTTATTAAATCCACAATCCCATTAGGCTTTTTTATGCT